>Ga0315268_10007167_pt1 | contig 11766 bp, 9 predicted proteins | sample C1_top_MG_FD_204535 | JGI IMG/M metagenome (GOLD analysis project Ga0315268, IMG submission 204535) | Sediment microbial communities from Yellowstone Lake, YNP, Wyoming, USA - C1_top | ecosystem: Environmental > Aquatic > Freshwater > Lake > Sediment | place: USA: Wyoming | collected 2017-08-01 | reverse complement strand
CAGTCCTCTGCCGCTTTTCCGACGAGTGCGCGGGCGAAAGCGCCAGGGGACTGGCGCAGTCCAAGACGCTTGGCGCCAGCCACCGCCGGCCCCATTTTCATGGCTTGTGGCGCTCTGCGCGGCATGATGTCTGCCCGGCGGATCGAGCAGTTCGCCAGCAAGAACCGCTTGCCCAGCCGCGCTCCAGCCAGTAACCTGAGTGCGTGACGCCGGTCCCGACAGCTTCGAGAGACTTGGAGCGCGCTGACACCCCTGCGTTGGCGCTGCTGACCGACCTCTACCAGTTGACCATGGCTTATGGCTACTGGAAGTCCGGCACGCACGCCAAGGAGGCCGTGTTCAACCTCTTCTTTCGCCAGCATCCCTTTGCCGGCGGCTTTACGGTGGCCTGCGGCCTGCAGGCCGCCATGGCCGCGCTGGCCGGCTTCCGCTTTGCGCCGACTGACCTGGCCTATTTGGCTCAGTTGACCGGGGCCAACGGCCAGCCGCTCTTTGAGCCGGCCTTTCTCGATTACCTGGGCCAGTTGCGGCTGGAATGCGACTTGGATGCCGTCCCGGAAGGCACCGTGGTCTTTCCCCACGAACCGCTGGCGCGAGTGCGCGGGCCCATTCTTCAAGGGCAACTACTAGAGACGCTGCTGTTGAACCAGTTCAACTTCCCCACTCTCATCGCCACCAAGGCGGCGCGCATCTGCCTGGCCGCCCGGGGTGAGCCGGTGCTGGAGTTTGGGCTGCGGCGGGCGCAGGGCGCCGATGGCGCGCTTACGGCCAGCCGCGCCGCCTACGTCGGGGGTTGCGCCGGCACCTCGAACGTGCTGGCCGGAAAGAAGTTCGGCATCCCCGTTCGCGGCACTCACGCCCACAGTTGGGTGATGTCCTTTGATGACGAATTGGCGGCTTTCGAGGCTTACGCCAAAGCCATGCCCAACAATTGCGTGTTCCTGGTGGACACCTATGACACGCTGGCGGGCGTGCGCCGCGCCGTGGCGGTCGGCCAATGGTTGCGGCAGCAGGGCCACCAACTGCTGGGCATCCGGCTCGACAGCGGGGACCTGGCTTACCTGAGCGTCGAGGCGCGCAAGCTGCTCGACGCCGCCGGCTTCTCTCAAGCCGTCATTATCGCCAGCAACGACCTGGATGAACACATCATCGCCAGCCTCAAGGCGCAAGGGGCCACCATCAATGTCTGGGGCGTCGGCACCAGACTCGTCACCGGCTACGACCAGCCGGCCCTGGGCGGCGTCTATAAGCTGACTGCTGTCCGCCAGACCGGCGAGCCGTGGAACTACAAGCTCAAGCTCTCCGAGCAGGCCGTCAAAACCTCCACGCCCGGCATTTTGCAAGTGCGCCGTTTCTGCGCCGGGGACCAGTTCCTCGCCGACGCGATCTACGATGCCGAATTGGGGCCGCCGGCTGACTTCATCATTGTGGACCCGCTGGACGCGACCCGCCGCCGGCCCATCCCGGCGGACACCGCTTACGAGGACCTGCTGGCGCCGGTGTACCGCGCGGGCCGGCTGGTTTATCAACCGCCGGGGCTGGCCGAGGTGCGCGAGCGGGCGCGGCAGCAGTTGGCCCGCTTTCACGCCGGCGTCAAGCGTTTCACGCATCCACACCAATACCCGGTGGGCTTGGAATTGCGCCTGCACGAACTCAAGACCCGGTTGATCATGGCGGCGCGGGGCGGCCCGCCGCCTTGAACTGTCGTTCACGTCCCACATGTCATACACATACGAGTACCCTCGGCCGGCGCTGGCAGTGGATTGCGTTGTGTTCGGCTTTGACCCAGGCGGGCGGCCGGCGGCAAGCAGAGCTGCCCATGCGTCCAAGCGCGCGGCGGCCCAAATTGCCACCCGCGAATTGAAGGTGCTGCTGATTCAGCGGGCGCACGCCCCTTTCGCCGGGCGCTGGGCGTTGCCCGGGGGGTTCGTGGAAGCGGGTGAGACGGTGGAAGAGGCGGCGCGCCGCGAGCTGGCGGAGGAAACCGGCCTCAGGGGTGTTTCCGTGGAACAATTCCACACCTTCAGCGACCCGCGCCGTGATCCGCGCGGGTGGGTGGTCAGCGTGGCGCACTACGCCTTGGTCAGAGTGGGCGACTGCCGCCTCCGCGCCGCCAGCGACGCCCGCAAGAGCGCGTGGTTCCCTGCGTCCAAGCCGCCCAAGCTCGCGTTTGACCACGAGCGCATGCTGGCCCTGGCCCTGGAACGGCTGCCATCCGAGGGAGTTGTCAAGTTATCAAGTTATCAGGTTGTCAGGTTGTCAGGTCTTGGGGGTAAGACCGTCGGCCGGGGGCATTCGCGCTCCATCGGTTTGCAAGAGAGGAAAAACCGCCACGCTTGCGACGGCGGGCATCTGACCCGAAAATGACGGTTGGGTGCAGGTGCGCGAAGCGTCTTGGACTGCGGCAGTCCCCTGCCGCTTTTGCGACCAGGCCGTGGGGGAAAGCGCCAGAGGACTGGCGCACTCCAAACGCTTCGCGCGCTATGCAGCCCCGGTCCCATTTTCATGGCCTCTGGTGCCGCGTGCGCCATGGCGCTAGCCCGACAACTTGCCAACCTGGCCACCCGCGAACCTGGCAGCTTGATGACTTGATAACTTGACAACGTGATAACCTGACAACTTGATAACCTGACAACCGAACCGTATGCGCGCACTGCTCTGGATTGATCTCCAGAACGATTTCCTGCCGGGCGGGGCGCTGCCGGTGCCCGAAGGCGACGCGGTCATCCCCCTGGCCAACCGACTCCAGCCACGCTTTGACCTGGTGGTGGCCACCCAGGACTGGCACCCGCGCAACCACGGCAGCTTCGCCGCCAACCACCCCGGCAAGCGCCCGGGCGACCTCATTGAACTCAACGGCCTGCCGCAAGTCCTCTGGCCCGTTCACTGTGTGCAACGCACCGCCGGCGCCCGCTTCGCCCCGGCGCTGCGTCTGAACCGCGTCCGCCGCGTTTTCAAGAAAGGTGTCCAGCCGGACATTGATAGCTATAGCGGTTTCTTCGACAACGGCCACCGGCGCGCGACCGGCTTGGGCGATTACCTGCAGCGCCAGCAGGTCACCGAGGTTTATCTGCTTGGGTTGGCCGCCGATTACTGCGTGAAGTTCACCGCGCTGGACGCGGTGGCGCTTGGCTTCAGAACCTGCCTCATCGAAGACGCCTGCCGCGGGGTCAACCTCAAGCCGGGTGACGTCGCGGAGGCGATCAGCCAAATGAAAGCCGCGGGTGTCGTCGTGCTGCCCAGCGCTGCGCTGCTGACGGGGACTCGACTTTGATCGAGGCCCAGGCCACACTCCGCCGCGATGGCGGTGATCGAAGTCAACGGCCTTACCAAGACCTTCCGCACCTACCGCAAGCTGCCGGGCCTGGCGGGGGCGTGGCGCGGCTTGTTCCGGCGCGAGACTGAGACCACCCTGGCGGTCAACGACATCAGTTTTCGCATCGAGGCCGGCGAGTTGGTGGGATTTGTCGGCCCAAACGGGGCGGGCAAAACCACGACGTTGAAGATGCTGGCCGGGCTGCTTTATCCGACCAGCGGGGCCGCCCGCGTGCTCGGCTACGTGCCCTGGGAACGCAAGGACGGCTACCGCCGGCAGTTCGCCCTGTTGCTGGGCCAGAAAAACCAGTTGTGGTGGGACCTGCCGGCCCGGGAGTCGCTCGCCCTCAACGCCAAAATCTACGGGATCCCCGAACCAGTCTTCGCGGCCACGGCAGGCGAGTTGACCGAGCTGCTGGGGGTCAGCGACAAGCTCAACGTCATGGTGCGGGAGCTCTCGCTGGGGGAGCGGATGAAGCTGGAACTAATCGCCGCCCTGCTCCACCAGCCCAAGGTGCTGTTCCTGGACGAGCCAACGATCGGGCTGGACGTGGTGTCGCAAAAAACCGTGCGCGAGTTTCTGCAACACCACAACCGGGCCAGCCAAACCACCATTCTCTTGACCAGCCATTACATGGCCGACATCCAGGAGCTGTGCCGGCGGGTCATCATCATTGATCATGGGCGGCTTTTCTTCGACGGGGCGCTGGCGGAGGTGCTGGACCGGTTCGCCGATTTCAAACTCGTCACGATTCATTGCGCTGGCGGGTCGGCGCCCGCCAACGGCCCCTTCACCCCGTCGCTCTCCCCCTCAGCGGGGGAGGGGGTGAACCGCAGGGAGGCGCCGCCACTCTGGCCTTCGGCGGACGAGCGGGTGGATCTGAGCAAGTACGGCGAGGTGATCGAGTGCACGCCCACGACGATCACGCTCAAAGTCAAGCGCGAGCGCGTGGTGGCGGTCTGCAAAGCGGTGCTCGACGAGCTGCCCGTGACCGACCTGGACATCCAGGAGGTGCCTATCGAGGACATCATCCGCAGGATCTTCGCGGGGCAGGCGGGCGGATGAGCGGGGGGCAAAAGAGGCTCAAGCCTTGCCCCGCTGGGAGCGCCGCAGGAGAACAAAGCAGGCCAGCGCCGCTCCGCAGGCCAACGCGCTGCCGCACGGCTCGGGAACGACGGTCACGCTCACGTCGTCAACAGCAATCGAGGCCGGCGCGTTAAGCCCCGCGATCGCGAGCGTGGTCGCCGCCCCAGACGCGGTCCGGACGAAGTCAAACTCCTGGTAGCTGCCGAGAGTATCGCTGCTGGTGATGTGCAGGAGAGTATCTCCGCCCCAGCTCACCAGGAGGTCTGAGTCAGTGTTGGGATTGAGCACCCAGAGACTGATGTTGTAGGCCGCCCCGGGTGTCGTCGGCAGGCTTTGGGAGATCGTGTCATACACACCCTCCGTCGCCCCAAAACCGATCCAGTGGCTGCCGGAGTTGGCCGCCAGCCCAAACCCCGCCCCGTGGTCCACTCCGAATGCGCTGCCGCTTGGCGCCGGTTCGGCTATCCATCCCGTGAGGTCCCCGGTCTCGAAGCCCCCATTCTCAATGAGGTCAATCACCTGGGCGCGAGCTGGCAACAACGCTCCCGAACTGACAATTGCTGTGGCAATAAGCACTTTGGCATTCATCACTGATTCAAGTCTGATGTCTTGCGGCCTTCGCGGATTCTCCCGACGCGGGACGGCGGATAGCACGCTTGGCCCAGGGGGATCAAGAAAAAAGTGGCTTCCATTAGCAGTCGCGCCGGCTTCGGGCTCCGCGAAGCGGTCTGGACCCGTTCCTGCTTTGGGCATGGGGTCAAGCACGGAGTTGGCTCGCGGGTTGGCGCTTGATGGGGGTGGGGAGCGAGGCCCGGCGCGCGGAAGTCATTCTGCATTATGTCCAATCATTGACCTGGCGTCAAGTCCTTTTGCGCCGGCAACGTTGTTTGGTGAAGCGGCATGAATGCCGGGCGCCGAACCCGCGGGGCTGGCAGCATGATTATGCTTTATCGCCGCTGCCGCCTGCGGTATCCTCTTGGTCATGGGTGAAGTACGCGTCCAAGTGAAGCTGATGAATGTTGCCGACATCACCGCCGCGGCTGCCGGCAAACTCGATCCGAAGCAGGTTCGGATTGTGGAAGCCAACGCGATGGTGGACACCGGGGCGGTGCGTTCCTGTCTCCCCCAGCCGCTGCTCGACCGGCTGGGCATCCAGCCGCTGGGTCGCACCCTGGTCGAATATGCCCACGGCCAGAAGGAGGCCGTCGGGGTCGCCTATGGCATCGTGTTCGAGATCCTGGATCGGCGCACGAGCGACGACGCCCTGGCGCTGGGCGATGAAGTGCTAATTGGCCAGACGCTGCTCGAAAAGCTGGACTTGGTGGTGGACTGCGTAAACCGGCGCCTCATGCCCAACCCGGCGCATCCAGATGTCCCGGTGAACAAGCTCAAGTGAGTGACCCGAAAATGGAATTCAGCCACGGATGAAACACCGATGAAACACCGATGGAGGCGGAGCGCGGCGTTCATGCCGCTTCACCGCCTGTCCTGGCTCCACGCCCCTAGTCTCCTTCGCCGGCCCAGCAGAGTCCACTGAAGCGGCACGAATGCCGCGCTCCGAGCCACCGGGCGGTGCCTATCCCATGTGCGTCCTTCGTGGCGCCACGCGCCGTTAGATGACGGCTGCCCCGCTTTTTGCTTGGGTTGGGGGCGTTTTTGGGCAGAGTCAGACGCCGTGCAACCGGGAGCGACAAGCGGCCCAGGAGACTCAGTCCAGCCGGCGATAGACGCCTGGTTTAGCCCGGGCCGCTTTGCCGCGCTGCTGGCGGCGCTGTTGTGTGGCGCCTTCGGCGGGGTAGTGCTGGGAACCGATTCGTTCTTCTTCCGCGACTTCGGCACGCTGGCCTATCCGTTCATTCACTACCAGCGGGAATGCTTTTGGCGGGGCGAGCTGCCGCTCTGGAATCCGCTGAGCAACTGCGGCGCGCCGTTCCTGGCGCAATGGAACACCTTGACGCTTTACCCCCTGTCACTGGTCTATCTGATCTTGCCGCTGCCCTGGTCGTTGAACTGGTTTTGCCTGGGGCACTTGTTTCTGGCCGGGCTGGGGATGCACCTGCTGGCGCGCGCGTGGGTGGGCAACGGTTTTGCGGCGGCGCTCGCGGGAGTGGCGTTTGCCTTCAGCGGCCTCACGCTCGCCAGCCATGTTTATCCCAACTACTTGGTGGCGCTGGGCTGGATGCCTTGGTTGGTGTGGCTGACGGAACGGGCCTGGCGCGAGGGGGGCCGGGCGATTCTCCTGGCCGCTGGCGCCGGGGCGCTGCAAATGCTGTCGGGCGCGCCCGAGTTGATCCTCCAGACCTGGCTGGTGGCGCTGGTGCTGTGGGCGGGGCAGGCGGCGTGGTCGGGCGGCCCCTGGCTGAGGGGCTTCTGCCGCCTGGCGGCGGTCGTCTTGCTGGTAACTGGCCTGACCGCAGCGCAGTTGCTGCCCTTTCTGGATTTGCTGGCGCACTCGCAACGCGGCCCAGGCTTTGCCGATCAGTTTTGGACGATGCCAGGCTGGGGCTGGGCGAATCTGCTGGTGCCATTGTTTCACTGTTTCCGCACGCCGCAGGGAGTGTTTTTTCAATCCGGCCAGGTGTTTCTTGGCTCGTATTACCTGGGCATCGGCGTGCTGGCGCTGGCGCCGCTGGCCCTGACACAGGTGCGGCGGCGGCGGGTCTGGGCGCTGGGCGCGCTGGCGGCGTTGAGCCTGGTGCTGGCGTTGGGCGAAAACGGGCCTCTCTACGGCTGGTTGCGGGGCGCGTTTCCGTGGCTGGGGGTGGTGCGTTTTCCCATCAAGTTCGTTTATCTGGCTGGGTTCGCGGTCCCGCTGTTGGCGGCCTACGCGGTGAGAATGCTCAGTTGCTCGGCGGTTGGAGAGCATCGGCAGGCGCGCGCGGCAGTTGTCGGCGTCTGGGCGCTCTTGCTGGCATTGATGGGCGGCCTGGTGTGGTTTGCGCGGCATTATCCCTTTCCCAACGACCAATGGCCGGCCACCTGGCAGAGCGCCGCAACCCGGGCGGTGTTCCTGACCGCGCTGCTGGGGGCCGCGCTGGTCCTGAGCGAGTGGCCGGCTGGCGTGCAGGGAGGCTTGGCGCGGGGCGGGCTGCTGCTCCTGGCCTGGCTGGACGTCCAAACGCACGTGCCTCACTTGACGCCAGTGATTGGCAACGCGGCCTACGCCGCCGACATGGTGGAACTCAGACCCAAACCCCGGCCCGGCGAGGCCCGAGTCATGATCACTCCCCGTGCGGAGCAATTGCTGGCGACCCGCACGTTGGCCGACTTTGTTCAGGACTTTCTTGGGTCCCGGCTCGCGTTGTGGTCGAACCTGAACGTGCTGGAGGGCGTGCCCAAGGTCAACGGCTCGGCCACGCTCCAAGTGCGGGAAGAGGCCGAGGTTGAGGCCTGGCTCTATGCCTCGGTGACGAATGAGTTCCCCCGGTTGATGGATTTTCTTGGCGTGGCGCACGTGTCTTCGCCCGCTAATCCGGTGGAGTGGGTGGCGCGACCGGGCAGCTTGCCGCTGGTTACGATTGGCCAAAGGCCGCGGTTCGCCGATGGCGCAGAGACCCTCCGCGGGCTTTTCTCGCCCGATTTCCGCCCGGAGGAGCTTGTCTATTTGCCGGTCGAAGCTCGGGCCTCTGTCCGCGCGACCAACGATCCTTCGGCGAAGATTATGAAGCTTGAGTTTGGGGCGCAGCGAATTGAACTTGAGGCCAAAAGCCGCGCTCCCACCGTGCTGGTGGTGGCCCAGACCTTCTACCACCCCTGGCGCGCTTACGTGGACGGGGCGCCACGGGAATTGTATCGGGCCAATTACGCCTTCCAGGCGCTGGCCCTGCCCGCAGGCCGGCGCCGCGTGCGGTTGGTCTATCGGGACACTGCTTTCGAGGTTGGAGCGGCGGTGTCGGCGCTGACACTGCTTGGTTGTGTTGTGGGTTGGTGGCGCGCGCGCCGGACGCGTTAGAGTCGTCCGACATGTCCCACTCGTCCGACTGGTCAGCCTTCATGCCGCACACGGCGCGACAAACGATGAAAACGAGATCTGCGCCGGCTCGCGCGAAGCGCCTTGGATTGCGCCAGTCCTCTGGCGCTTTCCCCGCGGCCTGGTCGCAAAAGCGGCAGGGGACTGGCGCAGTCCAAGACGCGTCGCGCATATGCACCCAATTGTCATTTTCTGGTCAGACCTGTCCGTGACGCCTCACCTTTCTGGTTGAAGAGGATGCCGGGCGAGTGCACCTTATACTGAAATGAAGGTCTTTTGGGGCCTGTTTCTCGGCTTGAGCATTGGGCTGGCGGCGGCGGCGGCCCAGCCAGTGTTCTCGACCCGGCCCAGGCTGGTCCTCTCGGCCGAGGCGGCGCGCCCCGGGGACACCATCATGGCGGGGGTGCATCTGCAAATGGCCGAGGGCTGGCACACCTATTGGCGCAGCCCCGGCGAGGGGGGCAAAGCCACCAGCATCAAGTGGACGCTGCCGTCCGGCATCGCGGCGGGCGAAACCCAATGGCCCGCGCCTGAGGTCATCACGGCTGGGGGCTTGACGACTTATGGCTACCACGGAGAGACGGTGTTGCTAGCGCCGTTGAAGCTGGCCGACAACTTGGCGGCTGGGCCGGTGAACATCCAGGCCGAGGTCAGTTGGCTGGAGTGCGCGGAGGTGTGCGTGCCGGGCAGCGCCGTCGTCAAGGCGGCCTTGAGGATAGGCGACGCCTCCCGGCCTTCCGCCGAGGCTGAGTTCATCGAGGCTTGGCGAAAGCGAATCCCCCAACCCAACCCGGCTTTGCACGCGCGCGCCCGGTGGGACAAAGCGCCCGAAGGCAACACGCGTGAACTCCTCATCGAGGGCTCGGCCATAGACGGCTTTGTGCCGACCGATTTCCTGGCCTACGCGGATGAAAGCTACGACGTGGGGCCGACCGCAACGCTGCCGCCAGCCGAGGCGGGCAAGTTCCGGCTGAGCAAGAGCGTGAAGCGATTCGCCAGGGCTTTCCCAAAGGAGGTCCCGGGCATATTAGTGCAAACCAAAGCTAATGGTCAGCCCCAAATCGCCTTCGAGGTCAAGCTCGAAATGGAGGAGCCGCCGGGAACGCCGCCTGCGGCGGCCGCCCCGCGGGCAACCAGGCCCCTGGCCACGCCTGCCCAAGGCGCTGCCCCCAAGGGGCCGCGGCCCGGCGGCGCCCTGCTGGCCATGCTGGGATTGGCTTTCGTTGGCGGGCTGATTCTGAACGTGATGCCGTGCGTGTTGCCGGTGATTGCGCTCAAGATCCTCGGATTCGTGCGCCAGAGCCGGGAAGCGCCCCGGCGGGTGCGGCAGTTGGGGCTGGCCTATGGGCTGGGTGTGGTGGTGTCGTTTCTGGTCCTGGCGGGCGCCGTGGTGGCTGTCCAGGCCGCCGGTGGGGCCGCCAGTTGGGGTATGCAGATGCAGAACGTCCAGTTTCGGCTGGTGCTGACGGTGGTGGTGGTGTTGGTGGCGTTGAACTTGTTGGGCCTGTTCGAGGTGACGCTGGGCAGCAAGCCGATGGGAGCGGCGGCGGCTTTGGCGGCTGAACCGGGGGCTTGGGGCGCGTTCTTCAATGGCCTGCTGGCCACGGCTCTGGCCACGCCGTGCACGGCGCCGTTTCTCACCGTGGCGCTGGGCTTCGCCTTCACCCAGTCCCCGCCGGTAGTGGTGTTGACGTTCGTGACCACGGCGCTGGGCCTGGCCGCCCCATCGGTGGCGCTGAGTTGGCGGCCAGCTTGGTTGCGATTCCTCCCCAAGCCCGGGCCGTGGATGGAGCGATTCAAGGTGGCGATGGCTTTTCCGATGCTGGCAACGGCGGTGTGGTTGTTCGACTTGACGGCGCCTTCGTTGAGGGAGGGAGGGGTTCTGTGGTTGGGATTGTTCTTGGTCGCGTTGGCGCTGGCGGCTTGGATTTGGGGTGAGTTTGTCCAACGTGGCACCCGGCGGAGGTGGCTGGCGGGGGCGGTGTGCGCGCTCCTGGTCGGCCTGGGTTACGCCTATGCTTTGGAAGGACGATTACACTGGCGCTCACCATCGGTTGGGGCCATGGACCAAGCGGTGGCGGGGGATGGTCCCGAGGGGATTCAATGGCGGCCTTGGAGCCGGGCGGCGGTGGAGCAAGCCAGAAGCCACGGCCAGCCGGTCCTGGTGGATTTCACGGCCAGATGGTGCCTGACGTGCAAGCTCAACGAGAGAGTGGCCCTGGAGACGCCCGCCGTCCGCGCCAAGCTCAAGGCCATCAAGGCGGTGGCTTTCCGGGCGGACAACACGGACCCGAACGCGGCCATCACGGCGGAGTTGAAGCGCTATGGGCGGGCTGGAGTGCCGTTGGTGCTGGTGTTTGCCGCCGGGGCGGACAAGCCGCCGCTGGTGCTGCCGGCGCTCCTAAGCCAGGGGCTGGTCCTGGAGGCACTGAACAAGGCGGCTCAACGAGAATAGGGCCGGGGCCGCGGGGCTGACACGGCGGAGTGGTCCGACAAGCTGGACCAGTCGGGCAGGTTGGACCAATCAGGCAGGTCGGCGCCGCGGGATGGGGATGCTGCGGGGGCGAATACGGTGGCCGGCAGCCGCGTCAGAAGCTATGCGCATGGACGATGCAGCGTAAATGCTTATGAAGAGCAAGTTCATTTGGGTGGCGGCGTGGTTGGCGGCACAGGCGATTGTGCTGGCCGAGGCCAAGGTGGGGCAACCAGCCCCCGATTTCGTAGGCACGGACATTAACGGGAAGACCCACCGGTTAAGCGATTACCGGGGCAAAATCGTCGTCCTGGAGGCCTACAACTTCGATTGTCCGTACTGCGCCAACCACTACAAGAGCGGGGCGATGCAGGAGCTGCAAGAGGCGGTCGTGAGCAAGGGCGTGGTTTGGTTGATCGTCAATTCGGTGCATCCGGGCCATCCGAACTATCGGAACCCCGCCGCCGCCCGCAAGGAGTTTGTCGAGCAAAAAATCAAAGCCACCGCGTGGCTTGATGACCATTCGGGCGAGATCGGGAAGAAATACGGGATGAAGACCACGCCCCACCTCTTTGTCATCAACCAACAGGGGGTCGTGGCGTATCAAGGAGCGATTGATGACCGCCCGGAAAGCACCGGCAACCCGCGCACGGCCCGCAATTACGTGAAGGAGGCCATTGAGGCGCTCTTGTCGGGCCGGGCGGTTCCCGTGGCCGAAAGCAGGCCCTATGGCTGCACCGTAAAATACGCGGAATGAGCGCATTCTCAGCGCCGAGTTGGCACGTAACTTGCTAATTTACTGCCGGCAACTCTGGTCTAGTTGCTTGGTTGGTTAGGTTAGATTGGGTTGGTATCCGCCGGCGCAGCAGGCAAGGCGCGCCGGCGGATTGCTTTTTTGTTCGACGCGGGGGGCGAGAAGTC
>Ga0315268_10007166_pt1 | contig 11769 bp, 10 predicted proteins | sample C1_top_MG_FD_204535 | JGI IMG/M metagenome (GOLD analysis project Ga0315268, IMG submission 204535) | Sediment microbial communities from Yellowstone Lake, YNP, Wyoming, USA - C1_top | ecosystem: Environmental > Aquatic > Freshwater > Lake > Sediment | place: USA: Wyoming | collected 2017-08-01 | reverse complement strand
AGGATGGGCGCCGGAAGTCGCAGCGTTGCCGCTTGCCCGGTTCGATTGATATCCCGCATGGCCCTTCCCTCTCCAGACATGCCGTGCCGTTTTCGTGCGCTGTTTTCTTCTTTTTATTCTAGCTCTTCTTCGTCAACCAGCGCCAGGGCAGCGCCTGATGGCGTGCAGCTATAACCGTGCGGTCGGCACTAGGGCAAAGATCCGCCGAGATTCTTCGCTTCGCTCAGAATGACAGTGGCCGCAGGGGCTGCCCGGTAGCAGGGCAGGGCTGAAGCCCTGCAGCTACGAGGCAGGTGTAGGCCGTGCGCCCCTACACGTGGGCCTATTGCGCCCGGAGGGTGCGCCGCTACGCCGCTGCGATGATGTTGTGCATCCGCTCGATGAAGACGAGAACGGCGTCCGCCATCTCGCCCGTCCGGGGGTGCGCCGCCCGCCCCTGGAGATGCAGGGCCAACAACCCCTCGCAGATGATGGCGACTTTCCACACCCCTAGGCACACGAAGAAGGGCAGGTTGCGAACCGGACGCCCGCTCTTCTCTTCGTATAGGGCTGCCATCTCCTCCAGCGAGGGGAAGCCCTCCGCCTGGCTCAGGCGATTGAGGTCGTGCAGGCTGCTCTCGAACTGCACGCCCGCCGGCCCCCAGAAGGCAAGGCAGTAGCCCACGTCGGCCAGCGGATCGCCCAGGGTGGCCATCTCCCAGTCCAGGACCGCCAGCAGACGGGCCGGCGCCTCCTCGGCGTAGATCACGTTGTCCAGCTTGTAGTCGCCGTGGACGACGGTGGCTGCTCCCGACTCCGGCACGTGAGTGCGCAGCCACTCTGTGACCTCATCGATCCCCGGCAGCTCCCGCGTGTAGATTCGGGTCAGGTCTAGCTGGCCCGCCCAGCGACGGACCTGGCGCTCCAGGTACCCCTGAGGCTTCCCCAGGCCCGCCAGCCCCGCCTTCTCCCAGTCCACGGCATGGATCTCCACCAGCGCGTCGACCAGCTCCTCGGAGATGCGGCGCCTCTGCTCGGGCGTTTCCAGGGCCGGCGGGATGGAATCCCGGACTACCCAGCCGTCCACCCGCTCCATCACGTAGAAGGGCGCCCCTATGACGGAGGCGTCTTCGCAGGCCACAATCGGCTTGGGGACGCGGACGCCGGCATGATAGAGCGGCGAGATCATCCGCCATTCGCGGAGGACATCGTGGGAGGTGGGTAGCAGCTCGCCGCGGGGAGGCCGGCGGAGGACCCACTTGTGGGGGCCGCAGTCGACGAACAACGTTTCGTTGGAGTAGCCGGCCTCATGCTTCCACACCTGGAGGGGATCCTGGGCTTCCGGCACCCGCTCGCGCAGGAACCGCTCCAGGGCCTCGATGTTCACCAGTTCCGCCGGCACTTCCTGCCCCATGGGACGCTCTCCAGCGCAGAGACCTTCGCTGCAGGAAGGCCTACTCGAACTCCCAGACGCCGCCTTCGCGAAACACGCGCAGCACCCGTCGCGCCACCACGAATCGGTGCACCTCATCGGGTCCGTCCAGGATGCGGGCGCCGCGGGCGTTCCGATACATGGAAGACAGAGGCGTGTCTTCCGTCACGCCGAGGGCGCCGTGCACCTGGATGGCCCGGTCGATGACGTCGTGCAGCACCTTGGCGCCGAAGAACTTGATGATGGAGATCTCCACCCTGGGGTCCAGGCCCTCGTCGATCTTGTGGGCGGCATGGAGGGTGAGCAGGCGGGCCGCCTGGATCTCGGCGACCGAATCGGCGATCCAGTTCTGGACGGTCTGCTTGTCGGCCAAGGGTCCGCCGAAGGCGTGGCGCTTGAGGGCGTAGGAACACATCATCTCGAAGGCGCGCTGCATCTGCCCCAGCCAGCGCATGCAGTGATGGATGCGCCCCGGCCCCAGGCGCTTCTGGGCAATGACGAAGCCATCGCCGACATTCCCTAGGGTGTTGGTCACCGGCACGCGGACGTCTCGATAGTAGATCTCGCAGTGGGTGGTCCAACCGCGCCCGGTGTGGCCCATCACCGGCACGGCGCGGGCAATGTCGACCCCCGGCGTCTCCGTGGGGACGATGATCATGCTGAAGCGCCGGTGCGGCTGGGCCTCCGGGTCGGCGTTGGCCATCACAATTCCGAAGTTCGACTCCAGGGCGCTGCTGCTGAACCACTTGTGGCCGTTGATGACCCAGTCGTCGCCGTCCCGCACAGCCCGGGCCTGCAGACCCGTGGGGTCGGCGCCGGAGACCTCCGGCTCCGTCATGGAGAAGAAGGAGCGCATCTCGCCGGCCACCAAAGGCATGAGCCAGCGCTGCTTCTGTTCCGGCGTCCCGTAGAGGAGGAGGATCTCGGCGTTGCCGGTGTCGGGGGCCTGACAGCCGAAGACCCGCTGGGCGAAGGGGCTGCGGCCGATGATCTCGTTGATGTAGGCGTAGGGCAGAAAGCCGCGGCCGCTGCCGCCGGCCTCCGGTCCGATGAAGGGGGCCCACATGCCTATGGCCTTCACCTTGGCCTGCAACTCCTTCATCAACGCCTCGGATGCGTCATCCTCGCGGGTCAAAGCGGCCTCGTTGGGGTAGACGTGTTCCTTCATGAACTCGGAGACCTTGCGCCGGTCTTCGCGGATGTCAGGGGGGATCGTGAAGCTGACCATGTGGCATCCTTCTCCGTATCTGGCCTGCTGGCCCCTAGAGCCGGTCCATGGTTCGTCACTAGGCATCATAAGGTAACGGGGCCTTGCCAGGAAGAGGGCGCATTTGCGTCGCCGTCTGGCATTGGGTGGATCTGTCGCGGGAGCCTGTGTGCTAGTACAGGCTCATGACCCGGTCGGTGGCCGGGCGCATGGTACGACTGATGATCAGGAGTGCGCCGCCGGGAGGCATGATCTCCAGGCTGAACGTCTCGTTGGTATCCAGCCGGGAGCCGGCCGGCGGTTGAACCGTGATCTCAAACAGCTCGCCGGTCTCCAGGAAGTCGTCCCCATCGCCGCTAATCTTGGCGACGGCATAGGGGATGGCCGGCACGCGATCCTGGGCGTCGGCGTAGTTAATGATCACCGACCCGCTGCTGGCCGACGGGTCCACCAGCACCGGACCTCCGCCGGGCACGTTCCTGAGGTCCAACACGATGTGATCATTTTCGTCGATGGCGCCGTCGCGGTTGACGTCGATCACGGTGACCGGCCCCTGGGGCGCGAGCGTGCCCAAGACGCCGTCGAGGCTGGCCATCACCGTGTCCGTGACCTCCTGGGCGCCGAAGGAGCCGCTATTGACCACCGCGAAGGCGAAGGAGGAGCCCACGACCACGAAGGAGAAGAAGATGATTGCCGCAGCGGGGCCGGCCATGCCCTCGTCCTTCCGCGCTAGACTGCCGAGGAGCTTCAACAGCTTCTTCATGAGTCGCCCCACCTCAAGAGTGCCACGCGATACTAGCGATAGCAACGGGTTGACAATAATCGCGGGCGATATTCACCGAACGTCAACCGTGGGGCTGGTAACAACCTGCGGCCCAGCCGCGTCCCCCGTCTGCCGTTGGCGCCGCTGAACACCGCACCTGTTGACCCCGCCGCGAGCCCTTTGCTATACTCCGCGTCGCGTGCACGGCTGCGGCAGGCGGGATACACTAGTATCGCTTGAAGGAGACGGAAGGAGCTTGAGGCCATGGCAGAGCAGGAGAGCCCGGAGACTCAGGAGAAGAAGGGCGGCAAGAGCAAGAAGATCGCAATCTTGGCCGCCATCGGAGCCGCGGTAGCGGCCCTAATGTGGTGGAAGCGTCGCGGCAAGCAGGACGAAGGCGAACAGCCGTAGCCTCAATCTCGCCTTCCAGCTTGGTCCTCGTTGAAGCTGCCGGCCCGAGGGTCGGCTAGCCTGGCTGCGCCATGGAGATCGTCTGGCTAGGGCACTCCTGCTTCCGGCTGCGCTGCCGGGAGGCTGTGGTTCTCACCGACCCCTGCGCTCCCGCCAGCGGCTACTCTATCGGCAAGCCCACCGCCGATATCGTGACGATAAGCCATGGCCACCCCGGCCATAGCCATCGCGGCGCGGTTGCCGGCAAGCCCATATTCATCGACGCCCCCGGCGAGTATGAGATCGCCGGCGTGTTCATCGCCGGCGTGCCCACCTTCCACGACGGCCGCAAGGGGGCTGTCCGTGGGAAGAACGTGGCCTACGTCATCGAGATGGACGAGCTGCGCCTCTGCCACCTGGGCGACCTGGGCCACCTGCCCACGCCGGACCAGGTGGAGGAGATGAGCGGCGTCGACGTCTTACTGGTGCCCGTGGGCGGCCGCAGCACGATCGACGCCGCGCAGGCGGCCGAGGTGGTGAGCATTCTGGAGCCGCGGGTGGTGATCCCCATGCACTACCAGACACCGGCGGCGACAGCGACCCTGGATTCCCTCCAGCGCTTCCTCAAGGAGATGGGCCTGGCCAGCGCCGAGCCGGTGGCCAGGGTCACGCTGACCCGCAGCAGCCTGCCCCACGAGACACAAGTGACGGTGCTGGACTACAAGAGGTAAGGTCAGCCTCGGGTCGCCCGCCGCCGCCCCAGCACCAGCAGCCCCGTCGCTACCACGACTACGCCCCCCACGACCAGCCCGATGTACACGGCCCAGGGCGTGTCATCGTTCCCATTGCCACCGGCGCCCGGCAGGGCGCTAACCGTCGAGGTTGGAGAGGCGGTCGGTAGCACTGTGGGAGGCCGGGTGGATGGGGTGGGGGTGCGTAACGCTGGAGCGCCCGACGGCGGGGTGGCGACGGCGTCCGCCGGCAGGCCCAACGCCGTCACCACCGCCTGGGCCATCAGGTAGTGGCCGCTGTCGTTGGGGTGGACGTCCGGCGGCAGTTCGGCGATGTGGGTGAGCTGCGGCCCCCGGTCTTGGAAGAGGGAAAAGATGTCCGCCAGCCTGGCCTGGATGTCGGGCTCTGCGGCGGCCTCAGCAACGGTGCCGTTGAACAGCCCCACGGCCGCGTCGCCCACCGCGTCGAGCGGGCCGCCTGTCCCGGAGAGAGGGTTATATAGGCCGAGGGCCACGACCTGCGCCTCAGGCCCGGCGGCGGCCCGCAGTGCGCGCATGATATCGCTGAAGTTAGTGCGGAACGTGCTCAGGGCTGACGTGGCCGCCTCCTGGCAGGCGCTGGTCAGGGGGTTGGGCAGGCAAGGCGACTCGCCCTGAACCAGCGGGATGAAATCGTTGGCACCGATGTCGATGGTGATGACTGCAACCTCGTTCCCGTCGACGCCGTCTTCCTTACGGCTGTCGATCTCTGCCAGGGCCTTCTCCATTTGGCCGCCGCTGGCCAGCACCGAGGTGGTGGTCTCTCCCGGGTCGCCCAGGTTCAATAGCGCGAGATCGGCCTCCCTGTAGGGCGAGGAGGCCTCCGTGCGCAGGGCGTCGAATACCAGGCCTACATAGCCGGACTGGGCGGGCTCGGAGGCGCCCACACCGGCCGCCAGCGAGTCGCCGAGGGCGAGGTAGAGGGGCGAACTGGGATCTGCTGCTGCGGTCCCCGCCCACACAACCACAAGCAGAGGCAGCGCCAGCAAGAGGAGAGGACTTCGCATAGAGGAATTATAGAGGTCGGCGGAGAAGGGGCGCTAGGGCCTTATGGCAGGTAGGCCAGAGGGTCGACGGTGGCGCCGTTGATCCGCACCTCGAAGTGGAGGTGGGGACCGGTGCAGTAGCCGGTGCAGCCTATCGCGCCGATTGCTTCGCCCTGGGACACGTACTGCCCTTGGCTGACGTAGATGGCGGACATGTGGGCGTAGAGGGTCTCGTAGCCGTTGTCGTGGCGGATGACGACGTAGCTGCCGTAGCCGTACCCATCGGTGGTGGCCAGCACCACCTGGCCGGGTGCCGCCGCCGCTATCGGCCCGCCATAGTTGAAGGTCTGATCGATATCCAGCCCGGCGTGATATGTCCCGGCGCCGCGGGGGGCACCGTAGTACTCGCTGATGGGGCCGTAGACGGGCCAGATGAAGCCGCTCACCGAGGCCGGAGCCGGTGCCGCGGCCGGGCCATCCATAGGCGGCTGAGGAGCGGCGGCCGCGAAGATGGGCTCAGGCGTGGCCGCCGGCGGTGGGGGAGGCGGCGGCACGGCCCCCGGCAGCAGCAGCAGCGCGCCTTCCGACACGCTGTCGGCGTTGCCGAGTTCGTTAGAGATGAACCCCACGATGTTCTCGACTTCCACCTTGTACAAGTCGGCGATGTCGGTAAGAGTGTCACCCAGCTTCACTGTGTAGAGGATGCCGTCGCGGCTGGGGATGAGCAACTGCTGCCCGATGGATATCGAGTCGGGGTCGGCATTCAGGTCTGGGTTGGCCCAGAGGAGGGTCTCAACCTGGATGCCGTGGCTGGCGGCAATAGCGGCCACCGTATCGCCGGTCTGCACGGTGTAGGTAACATAGGTGGGTTCGGGCGTGGGCTCCGGTTTCGGCGGTGGCTGGCCGGATGGGCCATCATCGCTCTGTGGTTCGGCCTCCGGGGTGGGGGCTACCTCTTCCGCCGCCGGCTTGGGCTTGTCCGGCGCGAGGCTAGCGGCCAGGGCCTCCATAGGCCGCAGAGCCGCCTCGGTGGTGATCAGGGGCAGGGCGCGCAGGTAGCCTTCGCGGTAGAACTCACTGACCGATTGCTGTCGAAGGGAAGAACGGGTCTCTGCGGTGAGATCCCCCTGGAGGATGGCCCGCGAGCCGGGCCAGACCGCGAAGAGGGTGGCGGAGATGATAATGACTAGCGCCGCGCCGTGGAGATAGCGCCTTCGGTGGGTGCTCCTGTGTGGAGCCTGGGCCGCTCTTTGGTTCTCGTTGCCTCGGCCTGCCCTGAGAGGGCTGGGGGCAGGGGTAAGCTTGCCTTTTATAACGCAGCCTCCGTCCATAAAAGGCACCCTAGCGGCTCACCACCACCTCACCTTTACTCCCTCTGCCTGCCCTCCTTCTGACAGACAAGCTAAGGCGCCAAAAAAGCTTGTGCTATTATACACGATCTTGTCAACCCCTGGGGCAAATCTTTAATCTACCGGGCTGCGGCCCTATTGCAGAGGTTTGAAGGCCGGATGAGGGACTGGACCCCGCCCCTACATCGCTTCCTTGAGGGTGGTTAGGAACTCAGCGTTGGTCTGGGTCCTGGAGAGGCGATCCAGCACCAGCTCCGTCGCTTCGCCCGAGCTGCCCGCGTTGGAGCCAATAAGGGCGATCATCCGCCGCAGGAGGAGGATCTGCTTGAAGGTCTCGCTATCGAAGAGGAGATCGTCGCGGCGGGTGCTGCTGCGCTGGATGTCCATCGCCGGGAAGATGCGCTTCTCGGCCAGGCGGCGATCCAGGTGCAGCTCCAAGTTGCCGGTGCCCTTGAACTCCTCGTAGATCACCTCGTCCATGCGGCTGCCGGTGTCCACCAGGCAGGTGGCGATTTCGCTGAGGCTGCCCCCCTCTTCGGTGTTCCGGGCCGCACCGAACAAGCGCTTGGAGGGGTGCAGAGCCACTGGGTCGATGCCGCCCGAGAGGGTGCGTCCACTGGGAGGCAGGGCCAAGTTATAGGCGCGGGTGAGGCGGGTGATACCGTCCAGCAGGATCACCACGTGCTTCCCCGCCTCCACCAGTCGTTTGGCCCGCTCCAGGCCCATCTCTGCCACGCGGGTCTGATCCTCCACAGCATCGTCGAAGGTGGCGGCGATGACTTCCGCCTCCACCACCGAGCGCCGCCAGTCGGTGACCTCCTCCGGCCGCTCGCCGATGAGCAGGACCATGAGGTGGATGTCATCGTAGTTGGTGACGATGGACTTGGCGATGTTCTTCAGGAGCATTGTCTTGCCGGCCTTGGGGGGCGAGACTATCAGACCACGCTGGCCGCGACCGATGGGTGCCACCAGGTTCATTAGGCGGGTGGAGAGGGAATGGGGCTTGGTCTCTAGGTTAATCAGGACGTTGGGGAAGATAGGCGTCAGGTGCTCGAAGTGCGGGCGCATCTTGGCCACTTCCGGGTCGACGCTGTTCACGGCTTCGACGCGCAAGAGACCGTAGTACTTCTCGCTGTCCTTGGGCGGCCGCACCTGGCCGGTTACGTAGTCGCCGGTGCGAAGACCGAAGCGGCGGATCTGCGACTGCGATACGTACACATCGCCGGCGCCGGGGCGGAGGCCATCACCCCGCAAAAAGCCGTAGCCATCGTCCACGATCTCGAGGATGCCGCCGGCTAGCAGGTTGCCCTGCTGCTCCGCGCGCGCCTGGAGAATGCGAAAGATGAGGTCTTGCTTGCGGAGAGCGGTGTGGCCGGTTATACCTAACTCTTTGGCCACATCCATGAGCTCTTCACGGGTCTTGGCCTCTAGCTCGGCCAGGTTCATTGTGGTCTCCTGTGTGGTTTGGTTTGGTGAGTACTCGAGTGATGGGGAGAAATATGTTCGTCCGAGGCGCATTCAGAATACTACAACGTGTCTGTCAATACAAGCCCCTACTGTCAGGTTAGACACGCTCCGTCTTCATGGCCTTCTGCGCGTCGGCCAGGAAGCGCTCGATGCCCGCGTCGGTGAGGGGATGGCGGAGCATCGCCTGGAGCACAGCGTAGGGCATCGTGGCGATGTGGGCGCCGGCGCGGGCGGCCTCGATCACGTGGCGGGGGTGGCGCAGGCTGGCGGCGATGACCTGAGTCGGGAAGTGATACCGGTCGAAGATGTCCACGACTTCGGCCACCATGTCCATGCCCTCGTGGCCCACGTCGTCCAGGCGCCCAACGAAGGGGCTAACGTAAGTAGCCCCAGCCTGGGCGGCCAGGAGGGCTTGATTGGTCGAGAAGACAAGCGTCGTGTTGACCTTGACCCCCTCTTTGGACAGGCGAGAGGTGGCCTCCAGCCCCACCTCGTCGATGGGTATCTTCACCACGACGTTGGGGTGCCACCCCGCGACACGCCGCGCCTCCTCCGCCAGCCCCTCCACGTCGCGCGAGAGGCACTCGGCGGAGATAGGGCCGTCGATGATGCTGGCGATCTCGAGGATGATCTCGCGGTAGTCGCCCCCGCCAGCTCGGGCCCACAGGCTGGGTTGGTGGTCACGCCGGATATGACGCCCAGCTTGGCCGCCAACCGGCACTCTTCGACGCTGGCAGTGTCCAGAAATAATCGCATCGCGCTCTCCGGTCGGTAGTCTTGTTCTCTTGTTGTCTTAGGGATGAGAGGGGGCCTGCCTGACCGCATCAGCCTCCGCCAGAGGCGGATGTGCCTCCGGCACAAGAGTCTGATCCGACTCCGGCCGAGGCAGGCTTTTTTCGCCCACTGCCTCGACAGCCGGGGCCAGTCCTGCTCGCCGGGCCGCGGCCCCGATGAAGTCGCGGAATAGGGGGTGGGGGCGGTTCGGCCGCGAGCGGAACTCGGGATGGAACTGGGTGCCTACCATCCAGGGGTGATCCCGCAGTTCGCTGATCTCCACCAGCGTGCCATCGGGCGAGAGGCCGCTGGGGATGAGCCCCGCCTCGGCTAGAGGCTGGCGATAGACGTTGTTGAACTCGTAGCGGTGACGGTGGCGCTCCACCACCTCGTCCTGGCCGTAGGCGGCATGGGCCTTTGTGCCCGGCACCAGCCGGCAGGGATAGCCGCCCAGGCGCATCGTCCCGCCCTTGTCCTGTATGCCCTGTTGCTCCGATAGGAGGCTAATTACGGGGTAAGGCGTGTCGGGATAGAACTCGGTGGAGTGGGGCTCGTTGCTGCGGAAGACGTGGCGGGCGAACTCGATGACCATGATCTGCATGCCCAGGCAGAGGCCCAGGTAGGGCACGCCCTGCTCGCGGGCGTAGCGCGCGGCCGCCACCTTGCCCTCGATGGCCCGGTCGCCGAAGCCGCCTGGCACAACGATGCCGTGCACGTCCTCCAGAGCCGCGGCGCCGTCCGGCTCCTCTACGTCGCCCGACTTGATCCAGCGGATGTCCACTGTCAAGCCGTGGTGGACGCCCGCGTGGATGAGAGACTGCTTCACCGAGAGATAGGCGTCGGGCAGCTCAGCGTACTTGCCTACAACGGCCACCGATAGGCGACCGCGGGGGTTCTTGAGGCGCTCCACCCACTCTCGCCAGTCGGCCAGATCATGATCGGCGTCCGGTAGGTGCAGCCGTTCAGCGATGTAGTCGCCCAGCCCAGCCTGCTCCAGCACCAGCGGCACTTCGTAGATGGAGGGCATGGTGAGCATGGGGATGACAGCTCGCGACTCCACGTCGCAGAAAAGAGAGATCTTGTCGCGCAGGTCGTCGGTCATGGGGTAGTCGCTGCGGCAGACGATGACGTCGGGCTGCAAGCCCATCTTGCGTAGCTCGGCCACGCTGTGTTGGGTGGGCTTGGTCTTGAGCTCGCCGGTGGCAGAGACGTAGGGAAGGAGGGTCACGTGGATGGCCAGGGTATCCTCCCGCGCCTCCTCCTTGCGCATCTCACGAACGGCCTCCAGGAAGAGTTGACCCTCGATGTCGCCCACGGTGCCGCCCACCTCGACGATGACCACGCTGGCCCCGCTGGCCGCGCCGATGCCGCGGATGCGCTCCTTGATCTCGTTGGTCACGTGCGGGATAGACTGGATAGTACGGCCCAGGTATACGCCTCGCCGCTCCTTGGCGATGACCGCCTGGTAGATCTGGCCGGAGGTGACGGAACTGGCCAGGGTCAGGTCCTGGTCCAGGAAGCGCTCGTAGTGGCCCAGGTCGAGGTCGGTCTCGGCGCCGTCGCTGGTGACGAACACCTCGCCGTGCTGGTAGGGAGACATCGTGCCCGGGTCGACGTTGAGATAGGGGTCGATCTTCTGGACGACGACGGCGGTGTTGCGGGCCTTGAGGAGACGACCTAGGGCGGCGGTGGTGATGCCTTTCCCCACGGAACTGACCACACCACCGGTGACGAAGATGTACTTGGGCATCTAATCCACGGCCATCATAAGGAATACGCCACAGGGGTGTCAAGGGCGGCCGGCAGGCCAACGAGGCACGGACGTGGGTTCGTTAGCAGAACCGTAATGCGGTTTTGGCTCCTCCGGAGCCGGTTCGCAGTTGACGGCTAAGGAGGCCGGCCGTTGCGCGGGATTCATCGCTGGGGTTGTAGATTGACCTGCCACAGGTCAACCGGCGAGGCCTCTGGGCGCCTCCACTTCCTTGACCATAGCTCTTGCCGCCCCCTATACTGGCGCTGCTTGTCCGAGGAATCGAACCCCGTCCAGAACAGGGGGCGCCGATGACCATCACCTGGGAGATCTCCGAGCTGGCCAACGGTCTGCGCGTGGTGACTACGCCCCTGCCCACCTCCCAGTCGGTGAGCGCCAACTTGTTCGTGGGCACAGGTTCACGAGCGGAGGAGCGTCGCCTGCAGGGGCTGGCCCACTTCCTGGAGCACATGGTGTTCAAGGGCAGCGAGCGCCGGCCCTCGGCCATGGCCATCGCGGAGGCTATCGAGGGAGCGGGCGGTGTCCTCAACGCCTACACCACTAAGGAGATTACTTGCTTCTGGAACCACCTCCCCTTCGAGAAGCTGGAGCTGGCTGTGGACGTTCTGGCCGATATGCTTCTCCACCCGCTGCTGGACAGCACGGAGATAGACCGCGAGCGCTCTGTGGTGCAGCAGGAGATCCGCCGCAACCGTGACCAGCCTGGCATCTGGGTGAGCGAGCTGCTGAACCAGGCCATGTTCGGCGACCAGCCTATGGGCTGGAGCACCGCCGGCGACGAGGAGACGGTGGCAGCCCTCCAGCGCCAGGACTTCCTGGACTACCTGGACGCCTGGTACGTCCCGGCCAACCTCGTGGTGAGCCTCGCTGGCAACGTCTCC
>Ga0315268_10007165_pt1 | contig 11769 bp, 22 predicted proteins | sample C1_top_MG_FD_204535 | JGI IMG/M metagenome (GOLD analysis project Ga0315268, IMG submission 204535) | Sediment microbial communities from Yellowstone Lake, YNP, Wyoming, USA - C1_top | ecosystem: Environmental > Aquatic > Freshwater > Lake > Sediment | place: USA: Wyoming | collected 2017-08-01 | reverse complement strand
ATATTTGGGGATGGGAGGAGATTTTGGCTTATGAGGCAAATTAAAAACTACCTCTTGACAGATATGAAAAAATATGCTTAGAATATATTTAAACAATGCATTAACCCCCCAGAGTTACAACGTAACCTTGGGTTATATATTCCTCAGAGTTGGGGAAAAACAACTCTGAGGAATTAATCCCAAGGGGTTGCGATTATCGCAACCCCTTGATCATTTTTAAATAGCCTCTAAGTTATCATCTCTATCAGCTCTCGCGTTAGTTGGGTTTATTTTCAGGTTTGTGTCTATCTTCTCGTCAAAGATATCTGACATTTCACAGTGTAAAACCTTCGAAAGTCTGAACTTTTCCACAAATCGTGGCTTCACCCGACGGTAAATAATATCAGATAACCTGCTCGGATACATTTTAGCTTGCTTTGCGATTTTGCACTGTAGCTTACCAGTTTTGAGGATTGCGGCTTTTAATTTCAAATTCATAGGCACATTAACCATTATAACCTCCCCCTTTCGCTATTAAAATATAACACTTTATAACTTCTCAAGCGTACTTGTCAAGTGTAAAGGAAGATTTTCGAAGTCCAGATTGCTATTAACAAAAATAATATTAGTATAAAAATATACAATTTGACATTAGTCGTATAGTGTGGTATGATACTATAAAGGAGGAGGAAAAATGAAAACAAAGATATATGGCAATCTTACAAACGAGGAGGTGCAGAAAATAGCCGTTGCCCGGTTCGGCAACGTATTAAGACCCTTGAAGGAACTCGGAAGAGAAGCTGTAATTGAAGAGTTAAAAGCATACGACAGATTCCTCAGAATAAAGGAGGTGAAAATGGAAACATGGAAACAAAGATAACACAGGTAAACTGCAGACGATGCGGCCATGTATGGGTCGCAAGGAAAGAAATAATCCGGGTATGTCCCAAATGCAAATCACCATATTGGGACACCGAGAAAGAAAAACGAGGAGGGGAAAGATGATAGCGCAAAAAGCAAACATAGCTGGAAAGGACGTTTGGGAGTGTCTGAAATATAAGCACCACCCAAGGGGAAAGAATTGGGTAGCTGAACTCACCGGTTTCGACGCCCGGTTCAAGTTTGAAAGAAAATTTCAAGAATTTATTACTATCGACAAGCAAAAATATCTATGCCTTGAAGAAGGCAAAATATACGAGTTCAATCACACGTATTATTCCGGATGGGGGAAACCGAATCCTGACCCGGAGAATGGTATGTACCTGCTGTCCAACGGATCGCTCCTCAAAAAGAGCGAGAGGGAAGTGATAGACATACTATCGCACAGGTCAGGAGCTGGCAAGGAGGAATCGTCTTCATAAGACAATTCCTTTTGTATAGGAAGGGTGTGGGCTGACTGAGGACTTACCCAACCCGGGGCCGAAAGGCCCCGGGGTTTGCCGCCGCAGTAAAGCATTTCTCAAACTATTTTTCAAAATATTATAGTCAGCACCCCCAAGTTTTTGAATTTGTTGATATTTCTTCCGCATACCATCATAATCTAATTTCCGAGCAGCTAACCACCGATGCACAAACTCCGCAAACTCTAACGGTTCTCTTTGTATCCTCCTCATATGGCAATAAAAACAAAGTGTGATACCATTATCCACATCAAATCTTGCGATATTGCCTTGTGCCTTCGAGACAATGTGATGAGGCTGATTGCCAGGCTTGCCGCACCACTGGCAGGTATGATTGTCCCGGTTCCGGACAACCAAACCCCAAAGATGCGTACATTCAGCCCTCAGAGTTTTGGCACTTTTCCGTTTCATAGTCGGTTCAAATATTTTACAGCTTCTTTAAAGGTAAGCCCATACTTTTGCATCACAAAATCAATGGTATCTCCTTTAAATCCGCATCCGTAACAATAAAAGAAATTGTTCCTGATATCTAACGATGGAACTCGATCCTCATGGAAGGGGCATTTTACTATTTTAGCGCCAGGGCTTTGCACTAAGAGATCAGTAGGATAATGCAAAGCCCTTTCTATCATAGATTTGTCGAGAGATTTGAGAGATTTGAGCTTAGTTTTTTGTTTATAATCAGTTTGATTCATTTCTTCTTTAAATTCTTCAATTTTTTTAATTACATCAGGATACTCTTTATGATAATAAAATTGTTTGAATTTATTAAGAAATCTTTCTTCATCAAAATAATCATCAAGTATTTTATTCAGATATATCCAAGGATCAAACAATAGCAACCTCCTCAAGATAATTTTCTACTTTTATAAGATTCACTTTTTTATTTAAAATTCCTTTTTTTCTATTTTTAGTTATTTTTAAGATCGTCTCGTTTGGATTGGTTTTCTTTCTCCAGATGAAAAACACATTGTCAGCCTCTTGTGCCACGAAAGAAGAATCCCTGAGGGATTCATTATCAGGTTCTTTCTCGTCTTTTATCTTTTGTTGATGAGCTATTATAAAAATACTTATCTTATGATGCAACGCCAGTTTTTTCAGCGATCTCATCAAAAATCCAATCTCTAAGCTCATATTATACTTTCCACTCAGATCTATCAAATAGTGAAGGTGATCTATAAAAACAACAGATATATCCCTTTTTAGGACCGCCTCATAAATGCGATCAGAAAGCCATTTCATGGTGTTACCCTTCAGAATTTTAGGCATGTAAAATAAAGGAAGGTCCTCTCCAAATTGCTTCAAAAAGAAGAACGCAGGCACTTCATAGGTAAACCACAAGCAACCAATGTCCTGTTTTGTAAAATTCCTTGTCAGGGTTTGGGCTAACAGGGTTTTCCCATTACCAGTAGGCCCAGAGATAACCGTCAGCTCTCCAGTGTCAATACTGGATATTGAATTATCTAAGCTTGTAATACCTGTTTTAAAACCAGTGATTCGCCTATCTTTGAGAATCACTCTAAGTTCATGGGAAGTTACTATCTGATCATCACCATCATATTCTGCAAGTGTTCTTTCCTTGCTTAGTATCTCATCCTCGCCATGCATCTTTTTGCCTTTCAAGATTAAATTGGTTTATCGTATCAGCAGAAAAACAGGCAGATAGGGAAAGGTGCTTTTGTGATTTCTCACTTGAAAGATAAAAATCAATCAATTCTTTATAGTCAGGCCTTTCCTTCAGATTGCGATATCGTTTAACAGCCATGCCATCCTTTCCACCAGAGAAGACATAGGTTATTCCTTTTACCTCCTTTGTCTTTTCAAGGAAAACCTTAATTATTTCCTGATGAATTATTCCCTGATGGGTTGGCGTTAACCCTCCCCCAGAACCTCCCCCAGAACCTCCCTCAGAAGAATCATCACAAAGTGATGTATTATATTTTTTCTTTTGAATATTATCTTTTGAGGTTAATGTTTTCCTTAACGGTCTATTTCGGAAAACCTTAACGGTTAATGTTTTCCTTAACGGTTTCCATTCCTCATAGTTCTTATTAAATGAAAGTTTTCTGGATATACCGTTAATGTTTTCCTTAACGGTAAGGATGTTTTTTGTAATTAGCGATTGAATAACCTGACAAGCCCTAACCTTTGAGATTTTAAGGTTTTTTGCATATTGTGTTAAGGGAATATTATCTTCTTTTTTATGATATCCATAAGTTTTACGAATGGTGAATAAAGTAGCTCTAAGTTCTTGTCCTGAGAGATTATATTCTGTTAATGCCTCAATTATCTCGTTGGCTATACGGGTATACCCATTCTCCACTTGTGGATTTGTCATTGTGTTCTCCTTAAGGACACAAAGAACCTCAAGGCGACACACGCGGTGTACAGTCCGCATTGCACAAAGCAATTCTCCTTGAGGTTCCTAATGTTCTTAAGGGTTTTTAGTCTGTACATTGATTGTGTGTCCTTCAAACTACCTTCAAACTACCTTCAAACTACCTTCAAACTACCTTCTATAACTGGAAAGACTTTGTTCTTTATAGCTTCCTCATCCTTTTTGGTAATGCCGAGTTCAATTAAACTTGGAAAAGGTGGATCCCCAAGGGTACCACCTTTTATGTCACGCCCAGGGCCAGTTTTATATCCTATTATGCCGCGTCCAGGGCCTGCTTTATATCCTCCTTTCCTTTTTAGTTTAAATCAGGCACTTTTGAATCCCTTTTAACCTTTTATATGCCATATCTATGTAAGACTTATTTAATTCAATCCCAATCCATCGTCTGTTAAGGCTTTCCGTTACAACTAAAGTTGTCCCTGAACCTGCAAATGGGTCGAGGACTATGCCACTCGGCGGGCATCCAGCCCTAATCATAGGTTCTACAAGGGCTTTTGGAAAGACAGCGAAGTGGCTTTCTGGAAAAGGGTGTGTCGGAATGTCCCAGACACATCTTTTGTTGCGGCCTTGTTTTTCTTTTGCTCTCTGGAATGCTCTCCATTGATTTTCGGTAGTAAGACCTGCCATTATTCCTGTATCAGCTTTTTTACTATGTCTTCTATAATTTAAAGTAGCTATGAAAGATTCTGCATATTCTTCAAACTGCTGCTCAAAGTAATATTTCTGGCTTTTTGTAAAGAAATAAACATATTCAAAATCTACGGTAAAGCGGTCTTTTACAGATGATGGCATACAATTAGATTTATGCCAGATTATAGTATTGCGCCGAATCCAGCCCCTATCCCTCATGCCTAACACAAACATTTCAGGAATGCCGACAAGGGATTTAGTAGGTATATGCCTACACTTTCTTGGTGGAGCTAAATATTCTTGGTCTATATTAAGACACTTTCTAAATTGTTTTCCTCGAATTTCGATAGGAGCATTCCAACGTCCACATCCTGAACCAGAATAAGTATCCGCTAAATTTACCCAGCAAGAGCCATTTTTCTTTAACACTCTTTTAACCTCATCAAATATCTCAAGGAGATGCTTGATATATAGCTCAGGGGTCGGTTCATGACCAAATGAGCCCTTCCATGCTGAACATTTGAGGCAGAAAAAAGAATAATTTTTAAACCATAACCCTTTATTTCTATCCTGTTTATGGCCTCCCCCACCAGATTTGGCAGATGAGGCAGTAATTAATTTATCTCCCCATTCATGCTCGCAATCTGGGTTATCTCCATCCCAGATAATAGGTTCAAGCCCATAATCTCGGAGTCCCCTTACCAATAGGGAGGGCTGGTAATAATTGTATCAACAAACTCATCGGGAATCTTTCTTAAAATATCCATAACATGTCCATGATGAATTTTGTTAATCCACTCCTCACCTATCATAAAGCACCACCTCCCTTTACTATTTAAATCAGGCACTTTTGAACCCCTTTTAACCTTTCTTCTGCTATCTTGCAATACTCAACTTTTTTTTCTATACCTATAAAATCTCTACCTGTTGATATACAAGCCATAGCAGTTGTGCCTGAGCCCAAAAATGGATCAAGGACAATACCCCCAGTTGGAGTTTTAGTTAAAATACAAAGATATTCCATAAGTTTAAGAGGTTTGACGGTGGGATGAATATTTTGCATTCCTTCCAACCATGCATTTCTTTCACTTTTACTTGCCTTTGCTACATAGAAAAAGCGAGAGGCGCCACCTGTATCACCATAACCAGAAGGTTTACCAATTTTGTCTTTATCAGCATAAGCAGTAACAAATCCACCAATATTTGTTGAATTACCGCCTCTTGAAATGCCTAATTTCCCACTTTGTTTATCTAACATATAACAAGGACATTCGGGATTATGTTTCAATTCAAATAAATCCTGTAATTCCTTCGGCATTTTTTCAAAAAGTTCACTATCAATCTTCATATTTTTTTCCGTGAATTTTATAATGACACTTTTTACATAAAACAATTCCATTATTTATATTCCAAAATGCTTCACAATTTCTGGCATCATCTAATGTTTTAATTTTGTAATCCTTTATCAATTTTGCTATTCCTATCTTATGATGAACTTCCAAATTTTTAGTGCTTTTACATATTTGACATTCAAAGTTATCTCTTTTGAATACTGATTTAATCCATTTTAAATTTTCAGCACAAGTTCTTATAGCAAATTGTAGTTTAGATATTCCTCCTTTCCAATTATAGTGATTTGCCCCTCTGATTTTTAATCCTCTTCTTTTCGCAATTTCTGGACATTGCTGATAAAGTTCTTTTTGGGTTTTTCGCATTTTCTCCTTTGTCTTTTCTGTGTGCTTAAGTCCATTTCTATGATTGTTATGAGCCTTCCAACTTAATTCCCATCCAAGTTTTAATGCTTCTGGAATTGGTTTTTTTTATACAATTCTGACCGACAAGCAACACAACAAAACTCTCGCCCTTCTTTAAATTCAGATGGTCTTCTATAAAGTGGTTTCCCACATATTGAGCATTTTGTATTAGGTGTTCTCATATAACCAATCCATTAACTTTTTCTTTTGTTCTTTTGTTATACCACTTTTTAATTGATAATCACAATGGCAAGAAATCACCAGATTAGCGGGAAAGCGACCTGTATGTTCTGGTGTAAATCCACCACTCATAAAGTTTGTATTTACAGCATTTCCTCTTTTTTGTGCTGGTATTGTTTCATTTCCAATTCTTCCCCCATCTATATTCAATCCCGCCACTCCCCATTCCAAAGCATTTTCGGCATAAGAACCCTCATTTGGTTTCATACAAAGCAAGATAGGCTCCCAGCTTGGTTTTAATCCGTGTGATTTCCAGCCATCCCAAAGTTGGGCTTCGGGAGTTGCGGGTTTTGTGAGATAACACTCTTGATTTAAGGTAAATGTATTTCCTTTACTTCCTGCAGGGTTGGGATGTTTTCCTACAATCTCTCTTTCCACCCCTTTTATTTTATCTATCTGTTTACTAATATCAGTTGCTTTTGGAAATCCGCTTCCATAAAGCCACATAATTGTATCCTTGATAATCCACCCCGCATCTTCTACCGCACAAGTCAATCTGTGCCAAGTTCTTGTGCCACCAAAAATTAACATTGTGCCACCTGGCCTATTTATTCGCAGCATTTCTTTGGCAATTTCGGTCATCCAATTTTGAAAACCAAGTAGCCCGTTAATAGACCTATCATATTTAAAATTATCCCATTCTTTTCCCATAAATCCAATTCCATAGGGAGGGTCAGTTATAATCGTATCAATGGAATTATCAGGTATATCTTTCATTACTTCCAGACAATCCCCACATATTACTTTATTTATGAAATCATCTGGCCATTTCATAAAATGCTAATTATTTCCCCGTCTCGTTCAAAATCTGGGCAAGTGCGTGCCTGACTATTCAGCTTTGAGAGAGGATCATATATAGCGACAGGAAATTTGCGTTTTTTCCTAACTGGGTTACCTTTATAGTCCATCCACAAGTTCTTGACACAATAAATCTCTCCATTTTTTGTTTTACAATGAGAACACATAGCACAAATAGGGGTCATTTTCCAGACACAACAATGTCTTAATTTGCAGTTTCTTCTACATTGATTATTTTTTTCATCCTGCTCTTGTCTTAGTTTTTCATATTTCATAATAGTTCACCCATTTCATAGATGCTTTTTCTTCTGTTACAATTTTATTGATTGTTTTTAATTCATTAAGGCTTAACCACATTTCGTTTCCTTCCTTATCAAAAAGACCAATTGGAAACTTAATATACTCGTGAAAGTCTATCCACATTTGGGTGAATTCGGAAATTTTATAGCGTTTATTTTTTCCCATTTTATCCTCTTGTTTATTCATTGTGTTTTATTTTTATTTCCGAATCTTTTACATTGTTCTTCAACTGCATAGTATAATTTTTCTATCTCTTCTACGGTAAGACCAACCTGATTACCATATTGTGTCAGAAGAACTGGAAAATCATATCCCGACTTAAGGTCTATAGCTTCTACGTTTGTCATTTTCCCCTCCGATATTGGTCGAGAATTTTCTCTGTAATCGCCGCCCTCGCCGCCCTATCCACACTCTCCGCCCTCGCCGCCCTCCATGCCGCACTCTCGATGTCTTTCCTTGCTAACCGTTTCAAAATAAATTCTTCGCATTGATCGAGAATTTTCTCTTTAGTCGCATGCGATGCACTTCTTATCGCACATGTCGCACTCCCCGCACTCTTCGCATTCCACGCCGCATATGCCGCACTCGATGCCGCATGCGATGCACTCCACGCCGCATACGCTGCACTCTCCGCACTCTTCGCATTCCACGCATTCCACGCATTCCACGCATTCCACGCCGCATATGCCGCAGCATACGCCGCCTTCGCCGTACTTCTTGCCGCCTTCGCCGCAGTCTTATTCTTTTCTTTCAGCCAATTCTTTGCCGCTTCTATAGCCTGCTGAGGCCGTTTGTCATTGGGGTATTGTTTTTCAAAATTGCACAGAACAAGTTCTGCAACAAAAATAGCTAAAGATACACTGTCCTCCTTTGTCCATTCGTATATTTCTATAATTCTCATTTCTGACCAACATTGCTTTGTTGCTTCTTTTATATTTTCCCCCTTCACCTCCACCCTTGCTATTACTTTAGTGGGGGTATACCGCATCGCATCTATAATCCGCCTTGATGCATGAAAACCAGATTGACACATTTCTAATTCACCCTCATGTTTTTGCCATTGCCCAATTTTCCATTTAATATTGCCATGACTGGATTTTAGGTCTTTTGTTAAAATTTTCCAAAGTTTCATTCTCCCCTCCGACGCGGAAGCTGACGCGGAAGCTGATAATAAAACTGTTTCTTACTTATAGGCTTGACAGGATATACCTCAAATTGTCCCTGGAATATTTTGAAGGTCTTAGGATGTTCCAATGCGGAATGAAATTCCTGCTCCAAGGTTGATAAGTCTTGCTCTGCTTGAGACTCATAGAACTGCTCGATTTTTCTTTCGTGGACCATTCTCCAGCAGTATCCAAGGCCTGTAAAAAGCAAGGCTGCAAGAAAATAACTTATAAATCTGTCAAATTTAGTCATTTTCATATTTCCTTCCAATATATTTTTGTGTTGTCTTCCAATATTTTTGCTACAATAAAATTAATTTTGTTTAAATCCCCTAAGCTTAACCATATACCCCCTTCAGCTTGCGCGTCAGGTTTCGCGTTAGTATCATAGAGATGAATGGGATATTTTATATCAGGAATCATTTCCATTTGCAGGGATTCAGACAAGTGAAAACGTTTGGGTTTCGCGTGGGGAGCTTCGCGGGGTTTATTCATTTAAATACCCCCAGTATAAGTTACACAAGACACTTTGAAGAGGAGCTTCGCGAGGAGCTTCGCGAGGAGCTTCGCGAGGAGCTTCGCGCTCTAAGATCCTATAAATTATATCAAGACACTTTGATAGATGTTCCATTTTCCTTATTTCAATCAAGACACTTTGTTCGTAATCCATCATTTTACCTCCTTACTCCACGCATAGAATTGCGGGGAATAGCCATAATACCAGGAATATTTGTTTTATCTTTTAATGCCCTTACTACTTGATTAATTTTGACCATATCTGGAATTAAATATTCTCTCGGTATTAACTTCTCATTTATAATTTTTGCTTCCCAAGTGGTAGTCATAGCCAACCCTGCTTGCTTGGGCACTGTTTTTTCAACTATAGGCGGCGGCACAAATACAGGTTCTGCAAGAATTGCCTCTGCCTCTTCTTTTTGCCCCGTCTTTTCAGCCTCTATGGCTGCCTGTAATCGTGCCTCTTCTTCTGCTTTTTGAGCTTCACGCCTTAGACGTTCTTCTTCTGCCTTTCTGATTTTCTCCTGTTCGATGTTATACGCTGTCATCTGACTATTAAGGTGATTAATAGCTGGCGTAAGTTTTTCTATCTCCTCAGTTTCACGGTTACAGATTTGTTTCCATGCTGCATATGCTGCAGCCTTTAATGGCCGAAAATACTCTTCAATATTTTTCTTTACCTTTTTGATTGCTACAAGCATATCTCCAGCATAGGCGTAACTGGCATTATCCTTGACTATAATACTTGCAGCCGCCGTATGAATTGTGGTTATCTCCTGCGCGAGAGCTGACGCGAGAGCCGCCGCGTAAGCTGGTTCAATTTCTTTTGTCACTATTTCGTTTATAGCATTCATAATAAATTATTCTCCTTTTTAAATTTATATGTTGTCAAAAAACTCAGGAATACCCCAATTTTCTTGTTGAAATCCATGCTGTGGTCTTCCAATTTTGGGATACTGCCATCACCCTGAAGATAGATAGCAAAAGCCTTAAATATGACGGACTCAGATTTCAGCCATGCAAAATCAATCGTCCCTGCAAAACGGTATATGGGGTGGTATAGCCTCACTTCGTGATATCGTTTCTGAGGAAGCAATGGGGAATTATCTTCCAATAACCCTTCCTTGCAAAGCAGGACATACGCTGCCAACTGCAAGGCTGTGCATGGATGCGGGCTGCCAGTTTTAAAATCCCAGACGTTATTACAATTCATGTTGAGCATTCCATCTATCTTCTTGTATGAATCCAGATACCCCCTTAGTACGGGGTCAAGGGATTCCTCATCCAAAACCCCTTGACTATAAAGTTCAATCATCTGGTGAACGTATAATCCCTTTGTCATAGCCTCCTCATTGTCACACAGCCTTGCAGTGTGATAGTTATAGGGAAGGACAGATGTTACAGATGGTATAACAACATCGTCAAGATAATAAGTATGGGTTTCAGGGTCAAATCTGAATTTAGGCATAAGACCCCCGTTACCATGGTTCCTTATCAGCTCTCGCGTATGTTTTCTCGGCCTCAAACAGACAGCTTTTGCCCTCAGAGCAAGAGGGCTTGTCGTTTTCCCATATTGAAAGGTCGCATGTACGGGGATTACCAGTGCATCCTTCCCATTTAATGGCAACCAGATTTTTGCCTTTCTCGCCTTCTGTATATTCTATCTCTACTTTTTGCCCCGTCTTTGCAACGGCAATTTCCCATAGTTTTTTATCAAATGTGTTATACCATATCCCATCAGCGAGGACACCATAAAGGGTCCATTTCTTACCGCCCCTGTTTCCTTCCTTGCTTGATGTTTTTTCTATGGTTGCCTTGGTTACATCTGCTTCCTTCTGTGCCTTTGTTGGCTTTGCTTGCTCGGACTTTAGCTCGGGCTTTAGCTCGGACTTTAGCTCGGGCTTTGCTTGTGGAGGTGCTATGGGAGGTTTAACGGGCGGCGTTATATCTTCCATCTCTTCCTGCAAATACGGCATACCTCCGAGTTCATTCGGGAAGGCAAGCCTGAACCCTTGTCCAATTGCAATCTTCTTAATCATAAACTCAGGCATGGTTTTCCATAGCCCAAGGTTTTTGTTGTATTCTAAAAATGCGACTTCCCATACAAAGGGTTGTTGCCAGTCTTTCCTGTGAATGGTAATTCTTGCCCCTATCAATTCTCCCTTCTCATTCCCCATGCTTTCTACATGCCAGCCGTCCAGAAGTCCTGTTGCCTCTGCTCTGGCAACATAGACTTGATAACCAGTGACGTAGTTCCACCCTGAACCATAGGGGATGGCATAGATTTCCCGCTTGAAAGGGTTCAAATTGAATTGTAATGCTAAATTGTAAAACATCATTTTCTGCTGTTCGGTGAATTTTGTCCCCTGCGAAAAGAGAAAATCGTCACACATTTGTTTTGTGACGACTTTTGCCTCTGTTTTTGTTAATTCCATATCTCCTCCTTCCTGGACCCGCCAACCTTGATGATAGAAAGAGGAGGGGAAACAAAGGTTGGCGGGTATTTTTGGTTAATCTGGGTTAATTTTGGGTTAATTTTTTGGCTAATTTTGCACCTCTTCCTATCACCAAATTAATTGTATCCCCAAAAA
>Ga0315268_10007164_pt1 | contig 11770 bp, 9 predicted proteins | sample C1_top_MG_FD_204535 | JGI IMG/M metagenome (GOLD analysis project Ga0315268, IMG submission 204535) | Sediment microbial communities from Yellowstone Lake, YNP, Wyoming, USA - C1_top | ecosystem: Environmental > Aquatic > Freshwater > Lake > Sediment | place: USA: Wyoming | collected 2017-08-01 | reverse complement strand
ATATTCAGGAACTTCCCGAGATTCCATATTTGAGGGCGATGATCATGTGTTTAAACAAGATTGCTGATTTGGGCGCTACAATTGCTGATATAGCGATTAATAGGGCTTTGGAGAAACCTAGCAAGTATGTGGAGAATATTGTTCGAATAGTAAAGCATGTGCGAACTGTGCCATTATCCCCAATGAGGAAAAGCACGGAGAAATAGTGCACGTTTGCGCTAACTATAACATGAGAAGGTTAATATAAATAGAATAAATATTATATTACATAGAAGGATGGGCGCCAAAATGGGCGATTTTGAAGAAGCCCTTAAAAACATTGACGTTTTCTGCAAAACTCTAGTCAAGAAGATGTTGGAAGAGGAGAATGAGCAGAATAATAATACAGTCGTAGAGCCCATAGAAAAGCTTCTTTTAAGAAAGTATATCATTGAAGAAAATTCTGAATCAAACCCATTAGCAAAATCTCTAATTCCATTGCCTCATGTTGAAGAGACTCTAATGGACATTTTTGAAGACGAGAATTACGTTAGGGTTTTGATGCAATGCCGTTGCAAAGACCAAAAAGTCGCAGCATATCCAGAAAACAATGGCATAAAAATCTGCAAGAAAGAATGTCACACTGGCGAAGAGGGTGTGGAAATGTGCACGGAAAAATGCGAGAAAATAGACCTCTCGAATAAGCAATTGCAAGTTGAAAAAATGATCATGAAGTGTAGCAACAACACGGTCTTTGAAGTCGAAATCCCGAAAAGCAAAGCATCTGCATTCTAATAACAGCATTATCAAACATTAAATTGTTAATTTGCCGCAGCATTCATGAATCATTGGGCGTTATGCAATTTTGCCAAGAATCTTGTCCAATCGTATTTTGTGAAAATCAAGCGCGAGTTCTTTTGGGTCTATGCCCAGTCCCAGGCTTAAGAGTTCAGTGTAATGGAGAACTGGCATGTTATACTCTTCTTTATATGAGGATTTCATCAGCACCTGCCCTAAATCCAACGTTAAAAAACAGAAGGGGCAAAGCGTTATTATGCCATCAGCTCCAGCCTTTTTTGTGTTAACTATTTTGTCGCGGGCAATAGCCAATGCGACATCATCCGCGTATCCTCGCAGTAGTCCACCGCAACATTTCAGTTTGTTTCTGTACCTGATGCTTTTTGGACCTAAAGCCTCGATTAGGCTGTCAAAGAGTTGAGGGCGTTCTGGGTCGTCGAATCTTAGGAGCTTGCTTGGTCTGAGGGCGTGGCAACCAGAAAAAGAGGCTACTTGCAAATGTGTTAGGTCTTTTGTCATGCTCTTTTTTAGGCGGTCTAATCCTACGTCATGTTTTATGGCTTGTAAATAGTGTCTAACTTCTTTTGTGCCTTTGAATTCTTTTCCCGCGCAAGATAGGATTTTGTTCACTCTCTCTTTCAGCTGTTTGTTTTCTTTCAGCATGTTGTTTGCCATAGCTAAGGATTCGAAACAGCCTGTGCACAAAGTAACTATGTTGAGGTCGGCTTCTTCTGCCAAGCAGATATTTTGTGCAGCAATCGCTACGCTAGTCTCCAAATCTATTGATTGCAGCGGCGGCGGCGCACAGCACGTCATGCCTTCTAAATCAACAAGTTCGATGCCTAATTTAGGTAGGGCTTTTCTTGCTGATAACTCGTAATGAGGTTGTCGAGCAGGAATTGTGCAGCCTAAGAATAGAGCATAACTTGTCATGGTGCCTCTTCCTTCTTATGCCACAACTTATCAAATCCAGTGCAAGAGAGAATCTTCCTGACGGCTTCCAAGCCTGTTGGTTTGAGAGGCGGTAGGCCATAGTCCGCTCTTTTCTTTTCTACAAATTTCGACATTGGCACTATGCGTCCTTCGCTCATTAGCCCAGCTGCAAATTCTGAATAAATGTTTGGGATATGTCCTTCCTTGATGGCTATGTTTCGTAATGCGTAGATTACATCGGCGATTTCAACTTTTTGTGGGCATCTTTCTTGGCAGTTATAGCATGAGCAGCAGAGCCATATGGCTTCGCTAGATAGAATCTCTTGTTTCTCGCCTAAGAGCGACTGTTTAATGACTTCGCGTGGGTTGAAGCGTTCTGTTGTTTTTGCTACTGGGCAACTGCTGGCACATGTGCCGCACTGGTAACAAGCAGTTATGGTTTCGCCGCCTAATTGATGTTTAATCTTCTTTGAGAATGCGCCGTTTTTTTCTTCCTTCTCGTGCTCCATTATGATTTGTCTCCTCTCAGGAAATGTCCATCAGCCGCAGTGAACCTAGCTTTTCGATTTTTTCCGTCATCATCTGCGCTGCTTCGGCGAACTTGTCTCCTTCAATGTAAACCAGATTGAACATTTCTAGGCGTTCTGGCTCTATGCCATACTGATTCAATAATATCCGTGCAAGTTCCACTTTTTTCATGGCTTTAGGGCTGCCAACTTCGTAGTGGCAACCATCACTTTTGCATCCTACAACCATAACTCCTTGAGCGCCATACTTGAAAGCTTCTAGCAATTGCTGAACCTGCAAGATGCCAGTGCAAGGGACTTTCATGACTCTTACGTTGGCTGGATACTGCATCATTGCCATACCAGAAGAATCCACTGCTGTGTGACCGCATTCTGAACAGCAAATAGCCAACACTAAAGGTTTTGATGTGCCATTCACAGACATTAATGCCTTCATCTGTGCGGACATCTGGTTTGGTCGTGAATGTCTAAGTTCTATGGCGTTAAGCGGGCAAGTTCCCACACAAACACCACATCCCTCGCACTTGAGATCCGAAACCCTTGCAACAAAGTGATCTTTGCCTGTGGACTCTAAGGTTATGGCGCCGTAGGGGCATGTTACTGGACAAAATTCACAGTCGCCACAGTGTTCTTCGTTTACAAAGGCTGTTCTCTGATATTTTGTTATCTTGCCTGTGTTCAAAAATTTCGCTGCTTTAATTGCTGCTGAATGGGCTTGAAGAGAAGATGTTGGAGCATCTTTTGGGAAGGTTGCACCCCCGCAGAGATATATTCCTCTAAGCTTAGTCTCAGTTGGTCTTACCTTGGCATTGTATTCTTTGAAGAAGCCATCTTGGTCCAGTTCTATGCCAAGCATTTTGGCAAGTTCTTTAGTGTCATCAGACGGCACCATAGCCATGGCTAACACTACCAGATCGGCTTCTAGCTCTAAGAATTTTCTTGAAATTGCATCTTCAACATCGACAATTAATGTTTTGTCTTCTGGGTCTTGCACAATCTCGGTCGGTCTGCCCTTCACGAATTTTATGCCCATGTCACGCGCTTTTTCGTAATAGTATTCGTGCTCTCTTCCAGTAGTTCTTATATCAATATAGCATATTGTAACGTCCGCTTCTGGGTCTGCTTGTTTAATCAGCATAGCATGTTTAAGCGATATCATGCAGCAGATGCTTGAACACCATGGATTCCAGCGTCTATCACGCGAACCAACACACTGCACCATGACAACTCTTTTTGCGGGCTTCTTCGTAGATGGCTTAATAACCGCTCCGCCAGTAGGTCCAAAACCATCAATCATTCGTGCCAATTCAAGATTGGTTATTATGTCTGGATATTCGCCGTAGTTGTACTCCTTTATCACTTTAGGATCATACTCTTTGAATCCGGTGGCAACAATTATGCCGCCAACATTAAGCGTTACTTTTTCAGGTTTCTGGTTTAGTTCAATAGCCTTCGTGGGACAGACTTCAACGCATTTGGCACAATCGTTAAACTTGCAGGCACTATCATCAATAACATAAACAGGTGGGTAAACGTTCGGAATGTTCATGTAAATGGCTTTACGAGTCTTCAGCTTGGCATTGTATTCATCTGGCACTTCAACTGGGCAAACAGTCGTGCAAAGGTCACATTGGACACATTTTAGCTCGTTAACATATCGCGGTTTCTTCTCAATAGTGACTTTATAGTTGCCGGGAGCACCTTCCAATCCAACAACTTTGGCATTAGTCATTATGTTCAAGTTGGGGATCTCTGTGAATCCTGAACGATAAACGCATTTTCGAGAGGTATGAGTAATGGTTTTCACGTCTGAAGCAGGAGATTGTATGCAGATAGCGCAGTCATCAGTGGGGAAAAACCGTCCTGCACGGGCAGCTAAACCGCCTAGAAACGGTGCTTTCTCAACAAGATGTACTTCATAACCCAAGTCTGCCAAATCTTCAGCAGCTTGCATTCCAGCAATGCCGCCACCTATTACCAAAACAGATTTGAGCGCTGGGAACTCGAGTTTCTCTAAAGGTTCGAGAAGCTTAGCACGTTCGATGGCAGCTAGTAGCATAGCTTTAGCCTTTTCCGTTGCTTCTGCAGGAGTGGCACGATGAGGCATAGCGCAATGATCTTTAAGGTCTATAACTTCCACAAGATACGGATTCAAACCTGCGCCTTCAACAGCTTCAACAATGTTCACTTCACTAAGTTTTGGAAGACTTTCGGCAACTACAACACGGTTTATTTTCTTGCCTTTGACCGCGGTTAGAATGGTTTTCAGTCCTTCACCACGCCAGAACTCGCTTGCCCTGTTAACAAGCACAACTCCTGGAACCTGCTTAACATAACTAGTCAAAGCATCAAAGTCTAGGATTTCGGCAAGTTGATTTCCGCTGTCAGAAAGGAATACTCCAACTTTGATTTTATCCATACTCTTCCCCTCTTCATCTCCTAATACTCTTTAGTAACTTTCTTTCATGATCGTAAATGTTGACTTCCAGAGGCATCTGTCCAACAGCAAAGTGAGTGGCACAAGCAAAGCAAGGGTCGTAAGCTCTAAACGCCATCTCAACCATGTTCAACAATCCATCACTGACTTTGCCATTATGTATAAGCCCCTTTGCAGCATTCTTTATTGACATACAAATGCCAGGAGCGTTATGGGTCGTAGCCACTATCAAATTCACTTTCTTAGCTAAAGCTTTCTCATCAAGTATGTAATGATGAATTAATGTGCCTCTAGCGGCTTCAACGATTCCAATGCCTTCACCTGGTTTGTTAGGCTTGTTCTTAATATCTTTGCTAGTTATTTCCTTGTCCGTTACCAATTCAAGTGCACGTTCAGTCGCATACATGAGCTCTATGAGTCGCGCCCAATGAAACGCAAGAGTGTTATGAACTGGTTTTGCACCAAGGGTCTTGTACATTCTCTTGTATTCTTCGTTTGCTATTGGTGTTGCCATGCCTTCTGCAGCATTCAACCGTCCAAGCGGACCGACTCTGTATATGCCGCTATCTTGTCCATCAACTAAGCCTTTCCAGCCAACCTTTTTGAGGTAAGTCAGTTTAACGTATGTCCAAGGCTCAACGTGCTCTTCAATGACATCTAAGTATTGGTTTGGAGCAAACTTCACGAATTCCTTTCCTGATGGATCTACCACTCGGACTTTGCCGTCGTAGAAATTCACGTGATTGTTTTTGTCTACAGTTCCCATGTAATAAGTTTTCAAGGTGTATGCTTCACTCTTGATCAAGTTCACATAATCAGCGTTTTTGAGTACAATGTCGTCGAAGAGTTTCAGCGAGAATTTTGCGAATTCAACGCAGCTTCTCACCATCTTTTCGATTTCTTGCCTCTCCTCTTCAGACAAAGCCTTCGCAATTCCACCTGGTATACACGCGCTTACAGGATGTGTTGGTCTGCCCCCTATCATTCCTGTTATCTTCTGCCCATAGGCTCTGTGCTTTATGACTTCACCAGCAACTTGCAAACCAGCTTTTTCTATCACACCGAGAATATTCCTTTTAGCTGCTGGAGCGTCAGGACCGACAACAAAGTCAGGACCGCCAAGGAAGTAGAAGTGAAGAATATGGTCGTAAATGAAATAGGCTGCATACTCAAGCTCCCTTAGTTTTTTGGCTGTTTCCGTAGGCTCGACGTTGAAGGCAGCATCTAAAGCCTTAGCGCCTGCCATGTGATGCGCGACTGGACATACACCGCAGATCCTTGTGGTTATTATGGGCAAGTCTTCTGCTCTTCTACCTTCGCAGAATTTTTCGAATCCTCGCAGTTCTGGCACTTGGAAATAGGCGTTTTCAACGTTTCCCTCGTTGTTTAGGAATATGGTTATTTTTCCGTGGCCTTCAAGCCTTGTGATTGGGTCAATGACTATTTCTTTCACTTCATCACCTTCCTTCGCAAAATTGAATTAGCCAATGAATACTTGTAAAAAGTTCCAACAGGATCAACTACTTGATTTATGACGCTTTGATCCGTAGCAATTGATGTCATTGCACTTATTATGGCTGCGCCTTGATCTGCTACGCGTGGACCTGGTCCATCACAGCCTGTGCAAGGTATATTTACTTTCGGACATTGAGCGCCACACCCTGCTCGCGTGGCTGGACCCATACATATGACGCCTTGATCCCAGAAGCATGTTTTGAAGTCGTCTTCAATCTCGTAGATTCTTTTTATTTCGGATAGTTTTCTTTCTTTTTTCTCGCGTGGGCACTCATCACAGATAGATTTGAGTGGTAGAAAGCTTGAGCCTTTTGGTGGCAAATTGCCGCTAATTATAGCTTCAAACATTTGAATTATGCTTGGAATAGGCGGCGGACAGCCGGAAATGAAATAATCCACATCTACGGTTTGGGCTAGGGTTTTTACTGTGTCGTAGAATTCAGGTAATTCAAGTTCCCCTTCTTTAACTTTAAGATGTGTTTGAGGAGTTGTGCCTTCAGGGTTTTTAGTTGAAGGTGTTTCCTTGTATGCACGTTGGAAAATTGTTTCTTTGTTCCATAGGTTTGCAAGTCCTTTTACGCATCCATCGTTGGCGCATGAACCGAAAGCCACAAGAATCTTTGACTTCTGTCGCAGTAACTTTGCCATATGTTCGTTTTCCGAGGTTCTGATGGCTCCATTAAAGAAGCATGCGTCTATGCTTTTGTCTGGCATGGCTTCAACGTCTTTGTATTTTATGTCGATGGCTACTGGCCAGAAGACTATGTCTGCTTTTGCTACTACGTCTAGGATTTTTTCGTTTATATCTAAAACAGCTATTTCGCAACCTCCGCAGCTTGCCGCCCAGTAGAAGGTGATTTTGAGTTTTTCCATCTTGTCACCTATTTGAGTTAGATTTAATGGAAAGGAAAATAATTGCAACTTCGCACATTTAAATTTAGCCATTGATAGTAATGAAAAAGAATGTGCCAAAGGTGCGCTATACCTAGCGCTATACCTAGCGCATAATAGCACGCATTTTTGCGAGTAGCACCTATATAAAGGGGGCAACTACGTTTTTGTTGCTTCCGCTTGATTCTGTTCTTTTCGTTGCAAGTCCGTTGGGGGTTCTTCAGTGCTTTTCTGTTCAGTGCTTTGGCATCTTGCTTTTTCCTCTTTCAGTTGAAGTGTTCCTTTTACTGTGCCATCCTCCAAGTATGTAAGTGTGAAACCCATTTTTTTCATAAGGCTTATAGCCCTGTAATTGTCTGGCAACATTATGCCATAGAGTGTTTCGACGCCCATATCTTCACAAATTTCTAGTGCACGATCCACCATTTTCGTTCCTAAGCCTAAGCCTTGCCACGGGTCAGCTATGATGAAGGCTATTTCGCCGCTTTTCCTGTCTGGTTCAAGGCTTACTCTGACAACTCCCAATATTCTCCTTCTGCCTTCCTCGTTTAATTCTGCTACAATGGCTATTTCCCTATCATAGTCAATGTTGCAGTATCGCACTCTAATTTCGTGTGGAGTATCTTTTATTATTTGGAAAAATCTGTAGCGTATGGATTCCTCTGAGAAGTTCTGGAACATTTCCAGCCATAATGGTTCATCTTCAGGTTTTATTGGTCGCAACAGCACTGTTCTGCCGTCTCGAAGCCTCCACAATGTCTCATATTTCTTTGGATATGGGCTTATGACAAGATGCTGGTGTGGTTCGATTTTTTGGAATGCGCGTTCCTTATCAATCACTATGCGAGCATCAATGGCGAAGGCTTCTTTTTCGTTTATAAACAGTGGGTTGACATCAACTTCTTTTAACTGTGGAAAGTCCACGAGCATCTGTGAAAAACGCACCATTATCTCTTCTAAGAGCTTGACGTTTGCTGGTGGCACATTTCTGTAGCCTTTCAGAAGCTGGTAAACCTTTGTTTCTTCCATGATTCTTCTAACCAGCGTCTGATTCAAAGGTGGAAGTCCAATGGCGAAGTCTTTGAAAAGTTCCACGCCTATTCCTCCCATTCCGAAGAGGATGACTGGACCGAAAAGTGGGTCTGTTTTAGCGCCTAAAATGACTTCATAACCGCGTTTTCTAATCATTGGTTGAACAGTAACGCCGAGAATTTCTGCATTTGGATTGTACTGTTTAGCATGTTGTATGACGTATTCAAAGGCTTCTCTAACTTCACCTTCGCTGTTTATATCGAGAACAACACCTCCAGCATCCGTCTTATGCGTGATTTGTGGAGACAGAATCTTTAGGACTACTGGGTAACCTATTTTTGAAGCAATGGCAACAGCATTATCTGCTGTTTTTGCAACGACAGTTTGCACCACTGGAATTTCATAATACTCCAGAATTTTCTTCGCTTCCGCTTCGTTTAGTAATTCACGATTTTCCATTGCAGCATTCTGTATCACAACTGTGATTGGGCGTTTTGGCGGAGTAACATCTGCAGCAATTTCCCCTGGAGTTTCGTAAATGAGTTCCAGGTTGCGTTTATACTGATGCATGTAAAGGTATGTTTTGATTGCTTGCTCCGGCGTGGCGTATGTTGGAATGCTGTTTTCATTAAACAAACGGTTTGCCTCTTGAACTGCGCCTGAGCCCATGAAAGATGTTAGAATCGTCTTGTTGTGGTAACCTCTACTTTTTATCAATTCAACGATGCTTTTGGCAATTGCAACTGGCTCCGCCACAGCTTGCGCTGTGTAAATGATGAGTATGCCATCCACGCTTTCATCATTCAAACAAGCTTCAGCCACAGCCCTATACCGGTCAGCCTTAGCGTCTCCTAAAATGTCAATTGGGTTGCCCCTACTCCAGTAATTGGGCAAACAACTGTTCAAAATTTCCATTGTCTTTTCGCTTAGTTTAGCCAGCTTACCGCCCCTCGCAATTAGGGCGTCAGTAGCCATCACTCCAGGTCCGCCAGCGTTTGTTATTATTGCCAAGTTTGGGCCTTTCGGCAATGGTTGTGTGCCTAAAACTTCTGCGCAATTGAAGAGGTCCCCGATTTCGTCGACGCGAACTATGCCAGCCCGTTTGAATGCTGCATCATATATTACATCTTCACCTGTTAGTGAGCCAGTGTGAGAGGCAGCGGCCTTTGCGCTTTCGCTGAATTTGCCTGCTTTGACGACTATTATGGGTTTTGTTCTTGCGAAGTGTCTTGCAGCGCTCATGAATTTTCTGGCATCTGTTAAGCCTTCAATATACATTAGAATGCTTCTTGTTTTAGGGTCTGTTCCAAAATAGTCAATTAAATCGCCGAAGTCCACATCTATCATTGAGCCTATGGAGACGAAGTTGCTGAAGCCAATATTCTCTTGAATTGCCCAATCCAGAATTGCTGAACCCAGTGCGCCACTTTGGCTGATGAAGGCTATGTTGCCAGATTTTGGCATGCAGTTTATGAAAGTTGCGTTTAATTTTATGCTGGGACGAATGACTCCTAAACAGTTAGGTCCGATAATGCGTAAGCCATATTTTCTTCTTATTTCTATGATTTTATCCTCTAAAGCTTTGCCTTCAGCACCAACTTCTTTGAAGCCCGCGCTGATTATAACTATGCCCTTTATTCCAGTTTTCCCGCATTGTTCCACTATTTCTGGAACCGTCTTGGCTGGAGTAGCAATTACTGCCAAATCTACTGGTTCGGGAATTTGCCCCACGTTTTGAAAGGCTTTTATGCCTAAAATTTCGTTTTTGCGGATGTTAACTGGATAAATCTTACCTTCAAAACCAGTTTCTGTGAAATTTTTCATTAAAGCACAGCCAACTGTGCCTTCTTCGTCGCTTGCGCCAATAATGGTGACGCTTTTTGGATTGAAAATCTTGTCAAGATGAGCAGTAACCAAGATGACGCACCATTCTTTAATCTATGGTGTTGATTTGACGACAGGAATTAAAACTTTATGTCGCAAAAATCCAACTTTTGCTTTGATTATCCGAATACTGCCAATATTATGCCTCGAATAATCAGTGTCAAACCAATAAGCATCAGTATTGCAGCCCAAAATGCAAACCACATCACCCTAGTCGTTGTATTATTAAGAAATTCACTTATGAGATAGCCAGATACAAACCAAAAGACAATATCTGAGGCTGTTTGTGTTTTCTTATTCAACGGTGAATTAGCAAAAATCCTCACTATAAACAAGCCTATGAGGAAAATGCCCCAAGCAAAACAGAACTGCGAAACAGCAGAATAAACAGTTGCATGCATTGCAGGGTTTTTAGGCGCAGGGAGAGAAATTCCTGAAAAAACATTAGGCACCTGTACTATGTCAAAGTTCTTGAAGAAGTTTACAACGTTGTCGAAAAGGTTTGGTTTTATTATAAAGAACATGCCGAATAAGAATAGGAAACACCCTGCTGAAAGAAGGCCTATGAAGGTTTCTTTCGATTTTTGCGAAAAACTTCCCACATTCATTCTCAGCCACTACTATCTATTTCTCATAGCACAAGCATATAACATTTCTTAAATACTTAATGTAACAATAATATGATGCAATAGGAAAAGGTGAAAAAATGCCAGAATGCAAAAAATGCGGTTACAAAGTTAAAGAGGAAATGAGTTTCTGCCCCAATTGTGGAGCGCCATTAAGAGAAACTACCGCGACTGCACCACCACCGCCACCAGCACCTGCACCTCCAACTCACATAAAGTACGAAAAGGAAGAGAAACATGAGAAGCAAGAGAAAGGAGAGAAGGGAGAGAAGCATGAGAAAGGTGAATACGCATTTATAGGTCCACTAATTGGTGGAATAGTCCTAATCATCATAGGCTTAATATCCTACCTGCAAGTAACTAGGGTCATAAACGAAGTTACCATAGGAGCTTTGTGGGCTTTCTTCATAGTGATAGTTGGGCTGTTGCTGATATTTGGAGCAATCTACGCAATGACAACAGCGAGAAGAAGATATCCTCGAACTTAGATTATCCAACCTAAGAACAATCTATAAAGCCTATGCTCCATCCTAATTAGAAGCTTGTTCCTTCCGAACACTCTAAAATAGTTTTTTCCAGCCGCTTCAATCAAATCGCCTATGTCATACCTTGGAAACATACAAGAAGAAACTATCAGTTTGCCCCATTCTCCGCGTTTAAGCTCATGCAACATCTTCAATCTACCAGCAGTTTCAACTTCAAAGAGGTATTTGTCATAATTCGGCGAAATGTAAGGCAAATCATCAAGCTGCTGTCCAAAAACTCCTTCAGTAGCACTGTAAATCTCGACAACGGGAACATGTCCAAAAAAATCTCGCAGCTTTGGGGCATACTTGAACTGTATCTTGCGAACACTTGTGCAGAAAAGGGCACGAAACTTCCATAGGTCTTTGGGAGTTTTTCCATGCTCCTTTCTTATGTATCTGGCAAAAGCCAATATGATGGGTGTTACCCCCATAACAGCAACCACATTCTCACCCAGTGCCTTCTGATAGGTTAATTCGAATCTTTTTTCCCAATCGTGCCTAGTAATGCCAGAACCCAAAGCATCAATCTCCTCTTGCCGCGGCACAAGACTAACTTCATTAAGCATTGGATTAAGCCGTGCATAAGTGCCAGAACTGTAACCATACCTAACTTCTTGACCA
>Ga0315268_10007163_pt1 | contig 11770 bp, 10 predicted proteins | sample C1_top_MG_FD_204535 | JGI IMG/M metagenome (GOLD analysis project Ga0315268, IMG submission 204535) | Sediment microbial communities from Yellowstone Lake, YNP, Wyoming, USA - C1_top | ecosystem: Environmental > Aquatic > Freshwater > Lake > Sediment | place: USA: Wyoming | collected 2017-08-01 | reverse complement strand
CAAGATGGTTCGCGCCGTCCGCCACCGCCACGTAGCGCCCGAATCCGCGCCCGCGGCAATAATCATCCTGGTTTCCAGTCGCGATCACCGTGCCTTCTCCGGGTGAAAGGATCGGCGCGCCGTAGGCGGCGGCGATGTCTATGCCGTCATGCCGGTCGCTCTTGTAGGCATAATAGGCGAAAGAGGTCCGGCCATATCCCTGTGTGATATAGCTCCTGCCGGCGCCTCCTTTGCCGAAAAAGCTGAAATTGATGCTGGCAAGCTGGTTTGCGTTGGTTGGACGAAATATACCCGAGACGTAATCAACCCCAACAAGAAAGAAAAAAATTATGAATATCCAGACGAAAACCTTTTGTGTTATATATCGTAGCTTGTTCTTGATTCTATCTTATCTTATTGGTGCCGAGATACGGAGGGATGAGCGATAGGGAAGGAGCGGACTAACTACCACCACAAAACCTATCACCTGTCGCACAATATACCTTTTGTGTCAGGTATAGGCCCTGGATAAGCGGGCTAATGAAATAATGCTAGCAACCAATCCACTCCGCCCTTCACGACACCGAGCACCCAGGAAAAGATGTTCAGGATCGCGGTGAAAAAGTTTGAAACATGGAATCCGGCGATACCATAGAGCCAATTATCAAACCATCCAAAGGCGTTTTTGATCGCGGTCGTCAAAAAACTGCCCTGCGAGCCGCCGCTTGGCATAAATTGCGGAGTTACTACCCGTACCGCATTCGTACCTACGGAATTTATGCTATTTATGAAATTCTGGAATGGGGCGAATAAAGACGTGGCGTCCGTGGGCTGTGGCGATGAAGATGAAATTGAATAGGCGCCGGCAGTCCGACTGAGAAAAATAAAAAGAATAAAACCACTTGCCACCGAAACAGCAATCAACCTACTTCTATTATTACGTTGACGCATGTTATTAGAAAAGATAACCAATTGGATTCAGGTCGCCGCCGTGTGGTAACGGTCCGCAAGTCTTTGACACTCCCATGTAAAACGTCGCCTGGGCATAGACGGTGAAGTGGAGATGAGGCCCGGTCGCGTAGCCTGTCTGACCCGAATAGCCGATAACCTGTCCCCTTTTCACTATATCACCCTTGGACACGAGTTGACGCGAAAGATGACCGTAAAGCGTAGTCAGCGCGTCGTTATGATTGATGGCTATGAATTTTCCGTAAGCGCCCTTATAGCAATATAGGTCCTCATTGCCGGTTGCCGCCACAACGCCATCTTCCGCGGCCAGAATCGGCGTGCCGATCGAAGCAGCAAGATCTATGCCGTTATGCCAATGTCCCTGATATCCGTTCTTTGCGAAATCAGTTGACCCATACCCTTGCGTCATATCGGAACGCGTGTCGCCCTGGACCGGCACGAGCAGAACCCCGGGAACGATGGGAGGAAGCGTGGAAGGATCTATTTTTAGGCGCAGCACGGAATCAAGCGCTTCAATGTCGCTCGCAATGCTTTGTTGTAATTTTTGAAGTTGGGTGAGTTGCTGCTGGTATATACTTTCTTGATTTTTGGTGGTAGTTAGGACGGTTTGTCTTTCTAAGGTTTGATCCTGCACAATAGCTTTCTTGTCCTGAAGGTTTGCCTGATGCACGACGATCTCGCCCTTCTTCGATGAACTGTCCTGGAGCTTGCTGTTATATTGGTCGTGCAGACCCTTTAAATTTTCTATATCCGTGGAGAGCTGTGATTGGAGGTCCTGAAGCGTCTGCGCTTCCATGACGCCGTCGGCCAGGCTTCCGCTCTTCAAAAAAAGCGCGAGAAGATTGCCGTTTTTCGCATCGTTCCTTTGGAATTCTTTAAGAATGCTTTCTATGCCGGATTTCTTGGTTCCTATGGAATCGCTTATATCCTGAATATCAAAATTTAGATTTTGGATCTCAAGTTGTAACTGCTGTGTTTTGATCGAATCGGCCTGGATGCCTAAATTCAATGTTTTGATATTGTTATTGAGCGTCGCGATTTGCTGCTGAAGCGTGATGCGCTGCTGCTTCGTGCTGTTCAGGTTCGTCTTCGTGGAATCAAGCTGTTGGTTGATCGCGTCAAGCTGCTTGGCTTTTTCCTTCATCTGCGCTTCAAGTTCTGCGCGCGTAAGTGAAGAAACAGAAGTTGATGGCGCATCTGCGGCGCGCGCTCCGCCTGCGTAAATGACGCCTACGAAAAAAATAGCTCCAATCAGCGTGATAGTAACGAATGCGGCCTTTCTCATAGATTCTTTAATTTTGCGATCGCAATGCCGATCCTTCGCATCGATTCTTCTTTGCCGAGCACGACCATGATATCCAATGGATCGGGCGAGGCCGAGAGTCCTGATAGGGCCACGCGTAATGGCCAAAGCACAACTCCCCTTTTTCGGTCGCCTATTATATACGTTACGGATTCCATTAAAGTTTCTCTATGTATGAACCCCTCGGAGCCAAGCTTTTCAAGTTCTACGTGAGCCGTGCTTAATATTTCTTCTGCCTCTTTAACGGTTGACTCTTTCCATACAAGCAGCTTGGCATCATATGCCGGTAATTCAAAGAAAAATCCGCCCTTTTCCACAAATTCAGCGAGCGTGCTTGCCCGCGTGCGTTCCACGGCGACCAACCGCTCAAGAAAATCCTTTGTCGCCTTAAGATCGTGTTTCGCAACCACTGGCAAAAGGTGCTGCGCGATCGCACCGTCGCTCATTTTCTTCATGTATTCGCGATTTAGCCAATCAAGCTTGTCTTGATTGAACACGGCGCCTGACTGCTGGACTCGCGCGAGGTCAAATTCCTTCGTAAGTTCTTTTAATGAGAATAATTCCTGATCGCCCTTCGGGTGCCATCCCATAAGCGACAGGAAATTGACCATTGCATCCGGCAAATATCCTTTCTCGCGATACTGCGAAAGGGCCGTGTCAGAAACGCGCTTGGACATCTTGCTCCGGTCCGGATTCAGGATGAGCGGGATGTGGGCGTAAACAGGTTCGTTGAATCCTAGCGCGTGTTGCATCAGGATCTGCTTTGGCGTGTTGGAGAGATGGTCCTCGCCGCGGATCACGTGGCTGATCTTCATGGTCTCGTCGTCAACCACTACCGCAAAGTTGTAGAGCGGCGTTTTCGTGTCCTTCGCGATCACAAAGTCGCCGAAGAGCCCGGCGTCAAAGGCGACCTTCCCGCGGATCATATCCTTGAATTCCACTTTTTTCTCCGGAACTTTGAATCGGATGACCTCCGGTTTTTTCCCGGCCGGCGGCGTTTTCAAATTTCTGCAATGGCCGTTGTACCTCGGTGCCAGTCCCTGCGAGACCATTGCCCCGCGCTGGGCCTCCAGTTCATCTCTCGTGCAATAACAATAGTACGCTTCATTTTTATCCAGGAGCTCTTCTAAGTATTTTTTGTATATCTCCGAACGGTCGCTCTGCCGATACGGGCCGTAAGAACCTTTTTCGTCCATTCCCGGCAGGCGGTTCCCGTTCGCAAGCGGCCCCTCGTCCCAATCCAGGCCGAGCCACGAAAGCCCTTCCAGGATCTCATGCTCATATTTCTTAAGGGAGCGTTCGGTGTCCGTGTCCTCTATCCGAAGTATGAAGGTTCCTCCGTTTTGCCGCGCAAAAAGCCAGTTGAACAGGGCCGTCCGCGCCCCGCCGATATGAAGCGGCCCAGTTGGGCTCGGCGCCATCCTGACGCGGATAGTATGGGGTGTCGTTCCTGCCATATATCCCCTATTTTACCTCAAATTCTGCCCTGGTTCTAGGCTCCCAACTGTAGCAACGTCTGCGCGATCTTTTCCGCGGCGCCCGGTTTGAAGAAACCCTTCGCGGCGGCGCTCATTTTGGCACGCAGGTCGGCGTCCCCAAGAATTGCCTTGAGTTGCCCGAAAAATATTCCGGGCAGGAGGTTGCCTTCTTCGATTACCACTGCGGCGCCGGTCTTTGCGAATTCGTACGCGTTTATCCTCTGGTGCCCGTTTGCCGATTCTGCGAGCGGGACGAGGATAGCCGGAACGCCAAATGCGGCTATTTCAAAAATGACGTTGCTACCTGCACGAGTGATGACGAGGTCCGCGGCCGTGAGCGCCAAACCCATATTTTTTTCAAAATAACCGATCGGCTGATAGCGATTTTTGAACGATTCGTCCACGAGCGCGGCGTGGGAAAGTTTTTGGACCTCTGCGAAATTCGCGATGCCCGTCTGATGGAGTACCTGCGTCTCTTTGGCCAGCGCCATAAGATTTGCGAGCACGAAATCGTTTATCCGAGTGGACCCCTGCGAACCGCCCAAAACGAGCAGGAGCGGGTCCGACGAACTGAATCCAAGGGTTTCCTTTGCAAGCTCTTTTGTGGTGGCACCGGTGATCATCTCGCCACGGAGCGGGCTTCCCACGACCTCGGTTTTCCCGGGATAAAAAGATCCCGTGGCGCGTTCAAAGCTCACAAATATCTTCTTCGCAAAGAAGGCCGAAAAAAGATTGGTGAGCCCTGGATTGGCGTCGGACTCGTGGATCGCGACCGGAATACGGTAAAACCAGCCGGCAACGACGACCGGGAGCGCGCCTGTGCCGCCCTTTGAGAATATGACGTCCGGCATGATGAAATACAACTTAAAGAGCGCCTGCAGAAATCCGATGAAAAATTTAGGTATGTCCGTAAAGTTCGCAAGTGAAAGATAGCGGCGCAATTTTCCGCCTGAGACGTGCGAGATATAAACTCCGCGGTTCTTGAACAGCACGTCATATCCGTCATTCGGCCCCATGCGGGTCACTTCAACCGGAAGATTAAGTTCCCTGAACCGATTCTGAAACGCATCCAAAACGGCGAGCATTGGGTACACGTGTCCCCCGCTTCCTCCGCCCGCAAGCACCAATCTGAATTTTGTGTTTTCCATAAAATTATGTGTATCTTGAAACGTTAAGTGATATTCCGCTTATCGTTAAGAATACAGCAAGTGCTGTGCCGCCGTAACTGACGAACGGCAAGGGCACGCCGGTGAGCGGAATGAGGCCCGAGATCGCCCCCATATTGACCAGGGCCTGGAACGCGACCAGGGTGCCGAAGCCGACGAGGAGCAGACGGCCGAACCGGTCGCCTGTCCGCTTCGCAAGCCAGAAAAGCCGGAACGTGAACATGGCAAAGAAAGCGATCAGGGCGCCGGCGCCTACGAATCCCAGTTCCTCCGCCACGACGGCAAAGATCGAATCGTCGATCGGCGTTGGGAGATAACCGTTCTTTGTCACCGACTGTCCGTAGCCAACCCCGGTCCAACCTCCGGAACCGATGGCTATGAGCGCCTGGTTCACTTGGTAATTTTTTCCCTGGGCGTCCCCGCTTTGATCAAGAAAACCAGTGATCCTCGCGCGACGATAGGGCGTGAAATAAATAACGAGGCCGATCGCAGTGACCGCGCAAAGCGCGATGAGAGCGATATATTTGAATGGCGCGCCGCTCACAAAATAGACCATGAGGCCCGAGAGAAGAAGTATCACCACGGTGCTCGTCGCCGGCTGAAATATCAAAAGCCCGGCGATGATCCCCGAAATGATAAGGAACGGCAGGAGGCCCGATTGAAAATCCGTGGCGCGCTTGAACTTGGGGTTCGCAAGCCACGCTGCGAGATAGATGATGAAAGTGAGCTTCATGAGCTCCGCGGGTTGAAAACTGAACGGTCCGAACTTAAGCCAGCGGCTTGTATTACGGACATCTGAACCGAGCGGCGTGAAAACGAGCACGAGCAACGCCAAACTTATCAAAAGAAGAATGAACGCGACCCTCTTGAGATTCTGGTAACGGAAGAAATATCCTACCGCGAATCCCAGAACTCCGAGAGAAAGGCCGTACAGGATCTGGTGCTTCAGATAGTAGTACGTATCGTTGAAGTTCGTCTTGCCGAGGTTGGACGATGCTGAGGCGAGCATTGCAAGCCCGAACACGGTGAGCACTATCACCACCGCGAGAAAGAAATAATCCGGATGATGGCCCCGTTTTCCAGTTGTTCCGATCATAATGATTACGCGCGGCTTGCGTGCCGGAACGCCTTGCCGGGGAACCTGTTCTGGAATTCCCCGTCTTTCATGACGACCTTGCCGTTCACTACGGTAAATTTGACCTCGCCTCCGCGGAAGCACACCAGGTCGGCGAAGTTACCCTCTGCAATCGTGCCCCGCAGCGGCAAATTGAACTTTTTTGCCGGTTCCGCCGTGAGCTTCGCGATGGCGTCCCTGAATGGCATGATCTTTTCTTTTTCCACGAGCGAGAGAAAATCGGTGAATGTTTTCGTCGTCCGTTCGGATTTCAACTGCTTCCCGCGGAACGCGTCCGCAAAGCTCGGTGCGTTTGAGGCGATGAAACTGCGCTTGCTCGCCACGGCGCGCCTTATGAGGTTAGGATTGAGATTTTTATAGAGCACTCCTCCTTTCATGTTCATAGTGATCATTAGGCGCAGGAGAGCGTCGCGCCCGTCGCGCAGGCCGTACATTTGCTTTATATCGGCCAGCGACTTCCCTATCAAAAAATCATTGCCGGCCGCCTGGGCGATCACGAAATGTTCTTCGTCAAGATGCGGCATTTCCTTCTTGACGCGCGATTGCGTCCACTCGTCCTTGATGCTTTTGAGTATCGCATCAACACTCCCGGCCTGTACCCAATCCGGCAAAAACGTATAGAGCGGCAGGAGCGAGCTTGATGACGGATAAATATCAAAATTGAAATCAATGTCCGGCGGCAGATCCTCAATGGCCGCTAGTGCAGACTCGTATTCTTTTTCCGCGCCTATGACCGGCACAAAATGGCTCACGAGCGTCTTCACACAGGTTTCCTTTGCAAGCTTTATTGTCTCGCCGACCGCCTCCGCAATTCCTGCTTCCGTTTTTCTAAGATGCGTCGCGTACACTCCGCCCGATCCCTTCGTTGTATCGGCCAGAAGCCTTAATTCAGAATACGGCGTTTTTCTGGAATGGACGTACGCAAGACCGGTTGAAAGCCCAAAACCGCCTTCACGCAACGCGGTTTTGAAAACACGCAAAAAGACGCCGAGCTCGTTCTTGTTGAGATCGCGCAGCGCGTCGCCGATGATGGCACGGCGTATTGTGGAATGTCCAATGAGCGTTCCGAAGTTCACCGCGAGCGGGCGCCGGTCCAAAACTTTCATAAATTCCGCCATCGTGTGCCAGTTCACATTCACCCGGTTCGTATCGCCCCACTTTTGGAAAGATTCCAAGCCGCCGTAAAGGAGTGGCGCTAGTGACGAGCCACACATGCCTCCGAAAATGGTCGTCACCCCTTGCCGCAAAAAATCTTCCTGCGCCGGATGGTCAAAAAGGCTCAAATAATGGTCCGAGTCGGTGTTCACGTCAATAAAGCCGGGGCTCAAATACGCTCCCTGGCCGTCCAAAACGGCGGCGGCACCCTTGTTCGGAAAATCTCCTATCGCGGAGATCTTATCGCCGCTCACGAAAACATCCGATCTCTCGGGAAAATCGCGCGCGCCGCCGACGATCTGCACGTTCTTAATGAGGAGCGTCATGTCACTTCATTATACAACAAGAAGCACGGCCAATAGCTCTTGATCATCATGCGAAGACGAATGCTGCTCAAGAGCTATTTGCCATTCTCAATTTCCAATAAGCGGTTGTACTTCGCTATACGCTCCCCTCTCGCCGGCGCGCCGAGCTTGAAACCGTCCGCGCCCACGCCATAGGCAAAATCGGCGATAAAATCGTCGTTCGTCTCGCCGCTCCGATGCGAGGCAATGACCTTCCAGCCGTATTTCCGCGCAGCCCGCACGGCATCCAGCGCTTCCGTCACGCTCCCGATCTGATTCGGCTTTATGATGACCGCGTTAACGCTTCCCTCGGCGTGCGCACGCTCCATGCGGCGGACGTTCGTGGTCGTTAGGTCGTCTCCGGTGATCCAAACTTTCTTCCCGAAACGCATATTGAACGCCGCGAAGCTCAAAAAATCTTCCTCGCCGAAAGGATCTTCCAGATAAATTATGTTGTATTCACGGATCAGTTTTTCGTAGAGCGCGGAGAGTTCTTTATGCGTGAATCGCTTGATATCCGTCGCGGCCGCATCCATTCCAAAATCAATTTTCTTTGCGTAGCCGAGTTTTTTTACGACCATTTTCAACATATGGATCGGTTCAATGTTATTTTTGAAATTCGGCGCATAGCCGCCCTCGTCGCCGAGGTTCGTTGCCGGTTTGCCTTTTGTTCGCGCGAGAAGTGTCCCGAGCTCACTTCGTATTTCTGCTCCGATTCGCGCCGCCTCCGCGAACGTCCGCGTTTTCGGGATGATCACGTATTCCTGGATATCAAGATTGCTTCCGCCGTGCACACCGCCATTTATGAGATTCATAAAGAGACGCGGGCGCGTTGCGTCGCGGCCACTCGGAACCGCCAGTCCATAAATGGCGCGGATATGCTTCCAAAGCGGAACGCCATGCGATTTTGCCGTCGCGCGTGCAAATGCAATTGATGTGGCAAGAATGGCGTTCGCGCCAATGCGTTGCTTGTTCGCAGTCCCGTCAAGGTTCAATAAGAACTCATCAAACATTTCCTGGTTTTTGAATTCCCTGTTTTTGGCCTTCTTGGCGATCACGCCGTTGATCTTCCGAACAGCAGCCTCCGCCGGCAACGTGCGCGCCTCGGACGAGCCGGTGCTCTTGCCCTGAGGCACCGACGCCTTAGCGCGCGTACCGTCCGAAAACGAGATATGCGCCTCCACCGTCCACGCACCGCGCGAATCAAGTATCGGCAACGCTTCAAGTAGTTTTATTTTCATGATTGTTTAACAAGATTGATGGGTGCGCCCTGCGCGAAGGCCACGATGTTCTCTATTGTCGTATCAATAATACGAATGGCCGCTTCTTTAGTATTGAACGCGTTGTGCGGCGTAACGATGACGTTCGGCATTGAAATGAGTTCTCGCGTCGCGCCAACATCCCCAACCCTCATCGCCTCCTCTTCTTCAAGTACATCCAACCCGGCGCCGGCGAGCTGGCCGCCTTTGAGCGCTCCAACGATCGCCGCGGTCTCAACAACCGCCCCGCGAGCGGTGTTGATAAGATACGCGCCTGGCTTTATTAAATGAATATTGTCTTTGTTGATCAGATGGTGCGTTGACGGAAGATACGGGCAGTGGATCGTTATCACGTCGCTTTGCGCGAGAAGCTCCTCAAACGTTACGTACTGGAATCCCATCTCTTTTGCGAAGGCATCGTCGTGATAAACGTCAAAGGCGATCACCTTCATGCCGAATCCTTTCGCCATTCTCACCGCATGCTTGCCTATACGGCCGGTGCCCACGACGCCGATGGTTTTCCCGGCAAGGTCAAAACCCTGGAGGCCGTCCGTCGTCATTCTTTTCTCCTCTTTCACGCGCCGATTCGCCTCGCAGGTCTTCCGCGATAATGTGAGAATGAGCGCGAACGCGAATTCGGCCACGGTGTTTTCTCCGTATACCGGCACGGAAGAAACCACGATCCCCCGCTCGGCGGCTGCCTTGAGGTCTATATGATCAAAGCCGGTGGAAAGTGTTGTTATAAACCTCAAATTCGGCAGCGCCTCTATAGTCTCTGCGTCCACTTTTGAATCCATGAATACGCAGGCAATATCAAGATCGTTCGCGGCTTGAATATTGTTCTTATCAAGCGTCGTGTCCGCGAATGTCACCTCAACACCGGCATTTCCAAGCTTTTTATTTGAAGCTACGTAGTTACGCGCCTCTTCCCCCCATCGCGCAAAGTTAAAGAAAACTGCTTTGTGGGACATGCAACTATTATAACTTATCCCGGGTGCCCGTGTGGACTCACCGGGACTTGCACCCGGTTCTCCGCTTTGGCAAAAGGGGTATCCTAGCTTGGTAGACGATGAGCCCATTACACGGGCCTCGTTACCATAGCGAAATACACATTAAAACTACCTAAAGTATTTTTAGAAATATAAATAGCCGTTTACACGGCTATTTATACGCCAAAGCGGAGATTTTCGTCCGTAGTTCTACGGATCCCACTTTCCTCAAAATCATACCGCGCGCAATCGCAAAGTCAAGAATCGTTTAATGATTTTTTAATTTTCCTTCAAGCCTCGTGAACGCTCCTCGGCCAGCGGGAACGGGAATACGATTCTATTTCGCTCAGCTTTAATGCGGTGGAGATGTTCCCGGTCCTCATATAAAACTGCTCGTTGTTGTCGGCCTTAAGATACACCGGACGTGGGCTCGCGAGCACCTGGACTACGCAGAGATCGCGCCCATCCAATTTGTGAAACCACAATTTAATCAAGTTGCGGAATTCAGGACCGATCATACTGTTAAACGCCTGCGTAAAATGATTTTCAAAGCCGTCCATATCTTTTCTTTGAAGCGTTTGGTAGTCGCCGTCAAGGCCCAATGGCGTCCGGGTGTCGCTCACGCCCAGCACCAAGTGTCCGCCTTTTGAATTTAAGAATGCTGCAATTGTTTTCATTGCCGCTTTCTCAACGTCGCGGTTTGCCTGGCCGATCTTATGGTCAAACCGCAAGGATGATTTGAACTCCAGCTTGTCGTGCTCGTTTTCTGCGAGGAGCCGTTCTACGTCGGGCTCTTTCTGGAACGCGTTCTCGTGCGGGTCGTTTCCGTGCTTAATGAAACTGATGAGGTTTTCCGGCCGCGAGATATAGGTCAGGACGAGCGACGACGCGCCCGTCTTTGCATGAACGGAGCCGTAGTGAAAAAGTTTTCCCAATGGATTTGATGAGGTCGTAAATACCGTGGAATCGTCTACCCGCAAGGTTGTCTCTTTCTTCCGGAAAACGCCGTGTGTGTAAGTTATTGAACCGGGACGGATAACGTAATACTCGTAATACCAGGAAAGAAATACATATACGGTTACGGCGAATTGCGCGCCGGAGAGAAACAGCATTTTCGCGGCCTGGTAGGAAATGATGCTTGAAAAAGAGAGCTGGGTATAGAATTCATATTTTGCGTTGCCGAGCATGATGGCGGCAATGTAAAGCAAGAATCCCGCAATCTCAATGACCGCGAATTTCCACACAAGAACAATAGGGCTGCGCTTGATCATTGTCTCGTTTCGCTCTTCAGGGTAGCACCGGATTTTAAGTCGCACAAGGAATGCGGCGATTATTTGAGTAATATAAATAGCCGTTTGCACGGCTATTTATACGCCAAAACGGAGATTTTCGTCCATAGTTCTACGGACGCTACTTTCCTCAAAATCATACCGCGCGCAACCGCAAAGTCAAGAATCGTTTAATGATTTTTTAATAAATGGCTGCCGGGCATAGGATTCGAACTATTTTCTCCTCAATCCTTTCTCCTTCTTCGCGATCGCCACGGTCGTGCGGACCACGGTGTCGGGGTTCAATGAGATGCTTTCTATCCCCTTCGTGACGAGAAACGTGGCGAAGTCGGGATAGTCGGACGGCGCCTGGCCGCAGATGCCGATGTATTTCTTGCGGGCGCGGCATTTGGCGATCACTTCGGCGATGAGGCGTTTTACGGCGGCGTTGTTTTCGTTCGCAATCTTCGTGACGATGCCGGAATCGCGGTCCAGGCCGAGCGTGAGCTGGGTGAGGTCATTGGAGCCGATGGACATGCCGTCAAAAATATCCAGGAAATCATCCGCAAGGAGCACGTTTGAGGGTATCTCACACATCACGTAGATCGGCGTCACGGCTTTGCGTTTGATGCGGAAAAGTTGGCGGATGCGGCGATTGTGAAGGGTATACTTTGTGAAAAGCCCCGCCTCGGCCATCGCTTCCTGCGTCTTTATCCCCTCCTCCA
>Ga0315268_10007162_pt1 | contig 11771 bp, 6 predicted proteins | sample C1_top_MG_FD_204535 | JGI IMG/M metagenome (GOLD analysis project Ga0315268, IMG submission 204535) | Sediment microbial communities from Yellowstone Lake, YNP, Wyoming, USA - C1_top | ecosystem: Environmental > Aquatic > Freshwater > Lake > Sediment | place: USA: Wyoming | collected 2017-08-01 | reverse complement strand
CGACGCTTTTGTAGATAGACTGCTCTTTTCAGCAATGATTGAAGCCAGAAGTTGCGAGCGATTCAAAGTGTTGTCTCAGAACATTGAAGACAAAGAATTGGCCGAATTTTACAGAAAATTAATGATAAGCGAAGCGGGACATTACACCACATTTTTGAAATTCGCCAGAAAATATTCAGAAAAAGTCGATGTTGACAAACGTTGGCAAGAATGGATTGATTTTGAAGGCGAACTCATTACTAACTACGGAAAAAGCGAAACCGTTCACGGCTAAACATCCTATTTTTACTTCTAAACAACAATTTTCAAAATGAAAAAGCAGTTATTATTTCTATTATTGGCATTCAGTATTTGTGCCAATGCCAATGTTCGTCTGCCCAAATTATTTGCCGATGATATGGTTTTGCAAAGGAATAAATTAATTCCGGTTTGGGGTTGGGCTGATGCCAATGAGAATATCGAAATCAAATTCAACAAGCAAACAAAAACCACAAAAGCAGACAAAAACGGAAAATGGATTATCCGATTAGATTCCGAAAATGCTGGCGGACCTTATGAATTATCCATAAAAGGAAAAAATAAAATTACTATAAAAAATGTTTTGGTGGGCGAAGTTTGGATTTGCAGCGGACAATCCAATATGGCGTTTACGGTAGATGAAGCCCTAAATGCCGAGAAAGAAATAAACGATGCCAATTATCCTTTTATCCGAGCATTTACCGTTTCCAGAGACGTTAGTTCCTTGCCTAAAGACGATGTGAAAGAAGGAAAATGGGAAGTTTGCAATAAATCTACCGTGGTTAATTTTACGGCGGTTGGTTACTTTTTTGCCAAAAAAATCTACGCAGAACTAAAAATCCCGATTGGATTAATCCACACTTCTTGGGGCGGAACGGGTTCAGAAACTTGGACAAGCCGAGAAGCATTTGAAAGCAGCGACGAGTTTAAGGAAATGATTGCCGGTATGCCAAACGTTAATCTAGATTCTATTTCGAAAGTTTTCAATAAATCAATTGCAAAAAGAGTGGAAGAGCTTCAAGGTTCCAAAATAAATCCCGCGAAAGCTGAAATGTTTAAAGAATTTGCATTCAATGATTCAGCTTGGCCGGAACTCAATGAACCCGAAGCTTGGGAAAGTCAAGATTTGGGAGAATTTGATGGTACAGTTTGGTTGCGAAAAACAATAACACTTTCAGCAAACGATGCCGGAAAAGAGGCCACGATTGAATTATCCAAAATTGATGATGAAGATATCACTTATGTAAACGGAATTGAGATTGGACGGAACAACAATTGGGATGCCAAAAGAAAATATTCCATTCCAGCAGCAATCTTAAAAGACGGCAAAAACACCATCTCAATCCGTGTGGTTGATGGCGGTGGCGGTGGTGGAATTTATGGCGAATCCGATGATTTTAAAATCACCATTGGAGACAAAATCATTCCGTTAAAAGGAAAATGGAAATACCAAGTGGAGGCCATAAAAAGTGATGTTGGACCAAATAGTTATCCTTCGTTGTTGTACAATGCAATGGTAAACCCTTTGATTCCTTATGCTTTCGAAGGCGTTCTATGGTATCAAGGCGAAACCAATGCCTGGAGAGCGCAACAATACAAAAAGGCTTTTCCGTTATTGATAAACGATTGGAGAAAAAAGTGGAATCAAGGCGATTTTCCTTTTTATTTTGTACAAATTTCGAGCTTTAATGAAACCAATGGTAATAGCAACAACGGAAGTATGTGGGCAGAACTTCGAGAAGCACAAACCCAAACCTTAAAACTTCCAAACACCGGAATGTGTGTAACAACGGATATTGGCAATCCAACGGACATTCATCCTAAAAACAAACAAGACGTAGGAAAAAGACTGGCAGCAATTGCCTTAAAAAATGTTTACAAACAAAATATTGTTTGCACCGGACCAACTTTTAAATCAATGGAAATTCAAGGAAACAAGATTATAGTTTCTTTTGAAAATTTGGGTTCCGGATTGTCAACTCCTGATAAATATGGCTATCTAAAAGGATTCGAAATTGCAGGAGACGACAAAGTTTTTCATTTTGCAAATGCCCAAATCGTCGATAACAAAGTGGTGATTTACTGTGAAAATGTACCGAATCCAGTTGCATTGCATTTTGGTTGGGCAGATGATGCCAGCGACAACAATCTCTATAATAAAGAAGGGTTTCCTGCCGTTCCTTTCAGAACAGATAATTGGAAAAACGTTACAGAAAACGTAAAATATAAAATGGTGAAGTAATCCTCAGAATTAAAAAACTATTTTCGAAAGTGTGAGGAGAAATCCTTGCACTTTTTTTTGTTTTTCTTCCAAAGACAGGATAGTTTGCATAAATTTGTAAGGACTATGAGATTTTTATAGACCTCAATTAATAAAAACATTATACGTAATTTGAAGAATATAATACGCATATTCCTATTTCCAGTTTTATATTTAGAAATAGATTTGTAACATTGATTAAACAAAACAAACTCTTTACAACAAAATGCAAAATCAAGATCAAAACAATTTAGCCATTTCTCATAAAGAACCTGGACAGTTTGAAGAAACAAGATTTGAGAAAATTCACAATACCATTTTCAAATCATCCAAAATTGCTTCCAAAATAGTGGCACAGGAAATAGCAAGCTTAATTAGGGAAAAACAATCCAAAAACGAAAACTGCATTTTAGGACTTGCCACAGGATCTTCGCCTATAAAAGTTTATGAAGAGTTAATCAGATTACATCAGGAAGAAGGATTGAGTTTTTACAATGTAATCACTTTTAATCTTGATGAATATTATCCAATGGAAAAAGATAATGCAGAGAGTTACCACTATTTTATGCACGAAAATTTATTCAAGCATATTGACATAAAACCTGAAAATGTTCATATTCCTGATGGAATGATTGCTCAGGAAAACCTAGACCAATATTGTTTGTCTTATGAAGCAGCAATTATAAAAGCCGGAGGATTGGATTTCCAATTACTTGGTATTGGTCGAACAGGACATATTGGGTTTAACGAACCCGGTTCGCATTCTAATTCTGGCACGAGAAGCATTACTTTAAATCATATTACTAGAGTTGATGCCTCTGCATCCTTTTTAGGAATAAATAATGTTCCTCGAAGAGCCATAACAATGGGAATTGGAACCATCAAAAAAGCAAAAAGAATCGTGCTTTTGGCATGGGGAGAAAATAAAGCAGATATTATTAAAGAAACTATTGAAGGTGATATTTCGTCACAAGTTCCTGCTACTTATTTACAAATTCACAGCAATACCACATTTGTTATGGATAAAGAAGCGGCGTCAGAGCTTACCCGAATAAAAACACCTTGGTTAGTTTCCACTTGCGTTTGGACGGAAGAACTAAAAAGCAGCGCCATAGTTTGGCTTTGCGAAAAAGTAAAAAAACCTGTTTTAAAGCTAAATGACAAAGATTACAACGACAATGGAATGTCTGGATTACTCGCAGAAGAAGGTCAAGCGTATGATTTAAACATAAAAATGTTTAATAAACTGCAACATACTATTACTGGATGGCCGGGTGGCAAACCCAACGCTGACGATGAAAACAGACCGGAAAGAGCTTTGCCAAAGAAGAAAAAAGTAATCATTTTCAGTCCACATCCAGATGATGACGTAATTTCTATGGGAGGAACATTTGACAGATTGGTTGAGCAAGGCCACGAAGTGCATGTTGCTTATCAAACCTCAGGAAATATCGCGGTTTCAGATGAAGAAGCGTTGCGTTATGCCGAAGTTGCTCTAGATATTGTTAACGAAAATAATGCAACCATTAAAAATGTCATTAAGGCATTACAAACAAAGAAAATTAGCAAAGCAGAAGAATTAATTATTCGTAAAATAAAGGGTCAAATTAGACGAAAAGAATCCTTGGGAGCTACTCGGTTTTTGGGACTTCCAGACAATCAAGTTCATTTTTTGGACATGCCTTTTTATGAAACGGGAACTGTCAAAAAAAATAATCTCAGCGAACAAGACATTGAAATTGTAAGCGCTCTAATTACGAAGATTAAACCTCACCAAATTTATGCTGCAGGTGACTTGGCAGATCCACACGGAACCCACAAAGTTTGTCTGGATGCCATTTTTGCGGCAATAAAAAAATTAAAATCAAAACCATTCTTAAACGATTGTTGGGTTTGGCTCTATCGTGGCGCTTGGCACGAATGGGAACCACAGGAAATTGAAATGGCAGTTCCAATGAGTGAAGATCAAGTATTAAAAAAACGTAAAGCTATATTTTACCACCAATCACAAAAAGATTCCGTAATGTTTCAAGGAGAAGATTCAAGAGAATTTTGGGTACGAGTTGAAGAACGCACAAAAAATACCGCAGATAAATACAATGCCTTGGGTCTTGCAGAGTACACAGCGATGGAAGCTTTTAAACGCTATTATTTTTAAAAAAGTTTTGGTTAGCTTTTTAGTTTGATTCTCCTTGCAGGTTTAAATAAACTTGCAAGGATTTTTTTAAAAAAAATACAGTTGAAAGAATAAAAAATAATTTATAAAAAAAATGAAAAAAATATCAAATACAATTATTCTGCTGCTAATAATTGCCTTTTCGTTCCAATCTTTTGCCGGAACAAAATTCACTGTTTCAAGCCGAATACAATTAGATAAAAACTGGAAAGCTCAACAAAACAAGAAAGTTTCTAGCGATGGAGCTTCCATTTCATCTGCAGAAAATAATTCAGAAAGTTGGTATAAAGCAAGCGTTCCATCGACTGTTATGGGCGTTTTGACTGCCAATGGTTTGTACAAAGACATATTTGTAGGCGATAATTATACAAAAATAGACAAAACCCAATTTGATGATTCCTGGTGGTACAAAACCGAATTTGATTTGCCAAACATTAATCCGGAAAATAACATTTCGCTTCATTTTGATGGAATAAATTATTATGCAAATATCTGGCTTAACGGAAAATTAATAGCTTCACGCGACAAAGTTTTTGGAACATTTAGACAGTTTGCATTTGACATTACAGCTTTGGCCAAAAAGAAAGGAAATGTACTTGCAGTTGAAATATTTCGGGCACAACCCGGTGATTTTAATACCGGTTTTGTGGATTGGAATCCAAGACCATTGGATGAAAATATGGGAATCTGGCGTCCAGTTTATGTTGAAATTGATGGTAAAATTGGATTAAAAAACACGGCCGTTCAATCTAAAGTAAATACTGCAACGCTCAAAGAAGCTTGGTTGACCGTTAAAACAGAACTCGAAAATCACACTTCTGAAACTGTTTCTGGAACCTTAGTTGGAAAAATTGGACAGAATGAATTTCGCTACCCTATTAAATTAAACCCGAATGAAACTAAGGATTTATCTTTAACTTCCAAGGAAATTGCTTCTTTATATATTAAAAACCCGAAACTTTGGTGGTGTAATAATCTCGGCGAACCCAATTTACAAAAGCTTTCCCTTCATTTTGAAACCAATAAAAATGTGTCAGATTCTGACGAAATTGTTTTTGGAATCAGGGAAATAGAAACTTATTTCACTCCCGAAGGTCACAAAGGATTTATACTTAACGGCAAGAAAATATTAATCAAAGGTGCTGGCTGGACGGACGATATTTTCCTTCGAGACTCAAACCAGAGTTTAGAAACTCAATTGCAATATGTGAAACACATGAATTTAAATACTTTGCGAATGGAAGGTATTTGGGGAACATCACAAAATTTTTATGATTTATGCGACAAATATGGAATAATGGTAATGGTGGGTTGGAGTTGTCAATGGGAATGGATTGAACACTTAGGAAAAGAATGTGGTGAATTTGGAGGAATTCAAACAGAAGCCGACGAGAATCTTGCTATGGAATCCCTGACGGATCAAATTTATTGGTTAAGAAACCACCCAAGTATTTTTGTTTGGTTTTTAGGAAGTGACAAATTGCCCAAACCCGAATTAGAACTTAAATATAAAAATCTAATTAATAAAATTGATAATCGCCCTTATTTACTTACAGCTGGAACAAAAACAAGTGAAATCAGCGGTCCTGTTGGGGTCAAAATGAACGGTCCCTACGAATATGTCTCTCCAAATTATTGGTTCGAAGACACAAAAAATGGCGGTGCATTTGGCTTTAATACTGAAACTTCTCCAGGAGCAGCAATTCCTCCTTTAGAAAGCATCAAAAAAATGGTTCCGAAAGATAAACTATGGCCTATCAATGACCAATGGAATTATCATTGTACCAATTCATTAGTTATGTCTAATAATTTAAATGAAAACACTTTAGCAATAGACAAACGCTATGGAAAAGCTAAAGATATAAATGAATATTTACTGAAATCCGATGTGTTGGGATATGAAGCTATGAGCGGAATGTTTGAAGGTTTTAGAGCCAGAATTCCTGAATCGACAGGAATTATCCAGTGGATGCTCAATTCGGCTTGGCCTTCTTTTTACTGGCAATTGTATGATTATTATTTGTTGCCAACTTCTGGATATTATGCCACACGAAAAGCGAACAACATCAACCAATTGATTTATGATTATTCAAAAAACGAAATAATTGCTGTAAATGAATCATTAAATCTAGAGAAAAATTTAGTGGCTAAAATCACGGTATTTGACTTCAATTCTAAATTATTAAAGACAGAAACTGTTCCGTTTGACATCAATTCCATCACTTCCAAATCTATTTTGAAATTAGAAAACTATTCTGAAAATGTATTTCTTGATTTGAAATTATTCAATGAAAAAGATGTTCAAATTGCGTCTAATTTTTATTGGTTGTCCAATAAAAAAGATGTTTTTGATTGGGATAAAACTCAATTCCGAAATACGCCTTTAAAAGAATATGCTGATTTCACTAAATTAAATGATTTACCAAAATCTGAAATTACTACTGCATTTTCTACCAAAAGTGTTGGAAATAATTCAGAATTAAGCGTGACATTAGAAAATACCAATTCAAAACTAGGCTTTTTTATCAATTTAAAAGTTGTGGATGATGCTGGAAAAACAATTTTTCCAGTGTTTTGGGATGATAATTTTATCAGTGTTTTACCCAACGGAAAAAGAACTCTCAAATGTTTTATTCCTAAGAATTTAATTTCAAATACTAAAACACATCTGATAATTTTGGGTTGGAACGTTAACGAAAAAACATACGCAATTGAGTAAAAAGGAAAGTTTTTTAGATGTTAATTTATTAAGTAACTTTGAGAATCCAAAACTTGATAAATTAATGTATAAAATAATTTTACTGATTGATTTCACCGAAGATTACGGAAAAAGCCTCTTAAAAGGAGTTACAAAATACTCCAAAGAGAATGGTCCTTGGATGTTCTGTAGAATGCCTTTGCAATATAGGGAAGACCTTAGCATGGATAACATAATACAATTTGCAAAAGACTGGAAAGCTGATGGCATAATTGCCCAATTCTATAATCATGCCAACATAAAAAAACTCGTTGAAACCAAAATTCCAGTCATTGTAGAAGATTTCAAAGAGCGATTTGATGAGTTTCCAAACATTACCGGAGGCTATTTTGAAGCGGGACAAATGGGTGCCAAATATTTTATAAACAAAGGATATAAAAATTTTGCTTTTTATGGATTTGACAATATCGTTTGGTCTCGTGAAAGAGCCGAAGGATTTGAAGATTCTGTAAAAAAACACGGTGAAAAAGTACATTTTTTTAATCCCAAAAAAATGGAATCTCGAGAGTTATGGTATTACAAACCTTCGGCATTGAGTAAATGGCTAACGAAGTTACCTAAACCAATTGCCATTATGGCTTGTGATGACGAAAGAGCACAAAACATCACCGAAGCTTGTAAACATTCTAAAATAAAAATCCCAGAAGAAGTTGCAGTTTTAGGTGTTGACAATGATGAACTGACTTGTAATTTATCGGATCCGCCGTTGTCCAGTATTGGCTTAGACACAGAACAAGGTGGCTATGAAGCTGCAAAACTGATGCGTCAGCTTATAGAAAACAAATACCAAGAATATTATGATATAATAGTAAGACCCAACACAATTATTACCAGACAATCTACTGATATTTGTGCAACAACAGACAAACAAATTGCCAAAGCGTTGAATTTTATTCACCAAAATATTGAGAACAATATTAATGTAGAAGATGTCCTGAAAGAAACATCCATCTCCAGAAGAGCGCTTGAAAAAAGATTTCTTGAGGTAACTGATTCTGCGATTTACAAATATATTTGTCATCTAAGAATCCGAAAATTTTCGGATAGACTTCTTGAATCCGAGAAATCAATTTATGAAATAGCCATTGAACTAGGATACAATGACAACAAAAATCTTTCAAGATTGTTTAAACAAATAAACGGATGTACGCCTTTACAATACAGAAAAGCTAAAGCTAAATAAGGAAGATATTTATTTTGGCAAAACAGGATTTTCCACTTCTTGAAAACAAAGCGATGCAGCTCCTAAAATAGCAATTCCCTCAAGATTTGAAGCTTCAATTTTTAAATCCTCAATTTGTTTTTGATAAGCAAATGATTGCAAGGATAACTCCATAGATTCTTTAAATAAGGAAAAAGACTTACTTATGGATCCTCCAAGAATAATTGCCTCCGGAGCATACATATACAAAATAGATTTTAGACATTCACCCAAATGGAATCCAAATTCCGCATAAGCTTTCAAAGCATTTTCATCTCCTTTAGCAGCACCAAAACTCAATTCCTCAGCGGTTTGATGATAATTTTTCGAAAAGAAAAAACTGCTGGAATATTCTTCCATAATCCCGTCTTTGTAAGGCAACATACCTACTTCACCAGCACCACAAAGAACACCATTATATAGATTGTTATTGATAATAATTCCCATTCCAATTCCGGTTCCAATGGACAATCCAATGAAATTTTCAAAGTCTTTTCCCTTTCCAAATATTTTTTCGCCCAAGGTAAAACAATTGGCGTCATTATTGAGATAAACAGGAAGACTATAGCGTTGTTCTACAATTTCTTTCAATGCTACTTTTTTCCAAGATGGAATGTTTTGCACGTCATAAACAATCCCAGTTAAAGGATCTACAACTGCTGGAACGCCAATCCCAATGGCGATAACATCCGAATTAATAATGCTATCTATTGCTTCAAAAAGCGAAAAAAGAGTTTCCTCTTCCGAAGCTTTATTATTGACGCTTTTATAAGTTTGTTTTACGACAATACCATTCTGTACCAAACCCATTTTAAAGTAAGTTCCTCCAAGATCAATTCCTAATACTGTATTATTCATAATTATAAATTCGATTTTTTTAAACTAATTGTTTTATTGTTTACCAATGGAGAAGCCCAAAATCCAATTGATAAAACAAATCCCATTGGAATCAACAGAAAAAACATTCCCGTTTTTAGGCTTAATAATTCCCCTATCCAACCAATAATAAAAGGTATAATGGCAGCACCGGTAATTCCTGTGCATAAAATTCCGGACAAAGAACCGTGGTGAGCGCTTACAGAATTTAATGCCAAAGAAAAAATGATAGACCACATCACAGATATGAAAAAACCAACCAAAGGGAAGCAAATCAGGGCAACTTCGGCACTTCCATTTAATGCAAACAGCAAAGAAGTAATAGCTGCTATTGATGCCATAATCAAAATTTTACGACTATCCATTATTTTCAGCAAAACCAATCCCAATAGACAGCCAATGGTAAGCATTGCCCAAAAATAGGCCACCGTGTTTGCTCCAATTGTTTTTTCGTCGAAACCGTGATATTGCTTTAAAAATTGAGAAATCCAATTTCCTATTCCTTGTTCGATACCCGTATAACAAAAAATGGAAATAAAGAAAAGCAACGTCCATTTGTTTTTTAAAAGATCCAGATAAGAACTCGAATCACCCACTTTTTCATCCTCATTTTTTTTAAAATCAGGATATTTTGTTGATAGTACAATGAGAACCAGTACAAAACAAATCACCAAAAAAACAACATATAAGGATGCCCAAGGCATATTGTCTGGAACTGAACTTCTCAATATCTCCGTAATGAAGTTTTCTTTAGAATCCGAGTTAACTATTTTTTGATACAAATATGGACTTGCAAAAGAAGCTAGACCAAATACTACTTGCGCCAATACAGAGTTAAAAGCAAAATGTTCTTCGCCTCCTGCCACTCGCAGCATTGGATTAATAACCACTTGCAAAACAGCCATACAACAGCCCAAACTGAAAAGCGTCACGCTAAAAACAACATAGCTCGGAAAAATTACAAACCCTAATGAAGCAATCATCATTACCAAAAAAGAGATGGTCAATAATTTCTTGTCACTATATTTTTCAGAGAGAAATCCTGCGGGTATTGACATTACGCCATAAGCAATAAAAAAGGAAAAAGGCAACAAACCAGTTAGTGTCAAACTCAAGTCAAAACTTGTTTTAACATCAACAATTATTGAATTAAGAATGTTCGTAATAAATGATATCACAAAGAAAATCAATAGTATCAAAGCGATAATTGGGTAATAAATTTTAGGTTTAGAAATGTCTTTTTTCATATTCTTTTGATTACTATTTGTTAATTCTGGCATTAGCTTCTACTCTATACAATAGTACCATAACTTCTATGGTTTGAATGCTGATTCTGCGTATTTTTATATGCAAAAAACGCAAGAATACAGTTAATATAAACCAACAACATTAGTTGTGACTTTATTTCTTTCCTGTGTTTTCTATTACTGTTAATTTCCCTTTTCTGCCATTGCTGGAAAATGCACAAAGCGTGATTTTACCTTTTGCAGCAATCGGATTATTATAAATTTCGCTGTTGATTGTTGGTTCTGAACCATCAGTCGTGTATCGAATCGCGAATCCTGGTTGTTGAATATTGGCACTTACTTTCCCGTTTTCGATAATCGCTCCAACAGGTGGAATGCGATAAATATAACCTCCTGAATAATAATCCAAGCGAGGTAATTCTTTTTTGCCCAGGACATTTACAAACACTGACCAATCTTTGTTATATAAATTTTCGCTTTTATTTTTATCCAATTCCGTAGCCCAAGAAGGATTTTGAGCCCAAGCACGTTCGGCCAATGCCAATAATTTTGGATACAATAGATATTCCAATATTCCAATGTTTCGAACATTTTCGCTGAAAAGCTGCCCTTGAATTCCGAGAATATTTGATTTTCCATAATCCGTCAAACGCTCTTTTCCGTTGAATAAACTGGAATCAATAGGATTTCCGTCTGTATCTTCTTTGGTGTTTTTATAATAATCGAAAGGGATAAAATAGAACGGTTTGTCAATATTATTATATCCAGCCCAATTATATCCAGGCTCATCTGCTGCTTTTTCGTAAGCCAAATCAAAGTACAAATTACTCACGCAGGAAAGCACGACTTTGTAACCTGAATTGGCTAATTTATAAGGTAAATCTTCCGAACCCCAGCCAATTCCGTTGTTCCAAACGTAAGCTCGAAATCCTTTGTTGGCAAAATCAGGATTGGGAACATAGATTTTTTGATTGTCAAGAACTGTTTTTCGCATCGCAACTTCTTCCCAACCAGAAACCGCAAGATTACGTTTTGCCGTTATTTTTTCTAATTTGTCATAATAGTAATACCAAAGATCATTGGTGGAATTGAGTTTGTCATCTTCGGCAATTAGTTTGTTGCACAAAGGCGAAAGTTGCCAAGTTCCCGAAGGCACTTCGTCACCACCAAGATGAATCGTGGAAATAGGCGCATTGGCATCTTTATACATTGTCAAAATTTCGTCAATTACTTTT
>Ga0315268_10007161_pt1 | contig 11771 bp, 14 predicted proteins | sample C1_top_MG_FD_204535 | JGI IMG/M metagenome (GOLD analysis project Ga0315268, IMG submission 204535) | Sediment microbial communities from Yellowstone Lake, YNP, Wyoming, USA - C1_top | ecosystem: Environmental > Aquatic > Freshwater > Lake > Sediment | place: USA: Wyoming | collected 2017-08-01 | reverse complement strand
GAAGGACATTCCAAAGGATCTCTTCCACGTCGCCGCAGTCTTCAACACCGGAAGATTCGACACGTTCCGAAAATTGATACTGCCCGCCGTGTCTCCTCAACTCTTTACAGGATTGAGGTTGGCATACGACTTTGTGTGGGAGATCGTTCTCGCAATCGAGATCTTCTCCGGCGTGACCGGCGTAGGGTCGTACATATCAGGCGCCGTCGAAGCAGGTGATATCACACAGGCCTTCGCCGCTATACTCGCCGTTGGCGTACTGGCCATCGTGATTGACAGGTTGCTTTTCGGCCGAGCCGAGAAATGGATCAGGCGGTGGATGGATTGAGCTATCAGATGGAGCTCAAGAACGTCTGCAAGGAATACGACCAGGCAAAGGGATCGATGCCCGCGATTCAGGACGTGAGCTTCGCCTTGAATCGAGGAGAATTCGCCTGCGTTGTCGGACCAAGCGGGTGCGGCAAATCAACACTGCTGAAAATGGCTGCAGGCCTAGACACGCCTACGTCTGGCGAAATACGATTCTGCGGGGAACCCGTCACAGGACCCCACCCGAAGATCAGCATGGTCTTCCAGTCTTTCGCGCTCTTCCCCTGGAGAACAGTTGCGGGAAACGTGGAGTACGGACTTGAAGCTCAAGGCATGCCCAAAGCTGAACGAGTAGACTCCGTCCAGAAGTACTTGGAGATGGTAGGACTCGCTGGGTACAGCCATCTCTACCCAAAGCAACTCTCAGGCGGAATGAAGCAGCGCGTGGGGATTGCTCGGGCCTTGGCGGTGGACCCAGAGGTGATACTGATGGATGAAGCCTTCAGCGCGATCGATGAATTCACAGCAGAGACACTGAGAGAAGAAGTCGCCGACATCCATGCTGAGACAGAGAAGACGTTCGTTCTGGTAACGCACAACCTTGTCGAGGCTGTGGAGCTTGCGGACAAAATCATAGTCCTCAGCGCGAGGCCCGCGCGTGTGAAGAAGATTATGGATGTCGATTTGGATCGGCCAAGAGACAAGACTCACTCCGAGTTCATTCACGCTCATAAGAGCATTTTCGCGCTCTTGAAGGAAGAGCTTGAGACCACGATCGCAAGGCACAGGGTGAAGAAGATCTCCGAATTCGAGAAGCTCAGTGACCTCGAGGCACAGAGCTAGTCGCGACGTATGTCCTGCGAATGCGGACCGTGAAACGTAAGGCGGAACCGTCTACTTGAGTTTGGTTCCACACTTTGGGCAGAATTTTCCGGTCGGGAGGACGGATGTTCCGCAATTCGGACAAATGTTCATCGGCGGGGGAGGCGGCAGAGCGGGTTCAGTCGTCTTCGGTAGCTCAATCTCTTTGCGGAGGAGCACAACGTCCAAGACGGATTGGATATCCTCCCAAGAAATTTGAACTTCCGATCTCGCCCTGGTCGTAACGATGAGGTTGAACTTCTTCTCTACGATGTTCACTCCAAGGTCCTTGACGGTTCCAACCGCGGAACCTTTGCTGTCGATAACTTGCATGCCAATGAACTTCTGGGCAGGGACGAACTCTCCCTTCTTATCGCTCATAATGATCAGTGATCAGAAGAATCGCGAAGTTGTCTATATATGTCTGATCGCATAGCCTGCATGCTGCTCCGATCTCGCGTCCCATATGAGCAAGTTCGTGACAAGAAGGGATTTACAGCTCGCTCGGACTCTGACAGCCCAAAGCGGAGATCAGTCATTCGATGAATACGGCCAATTTCTTCTCAGGAATAGCAATCATCCTTGTTGGAGTGCTCCTCTTCTTCGCGGGCCCTCAGCTAATCCTGGTTCCATCGACACACGTTCAAGTCACCGAACTGTTTCACGATGAGACACTCGCAGTAAGCGAAGTTGCGGAACGCTCTGCCCAGCTCGATGGAGGAGTCACAGTCAACGGGACAGTCACAGTCAGCTCAGCTCTCACAGGAGGCCCCTCTGATATACCGATGTTTGTGGCGGACGACGCAAACTATCAAAAATGGGCCACTCACGGTAGCCCGACGTACGCATTCCAGAGAGATCTATCAAATGGCCAGAACTTCTCATTCACCGTGCCCGGAACAGGCCTCTACCACTTCGTCTTCGACAATACAAACTCGCCGGTGAAAAAGAAGGTGACGATGACTGTGGATCTCCAGAAACAGGTCACGATCAATATGCCCGATGAGCGCATTCCATATGTTGCCTACGGGGTCGTGGCAATCGGATGCTTGCTCACCGTGGTGGGGATTCTACGTAAGACCCCAGTTCGCTGGGCGTAGGCTGAGAGTGTCCTCGCAGAAGGTTCTAAATAGAATCTGCACGTAAACGCTCCTTAAGAATGGAAGCGAGAATCAACATTGAGTGGTCTTCTGAAAAAGAGAATCCAAGTTGATCGGACTCTTGGAACGGTTGTCGGTGTCTCGGAAGGCACAGTTGTGAGCTATGCTGAGATTCAGAAGGGCCTGCACAAGTACATACATGATCACGGCCTCAGGACCGACCTTCCGAAGCCACCAGCGCCCCCGGCCGTTCAGACTCCTGAACGCGAAGCCCCAGAGAGTCAGGCACGTGGGCACTATTGCATCTGGTGCGGCGACGCAATTCCAAGCGGTGCAGTATACTGCGACCTTTGCGGAGTACCGCAGTGAATAGCCGTCTTCCTGGTCGCTGGTTGACTTTAGAAAACACGCCTTTGTTTGTTGATTACTAGGTTCACGTCGGTAGATCGTATTTAAATAGGGTTCGGCGGGTTTTAGTGGCCTTCTAAGTTCTGACTGAGGATTTCGATTTAGAATGAGTCGTAGTGATATTGGCATCGTAGGGTACGGCGTATACATCCCTATTCAACGAATCAGAACGGAGTTAATCGTCAAAGCCAGAGAAGCGAAGAGGAAAGACCTCCCCGACTTTCTGAAGAAGGTCAGAGACGGGCTCCTCCTACGATACAAGGCAATCGCTGGCATGGATGAAGATACAATCACGATTGCCTCAGAGGCCGGCCTGAACGCAATCACGATGGCGGGCCTCGACCCAGACGAGATCGGTACCGTAGCCGTAGGCTCCGAGTCAAAGCCATATGCGGTTGGAACTATCGCCAGGCATGTCGCCTCCTTCACAGGCATAGGCAGCAGAGTGTATGTCGCCGACCTAGAAGGCGCATGCAACGCTGGGATGCAGGCTTTGAGTTTCGTGCAAGGCCAAGTCGCAGACGGCAAGATCAATTATGGACTCGCGATAGGAGCGGATGTCGCGCAGGCGCCCCAAGGTGATCCACTCGAGTACGCATGCGGTGCGGGCGCTGGCGCGTTCGTGGTCGGGCGAGATGACCCCGTTGCGTCAATCGAAGACACTGCGGCCTACTCAAGCCTGACGCTGGATTTCTGGAGACGGGACGGCATGCCCTACCCGAGCCATTTCGGACGAACCACAGTCGAAGCCTACGTCAAGCACGTGATCGGAGCTATCGAGCATCTGCTCTCAAGACACCCAGACCTGAAGCTGATGGATTTTGACTATCTCACATTCCACCAACCTTCCGGCTACATGCCGCTAAAGGCATGCAAGACGCTGTGTCAGGGAAAGATCGAGGGCTTAGAGGATCAGAGCGTTGAACCGAGGATTCACCTGACGCCGGAGTATGTTGAGGAGAAGGTCAAACCCTGGCTGAGAGTCCTGGACACGGGAAACACCTATGCAGCGTCCACTCCAATCGCAGTGTGCGACATTCTGGATCATGCAACTCCAGGAGAGAACATACTCGCGGTTTCATACGGCTCAGGAGCGTACACGATCGCGACTTGGTTGAAGGTCCAAGAAGGCATACTAAGGAAGCGTGGCCGCGCTCCAACCGTAGAGCAGTATCTGACACGAAGACGAGAGATCAAGCTAGAGACCTATCAAGATCATTTGAGGCAGAAGCTGCGTATCGTGAGACGCAGGATCTCGCATCCTCGCATCATCGGCGAAATCGAAGCGCTCGATGGCGGCCACATAACGGCGACACTATGCCATGGATGCGAGCGCGTATTCTACCCTGCTCGGGACAGATGTCTCGAATGGGACTGCAAGGGGCCTGTGGAGCAAAGGCAGTTTCCCGTTTCCGCGAAGCTTGTGTCATTCAAGAAGCTTCCAATCCAGAGGCGGCTCACGTCAAACTTTGAGATAATCTCGAAGGGAAAGGCCCTGATCGTTGATGCGGTGCCCGGTGAAGCCGTCAACGGTACGGTACTCGAGGTTGTCATCCGCAAGCTGGATGACGAGGGCAAGAACGGCTTAATCATCTACGGCCCCGCTTACCGGCCCGCCTTCAGGACCACCATCAACAACATCGAGAACAAGAGTGAAAGCAAAGCATAGCACGCTTACGTGGTATGGAAGCCCGCGCGGCAGCTAGCTCGCTGGGTCGTTGAGGGGGAGTCGATTATGCTCGTCTCAGGAGTGGATGGCGGCGCCACCAAGACGGTTGCCGTCGTGGGAAGGCTTGATGGCACGCTGCTTGCTTCCGCTCGTGCTCCGTCTTCGAACTACCATAACATTGGCGTCTGGAAGGCCGCGAAAGCGATTCGCACAAGCGTCAACTCTGCCTGCAAACATGCACACGCATCAGCTAGCAACCTTGAGACAGTCGTGATGGGACTTGCAGGAATGGACTGTCCACGGGACTTTCGATCTGGACAGAGAGTTGCCGATCTTGCAGATCTCGGGAAACGGAGATTTGTCGTGCACGACTCGGTGATCGCTATTTACGCCGCCACCCTCGGCAGACCGGGGATCGTGGTAAATGCAGGCACAGGATCCTTCGCCGCCGGAATTGGTGTAGGCGGAAAAACGATTCGAGCAGGCGGCTGGGGCAACATCATCGACGACGAGGGAAGCGCATACCACATCGGCAAGCTCGGAATAAGAGCAGCCCTGCGCGCTCTGGACGGGACAGAGAGGAAGACAGCGATCACGAGGCTTCTGGTTCGCAAGTTCAAGCTTCACGTTCTTGAGGACATAGTGCACGAAGTGCACAATAGACCAATGACTGTGGAGGAGATCTCCTCAATCTCCAGACTAGTCGCACAAGCCGGCGTGAAGGGTGACAAGGCGGCCCGTAGTATCTTTGCGTATGAAGGGCGTGCCCTAGCGAGTCTCGTGTCCACAATCGCACGGCGCCTCGACATGTCGGAGAGCAAGCCCGACGTCTATTGCACAGGAGGAGTCTTCAACGCAGGTCCAATGCTCTTGAATCCCTTCAGGCGAGAGCTCCGCAGAAATGTCCCGCGCTTCGTTCTTCGGCATCCGAGATTCGAACCGGTCATCGGGGCCTTCATTCTCGCGCTCAAGGAACACAACGTGAAGATGCAAGGAGTCACCTCGGCAAATCTTGAATTCTCGTACGCTCGGTATGCAGTCAAGATGCGATGAATCGTCTGCCGGTCTAATGTCGTATATATCTCGCGGTCCCTCAGTGTCCGGGACGTGGGCTAGACGTGCAGAAGGATCAGGGCTCCCATCACATGCTACGGGAAATTCTAGAAGAGCCCACAGCCCTTCGCGAGACACTCGCAAGCATCGGAAGCAGCTGCAAGAAGATTGCATCAGAACTGGCGAGAGAGAAGATCGGCCTAATCTACTTCTCGGGAAGCGGCACAAGCTATCACGCCGCGCTCGCGAGCCAGTACCTGATGTCATCATCAAGTATCGTGCCATGCAACTCGATACCCGCCTCTGAATTCGACGCTTGGGTCCGTGCGCCCCCAAGCACCGAGAATATCCTCATCGCGATATCGCAATCAGGGGAAAGTGTGGATGTCCTATCTGCGGTGAAGACTGCAAAGAAGCGGGGAATCCGCTCAGTCGCGATCACGAACGCGCCGTCAAGCCCACTTGCCAAGGCCGCAGATTTCGCAGTACTGACCAAGGCAGGTCCGGAAAGGGCGGTCACAGCCACAAAGACGTTTGTTTGCTGTCTCGCCGCGAGCCTTCTCCTAGACTTCGAGCTGATGGAGGCCTCTGAATCCTATCTTGGCACGGAGGCAGAGCTTCTGGTTCTTCGTCAGGAATTGGAGAATTCTCCTCAAGTAGTGCAAGAGACGATCAGGTTATGCACTGATCAAGCTAAAGTCACGGCGAACGCTTTCCGAGAGAAATCTCTCTTCTTCCTGCTGGGGAGAGGTGCCAACTATGTCACCGCTCTCGAAGGGGCATTGAAACTGAAGGAGTCATGCAACGTGATGGCTGAAGGGCACGCAGCCAGAGAATTCCTGCACGGTCCGATGCAGCTCGTGGATGAGAGCACACCTGTCGTAGCGATCTCTACGAAGAACGATCTTGAATCTCTCGAGCCGCTCTTGGAAAGTTTCAATCGGTTAGGTGCACCCATCTTGCGCGTAGTTGAGCTCGATGTCGCTGGGAGTGAAGAAGGTCAGTTGATGGTCGCGGGAGGTCTGTCTGAGTCGCTTAGTCCGCTTGCATTTATAGTCCCGATTCAGCTATTTGCCTACTACAGCGCGGTCTCCCGAGGGCTGAACCCGGACAAGCCCACGAAATTGACTAAGGTGGTAAGATAAGTTGAAAGTTGAATCTCTACTGTTTTCGATAGATGACGTGCTGTATGATACGTCCCAACAGTTGAGCGCTTCCAGAATGAGCGCCGTGATGGCGATGAAATCAGCCGGACTGCCCATCGACGTCGAAACCGCATATCGTAAGCTGGATGAGATCGCTAAAGAGAGAGGCCCGGACGACACAAGACACTTCGACACGTTGCTGGAACGTCTAGGCCTCAAATGGAGCCCCGAGGTCATAGCAGCAGGCGTAGTCGCTTACCGTGCGACGAGCCCCATCTACCTAACGCCATTCCCGGACACCGCCCCCACGCTCCTGAAACTCAGAGATGCTGGATACAAGCTCGGCGTCGCATCGAAGGGCCGAGCCGTGAAGCAGTGGCAGAAATTGATCCAGCTTGGCTTGGAGTACGTGTTCCACGCCGTCACCGTTTCCGAAGAGACAGGATCCGAGAAACTCACCACGGACACGCTATCTAGGACACTCAAGAGACTAGGCAACGTGAAGCCTGAACGGTCGGTCTTCGTAGGTTCCGATTTGGCGAACGAAATCTCGGTTGCAAATGCGGCCAAGATGATCACCGTAAGGATCAAGACTGGAGCGCATCGAACAAGCACGCCGAAAACTGCCGAAGAGAAACCGGCGTTTGAGATAAACAGACTGTCAGACATGTTCGAGATCCTACGGACGAGCACCTAGGATCGCAAGTTCGCTCCAACCGAGACGGATTCAGCTCGGACTTGAGCACATATCCTAGCGTTTGCCGCTGTGCAGCACCGCGTAGTGGGACACATATAGCACTGTAACGTTGCCTGCCAGAACCACGTAGACTCTATCCGGAGGGTGAAAGCCGCCCATGATCTTTATCGAGAAAGTGTACGTTTGCCCTGTGAGAGGCATTAGCACGAGGGACTTGTCCGGCCCGGATCCCGAATAGTTCACGTTCACGCTCGGACCGATTAAGGATGGATAGAACTTCAGTTCTATTATCTCGATTGCGATGGGCCATGGTCCACGGTTCTGTAATTCCAGAGTGAAACATGCTGACTCGGTGGGGCAGTCGCTGTTCGTGCTGGGGTTGACGGCCAACGTGAGAACCTGTTCAGGGCTTCCTAGAAAGATCGGGGAGACTGCCCATAGGAGTACTGCGCTGACAACTATGAGACCGACCGTAGTTCTATTCACGGTTGTTACCCCCGGCGCCTCACAGTACCTCTCTGTTGCCTTCCCATAATAGATGTATGCAGTCTTCTAGCAACACAGTGGGAGGGAAACACGATCGTCCGTACGCATCACGATACCTCCCCGGGAAAAGAGGAAATCAACGAACGCTCACAAGGCGAGAGTACCTCCTCCGGAGAGAGAGGGTCCCGCCAGTGGTAGGATAGTGCCCACACGCCGAAAATGGCAGGACACTAGATCCACCAAATCATGGAACACCTGTTGGTACGTGCCAAGGTTTATGTGGAACTCTCCATCAGCCTCAACCGAGAGGGCTTCGAGCACAAGTGACCCGTGCGAGGGCGCCACTGAGCAGCCTTTGTTTCTTGATTGGTCTATTGATCGCGCTCAGCACCCTTAGTTTCCCGGTGTACGCTGGGTCCTCAGATCTCACGGTTGACAGTATTTGGCTTGAGAGGGCCTCGGCTCCTGGTGTGCCGGTGGCCGGGACCGACTTGTCTCCAAACGAGTCATTCAACATAGTTGCGAGTATCAAGAATCTTGGACAAGAGGCCACCAACGGGTACTATCTGGATGTCTACTATGATAGTGACTACGGTCGCGGTGGGCCGGACAACATTGCAGCAGGCGAGCTTCAGGAATGGTATGTCGGGCCACTCACCGCCACGGCGGGCACACATACCACCCAGTGGGTCGTGGACCCTGACAATCAGATCGCGGAACTCGACGAACAGAACAACGTGAAACGGTATCCGTTCACCGTCGGATCCTCTCCACAACAGCCAACAACCACGGTTGCGGCGACAGTCACGCAGACTGCGACTTCATACTCATACGGAACCACGACAACGACAGTCACGAGTTACACTAGCACGTACACCTCGACGAGTACGATTCCTGCTCTTACAACGGTTGCCTTGGTTCCGTTGACCATGACCTCAACCGCCCACAGCACCCAAAACCTAACCTCAATTCTTACCACGACGGTCACTAGTTACTCCAGCACGCAGACAACGACGAGTACGATCCCAACTGTCGTAACTGTTGTTCTGCTTCCGTCGACTGTGACCTCAACGATCCAAAGCACGCAATTTCTAACTTCAACCACTACCACGACGGCGACCAGCTATACAGCCACAACGACCTCGACAAGCACCAGCACGGTCTACACAACCGTAGCTGCAAGTCTAGGAGGAGCGGGTGCTGGTGCATCCTTGACCTATCTTGGCTTTATGTCTCTGTTTGCTGTGGTGGTTGGTGGAGTGACAAATGGGAAGGGTTGGAGGACTTCAAAGGTACGATCATGGATGGGAAGGAGGTGTTCGAGAAGTTGAAGAAGAACAGTAGAGCTAGCAATTCTGTTTTCAAGCGACGTTCCATCCCTGTAGCAGTGTTACTGGTCCTTGTGGTGCTTCTATCAGCCGGTTCAAGCCTCTATGCTGGCGCATCTTTCTTCCCTCAGCAAGCGCCGAATGTCACCATCACGACAACCATATTCACAACCACGACAAGCTGGACCACCTCGACCATCTGGTCCGCTGTGACAAGCTTGGTTTACGGCGTCTGGACAACGGTTCAGTATACGACTAGCACGAGCACAGCAACGATGACTTACGGAGGCAATACCGGCACATTCGGCACAACCTCCATCGCTGGAGCGACCGCTGGTGGGGGTGGTCTTGGCGCCGTTGTCGCTACGAAATACACTCTCCCCCAAGCTGGAACTATAATTCTAGTCAGTATCTACGCTGCCAAGCCTGGAAACGTCAAAGCGGCGATATACACGGACAATTCCGGTCGGCCCGGTGGCTTACTGGCGGCTGTCAATGCTCCCACCGTCGTTGCTGCCGCGCAGTGGACCGCGATTAGCATTGCGCCCGTCGATCTGCCGGCTGGTACGTACTGGATCGCCTTTAATGTGGATGTGGGCTATCTGCGTATGTACAAGGTTGGTGGAGCAAACCAGCTTGCGTATATGCTTTGGCCCTTCAGCAACAACATGCCAACCAGTTGGAGTTCGCCATCCTACGCGAACTATGACTTCATATGCTACGCCACTTACACATATTGAGGGCTAAACGAGGAAAGGCTACCACGGTTGTGCTCTACTACAACGCCGCCCAGGTTTCCTTACTTGGGTGGCTGCCTCGATAGTCGCTCAGCACTGTGTCGTACGCCGTCGTCCTATATGTGCTCATGAGAGCTCGTGCACTTGTACGGTGAACAGCTGCGTCATAAAAGGGGATCAACTGCAGAAACTGATCCAGCTTGGACTGGAGTACATGTTTCACGCGCCACAATATCGGAGGAGACTGTTCGGAGGCGCTTAGAGCAGAGACACTGCCGCGGACGCTCGAGAGACTTGTGGTTGAGCCGGAGAGAGCAGCATTCGTCGGTTGTGATCTCTCCCGGAGATCATATTGGCAAACCGTGCCAGGATGACAACCGTTAGGATCAGGACCGGAACGCACAGGACGGTTAAGCCTAGAGTCCCTGACGAGAGACCTGCATTTGAGACAGTGAAACTGGCAGATGTGCTTGGCATCTTGCGGCGGAATTCCTGAATTCTGTTCTGCAGAGGCCAAAATCGCTAAGTAGACCTAGTCGTCAGCTCCGGCTGAGGCAGCAACATATTGGCTAAGGTCAAGAACAGGGTAGGCAAGGAGTTCAACGATTTCTGTATCGTCGTTGGAGAACCGAAGATAGGTCCCGAGACATGGATCGGATACTTCACACTACTTGACGGAAGTGGCGACCTCTCGATTGGCAGACACTGCAGCATAGCATCAGGAGTTCAGATCTACACTCACGACACAGTCAGGTGGGCGGTTGGGGACCTCCAGAAGGATCACATCAACTACAGTCACGTTGACCGAGCCCCGGTCAGCATAGGTGACAACGTGTACATCGGAGCGAATGCCGTCGTTCTCAAGGGAGTCAAAATCGGTGATCACTGCGTGATCGGGGCAGGGTCCGTCGTAACAGAGAGTCTGCCTCCCTGGTCTGTCGCCGTTGGTGCTCCAGCCAGAATCATCGGGCACGTGGAAATTGACAGCGATGGGAAGCCCCACACGATTCTGGACACGAACCAGACTGAGAAATGAGAATCGTGCGCCCCGCCCTCGGTTTCACAAGTGTACAAGAAGATCCGGGCGCAAGCGATTGCGCATCTGAAAACAGGGGCCTTGAAACGATTGACTAAAGTGCCTTTTTCTTGGCGGAGGTCCATTCCAAGTCAATGCAAATGGCAAGATATATTGGCATAGCAAGGAAGAAGCTTACTTCCCTCAGGAATTGCTTGCGGGTAATAGAAAAATGTGTGGCATAGCCGGCTTCAACTTTGAGGATCAGGATCTTCTCAGGAGAATGTGCCGCGTGCAGAGGCACAGAGGTCCAGACGAAGAAGGATACTTCGATGATGCAGGCGCTTCCCTGGGAAACACTCGACTCAGCATCATAGACCTGCAAGGAGGGCGACAGCCGATGTACAACGAGGACAAGTCGGTGGTCGTCGTCCACAATGGAGAGATCTACAATTACTTGGAGCTGAGGGAGAAACTGGAGAAGCTAGGTCATGGCTTCTGCACGAACTCGGACACTGAAGTGATAGCTCACTCGTACGAGCAGTGGGGAGATGATTGTTGCATCAATTTCAACGGCATGTTCGCGTTTGCACTGTGGGATTCAAACAAGAGAATGCTTCTCTTGGCAAGGGATAGATGCGGGATCAAACCTCTGTATTACTCCCATTTGCGCGACGGTCGCTTCATCTTCGCGTCTGAAATCAAGGGCATACTCCAGTCAAAAGAAGTCAAAAGGGAGGTCGATCTAGAAGCGCTACACTACTATCTCAACCTCAGATTCGTGCCCGGGAAGAAGACGCTGTTCAGGAACATTAGTCGACTACTGCCCGGACATGTCTTGAAGCTGAAGGGCCGCCGGTCATACATCCACCGATATTGGGGCCCGAGAGTCCAAGGCAAAGCGCTCTCCGAAGAGTACTTTGTCGCGAGGACGAGAAAGGCCTTGGCGGCAGCAGCAGAGAG
>Ga0315268_10007160_pt1 | contig 11772 bp, 12 predicted proteins | sample C1_top_MG_FD_204535 | JGI IMG/M metagenome (GOLD analysis project Ga0315268, IMG submission 204535) | Sediment microbial communities from Yellowstone Lake, YNP, Wyoming, USA - C1_top | ecosystem: Environmental > Aquatic > Freshwater > Lake > Sediment | place: USA: Wyoming | collected 2017-08-01 | reverse complement strand
GCAGTTACGGTTTGGTTGGATAAAAATCTAGTCCCGTGCATTATTAAGGCGGTTTATAATGTGGTGTATAAAGGTACTATTTACGTCTGAAGATCCAGAACACCCACATTAGGCCGATGATACAACCCGCTACAACTATTGAGAGTAAGATTATGACGATGTTCTGGAATAAGTCAAAGTTTGATGACCAGAATAGGGTGTGTAGCAGCATGAATATTGCCCAGCAGATGCCTGCGATGAGCGTTACTACGATTGGAATGAACGGGCTTTTTTCTTTTTCTGTCATGACTACGCATTTATTGTTCAATCATATATCTCTTTCCATACACGCAATGGAACAGAGAATACTATCGGATTTTAGGGATTTTGAGGAGATAAAACGGGTTTATGCGAATTCTTTCCAACTAATCAGCCTGCACGCACTACGGTTCAAATTGTGCTTTATGATGGGTTCAAAGTAGAAATAGAAGCAACAGCAACAATCCCTGCATAGTGTATTCTTTTATGAACTAACAATCTGCGGAATAGCATTATATGGTTTGGAATATATGAAAAGCGTGTTTTACAGGCAAAAATTATATGAAATGCGGTTGTAAACAAGATTCAGCAAATACATTGGAGAGTAACATAAGTGGACATTGTTGTTTGTGTTAAGCATGTTCCAGAAACAGCCGAAGCAGAACTAAAAATCGACACATCAGGCAAAAGCATAGAAAAAACTGGTTTAGTCTACGACATCAACGAGTGGGACGACTATGCCTTAGAAGAAGCAGTGCGCATAAAAGAAAAACAGGGCGGAACAGTCACAGCCATAACCATAGGCACCCAAGACAGCGAATCCACACTACGCAAATGCCTCGCACGCGGAGCAGACACAGCCATACGCCTAACAGACCCAAAATTCGAAAACTCAGACGCCTATGCCACAGCAAAAATACTGCAGAGCGTAATCAAAACCCTACACTACGACCTAATCCTAACAGGCATGCAAGCAGGCGATGATGGCAATGCAGCCGTAGGACCAATCCTCGCAGAAATGCTGGCTATTCCTCACGTGACAATGGCTAAAAAACTCGAACTAGGCACTGGCACTGCTAAAGTGAACCGTGAACTCGAAGGCGGAATGGAAGAACAGTTAGAAATACGCTTACCCGCATTAATCAGCGTTCAAACAGGCATAAACGAACCACGCTACGTCAGCATAATGGGCATCCGCAAAGCCATGCAAAAAGAAATCAAAGTCTTAAGCCTTGCTGACACTGGCTTAAGTGAAAATGATGTTGGCACTGCTGGCTCATGGATAAATATAGAAACGCTCTACGTGCCGCCAGTTGAAAAACAAGCAGAATTCCTCAAAGGCACACCAGACGAAATCGCCGCAAGAATTACTGAAATCATCAAATCAAGGGGGCTGATATAGCATGGCAAAAATCTTCGTTCTAGCCGAGCATAGACAAGGCGCAATAAGAGACATCACATACGAAATGCTCACCAAAGCCCATGAAATCGCAGAAAAAACAGGCGCTGAACTAAACGCAATCATATTAGGCAATAACGTTAAGGAGCAAGCCAAAGTCTTAGCAGAATACGCAAAAACCGTCATACTAATTCAAGACGCAAAGCTTGAAAACTTCAATTCTGAAGCCTACAAGCGAATCCTAACAAAACTAATCACCGATCACAAGCCATCACTAGTCCTAATGGGACACACCAGCTACGGCATAGAACTAGCCCCACGCCTAGCCGCAGCACTAAACACGCCACTCGCAACAGACTGCATAGACATAGCCCTAGAAGGCGACACGCTAACAGTGACAAGACAAATGTACGGCGGAAAAGTCAACGTCAAAGCAACAGCACGCAAAGCCGAAACATACATCGCAACAATCCGCCAAGCAACATTCCCACCAAAAAAGCCAGAACCACCAGCAAACGGACAAATCACAGATTATCCTTCACCACTAACCGAAGAAATCAGTGAAAAACGCTTCATACAATACATTTTGCCGCCCCCAGGCGGAGTAGACATAACAGCAGCCGAAAAACTCGTAGGCATAGGCCGAGGCATAAAAGACCAAACAAACGTGCCACAAATAGAAGATTTAGCCAAAACCCTAGGCGCAGTCCTCGCATGCTCACGCCCCATAGTCGACAAAGGCTGGCTGCCAAGCGACCGTCAAGTGGGCAGTTCAGGAAAAACAGTAAAACCAAAACTCTACCTAGCCCTAGGCATAAGCGGCGCTTTCCAGCACATACTCGGCATGAAAAGCTCCGACCTCATAATCGCCGTGAACAAAGACCCAAAAGCACCCATCTTCAGCTTCGCAGACTACGGCATAGTTGAAGATTTATTTAAGATTGTGCCACCTTTGAAAAACAAGATTAATGAACTACGAACACAGAAAGCATAAACTCCAAAACCTTAAAGGAGAAAGACGTATGGAATTCAGACTAAACAATGAACAATTAGAAATCAAGCGTGCAGTGCACGAATTCGCAGAAAAAGAACTAACACCAGAACTCGCACTAGAATTCGACCAGAAAGAAGATTTCCCAATAAGCCTATACAAAAAAGCTGCACAGCTAGGCTTCACAAGCATGCGCATACCACAGCAATATGACGGACAAGGCTACGGCGTACTCGAAGACTGCATAGTCGTAGAAGAACTGTGCCGAGCAGACCCTGGCTTAGGCGTAGCAATATCGCTTGGCAATTTAATGATTCCAGATGTGTTGCTGAAGCATGGCAACGAAGAACAAAAGGCAAAGTACATTCCGCCGCTTGCTAGAGGCGACAAGATAGCCGCTGCCGCTTTCACTGAACCTGAACATGGAAGCGACATAACGCGAATGGACTCAACGGCTATCAAAAGCGGAAACGAATGGACAATAAACGGCACAAAAGAATTCATAACAAACGCCACAATAGCCGACACGTTCATAATCCTATGCCAATCTGACCCAAACGCACAACCAAGCTATCGGGGACAAACACTGTTCCTAGCGGAAAAGGGCATGAAGGGTTTAGAAGCAACAAAATTACATGGAAAAATGGGCATAAGACCCTGCGTCACAGGCTCACTTGCAATGTGCGACCTGAAAGTGCCAGAAACCAATGTGGTAGGCGAAGTGTGTAGAGGCTTCTACTACACGCTTGAACTCTTCGACGGAACACGCATCACAGTCGCAGCCCAAGCTGTAGGCATGGCTCAAGGTGCATTTGAAAAAGCATTAGCTTATGCGAAAACCCGCAAGCAGTCTGGACAGCCCATCATCAACTTTCAAGGCGTAAGCCACAAACTCGCAGAAATGGCAATCAAAATTGAATCTGCACGCTTATTGACGTACAAGGCTGCTTGGCTTTATGACAAAGAAAAGCCGAATCCGATGGCTACATCAATGGCAAAAGCCTACGCAAGTCGCACAGCAATGGAAGTTACTGACGATGCTATACAAATTTTCGGCGGATACGGATATTTGGCAGACTACCATGTGGAACGTTATCATAGGTGTGCAAAAATAACGGAGATCTATGAGGGTACAAGTGAAATTCAAAAAAACACCATCATAGGTTATCTAGCAAAACAACCCTAACAAAAATTTCTCTCCCTTCTTTTCTATTTCCTAATTTTATCACACAATAGCGCCAGTCAATAATAAAGGATGACGCATGTTTAGTAATCACAAATTATGATTTGCTTCAGACACACGTTAGTGAAGTAGTAAAAAAAGAAAAAAATAGGAGATGATGTTCCTAGTTAGGTTAGATTTTCCTCTTGTTCAAAACAGATCTGAACGATTTTCCACAGCATTCAAAGAGTCCAATTGTGAGTTCAGTTCTCTTGCCGCTCTTGTCTTTTCTTCCAACCATCTTCCAAGTCTTCTTAGGCTTGCTGACTTCTTTCTTACATTTAGGGCACTTAGCCATAATTTCCACTTCTCAATCATTAATTATAATTGCAATAAAACATTTTCTATTGAAGACGAAGCAAAGGGGCAATTCAGACGGAAATAGTGCGCGCTGAGGTGTCGTAACTTTTATTACCATTCATGCTTTACCTTTAAGGCATAAACAAATAGAGGAAGCATTTTGGCGATTGAAAAGTTAAGAAAAACAGCAGTCGCGGGCTCAGGAGCAATGGGTCACGGAATTGCTGAGCTTTTAGCGATTGCTGGCTACGAGGTCACTATGATAGACATCAGCGACGAATTCCTATCAAAAGCTATGGAAAAAATCAAATGGAGCCTTGATAAATTCGTCGAGAAAAAACGGATTAGACGCGAGGATGCTGATGCAACATTGGCGCGAATACACACGACGACCAGTTATGAGCAAGCTGCGCAAGATATAGCCTTTGCAATAGAAGCAGTGCCCGAAAACATGGAGCTTAAGAAAAAGGTGTTCACAACTTTTGATTCTTTTGCTCCGTCGCATGCTATATTGGCTTCCAACACTTCCACGTTAAGCATAACAGAAATGGGTAAAGCAACCAAACGCCCTGATAAAGTTGCGGGAATGCACTTCTTTAATCCGCCGCATTCTATGGCTTTAGTCGAAGTTATAAAAGGCGAAAGCACAAGCCAAGAAACAATCACTATGCTTGCTGAACTTGCCAAAAAACTTGGAAAAACTCCAATAATAGTGCGCAAGGATGTGCGAGGCTTCATAGTAAACCGAATATTAGGCGCAGTTTTCAACGAAGCCTTCTGGGCGTTCAAACGGGGCGAAGCAACAATGGAAGGCATAGACGCTTCAGTAAAATACACTGGCGGATTTCCAATGGGCTGGTTTGAGCTAGGCGATTTTGTCGGGTTGGACATAGCATATGAAGTGGGCAACATATTGTATCAGGCTTATGGTGAACGCTTTAAACCATGCGCAGAAGTCATCGAACCACTTGTAAAAGAAAAAAAGTTTGGACAGAAAACAGGCATCGGCTTCTATGATTGGACTAAGGGCAGGCCGAGAATACCATTTAATCTGCTCGATGAGTATGATGTGGAAAGGTCATGGACAGTTGCGGTTAACGAGGCTGCATGGCTAATTCGCGATGACGCTGCAGATCCACAAGATATTGACACCGGGATGAAACTTGGAACGTACTGGCCTTCTGGTCCATGCGAATATGCTGATAGGGTGGGCTTGGATGCGATTCTGAATAAGCTGAAGGACTTGTATGCAAAGTATAATATGGAAATGTATAAACCATGCCCGTTACTTGAAGATTATGTCAACAAAGGCTATTTAGGAAAGAAGACTGGAAGGGGGTTCTATTAAAAATGAAGTTTGAATTGGCAGAAGAGCAAATAGGAATCGTGAATGCTGTTAAGGAATTTTGTGCTAAAGAATTCAAGCCTGAACTAGCATTAGAACTTGACAGAAAAGAAGAGTTTCCATTAGAGCTTTACAAAAAAGCTGCACAGCTAGGCTTTACAAGCATGGCTATGCCGCAAGAATATGGCGGACAAGGGCTTGGACTATTGGAAACATGTTTGGTTATTGAAGAAATGTGCCGAGCAGACTCGTCTCTAGGAGTAGCTGTTTCAAGCGGAAACTTTGGCAGCGAATTCATCACCGTGCTTGGCACAAAGGAGCAGAAGGAAAAATATTTGCCGCCAATATGCAAAGGCGACTTCATATCAGCTGCAGCATTCACTGAACCGAACGTAAGTGGAAGCGACATAACAAAAATGGAGACAACAGCCACAAAATATGGAAACGAATGGTGGATAAACGGCACAAAAACCTTCATCACAAACGCTACAACAGCCGACTTCATAGTCGTTCTGACACAAACAGACACAAAAGTCAGACCAACATACAGAGGCGAAACACTCTTCGTCGTTGACAAAGGCATGGCAGGGCTAGAGACCACTAAGTTACATGACAAAATGGGAATCAGATGCTCAGTAACAGGCGAAGTGCGCTTCGACAACGTAAAAGTCACCGACGCGAACATAGTTGGCGAATTAAACAGGGGCTTCTACAGTTCCATGGAATTCTTTGATAAGACACGTGTTGGCGTTGCATCTCAAGCAGTAGGCATGGCTCAAGGTGCATGGGAAATTGCATTCAAGTACGCTAAACAAAGAGAAGCGTTCGGACAGCCACTATTACAGCATGAGCTTATAGGCTGTGGATTGGCTGAGGCTATGACAAAAATTGAAGCTGCAAGATGGCTTACTTATAGGGCTGCGTGGTTGGTGGACGTTGGCAAAATGGACCCGATGGTAACAGCAATGGCGAAACAATATGCAAGCAGAGTAGCCATGGAAGCTACAGATTTTGCAATACAAACCTTAGGTGGCTATGGATACTTAGGCGACTATCGTGTTGAACGCTATCACAGGGACGCGAAAATCACTGAAATCTACGAGGGAACCAGCGAAGTGCAGAAGCTTACGGTACTCAAGTATCTTCTTAGGAAATTCTAACAAAAACAACATAAAAGAATAATAATAGCTGTATCGGCTAAATCACAGTAATGGTGATGTTTAATGAGTAAAGCGTATGAAACCGTAAAAGTGGAAAGAGAACAAAGCATATTATGGATAATACTAAACAGAGCACACCGACTAAACGCGTTCAACGATGTTCTAATGGAAGAGCTCGCAGACATTCTAGACACCGCAGAAAAAGACGCTTCAGTAAAATGCCTAATAATAACTGGCGACGGCGACAGAGCCTTCAGCGCGGGCGCAGACGTGACAATGTTCCCAAAAGCAACACCTGTAAAAGCCGAAGAATTTTCCAGAGCAGGACAAAAAGTATTCAGCAAAATAGAAGAAATGTCCAAACCAGTTATAGCTGCAATAAACGGCTTCGCATTAGGTGGAGGCTTAGAACTAGCCTTAGCATGCGACTTCAGAATAGCCGCTGAACATGCCGAGCTTGGCAGTCCAGAAATAGCTTTAGGCTTGATACCTGGATGGGGCGGAACCCAAAGACTTGTAAGAGTTGTAGGTTTAGCGAAAGCCAAAGAAATGGTAATGCTAGGAATCAGATTAAAGGCTGATGAAGCATTGAAAGTGGGCTTAGTACATAAAGTGGTGAATTACGAGAAGCTTAAAGATGAAGCTCGTGCATTAGCCCAAAAACTCGCTGATGGGCCTCCAGTAGCTATGAAATATGCAAAGCACGCATTGAATTTTGGAACACAGGTGCCGTTGGAAGTGGGATTGCGATTGGAGTCTGGCTTGATGGGACTAACGTTTTCTACAGATGACCTTAAAGAAGGTTTGGAAGCTTTTATGGCGAGAAGGAAAGCTGAGTTCAAAGGGAAATAATCAACACCCTTTTCTCTACCTTCACCCTTTTCTATATTCAAAACAGCAGAATGTGAAATCATGAGAAAAGTAGCAGTTATAGGCGTTGGAAACTCTAAATTCGGCAACAGAAGCGACGTAAATATTGCTGAACTCGCTTTTGAATCTGTCAAACCCGCCTTTGAAGAAGCGGGCATAGTGGCTAAAGATGTTGAATTTGTGGCTGTAGGCTCCGTTGGAGCTGGAGCATGGTACGAAGAGCTGCTTCCTGCTGTTGTCAGTGCAGAATATTGCGGATTAACAGGCGCCGGTTTAGCTCGATGTGAAGCTGCGTGCGCAAGCGGAAGCGCAGCATTTCAAACAGCCTATTCAGCAATTGCAAGTAGTCAAGCAGAGATTACTATGGCATTAGGCATTGAAAAAATGCGAGAAATTAACACGCCAACGGCTATGGAGTGGATTGGAAGAGCTGGATACTATTTCTGGGAGTTCCACAATTTTGGGGTAACATTTCCAGCTTATTATGCGTTATATGCTAATGCGCATATGGCAAAGTATGGAACAAAAGAAGAAGACTTGGCGTTAGTGGCTGTTAAAAATCATAAATATGGTGCTATGAACCCGAAGGCTCATCTTCAAAATAAGATAACTGTTGACGATGTACTATCATCAATGGTTATAGCGTCGCCACTGAAACTTTTTGATTGTTGCCCAATGACTGATGGGTCAGCTGCAGTAATCCTTGCTTCAGAAGAAAAAGTTAAGGAACTAAAAATCGACACGCCAGTGTGGGTTGCTGGAATAGGATATGCTTCTGGAACAGCAAATTTGAGCAAGAGAAAAGACTACGTTGGACTTGAAGCAAGCGTCTTAGCTGCTCAAAGAGCATACAAAACCGCAGGGGTCACGCCAGACCAACTGGATTTTGCAGAAGTTCATGACTGCTTCACGATAGCTGAAATATTGGCTTATGAAGATCTTGGATTCTGCGGCAAAGGCGAGGGCGTTAAGCTGATTCGTGAAGGGCAAACTGAAATCGGCGGAAAAATACCAGTGAACATGGATGGCGGCTTAAAAGCAAAGGGGCATCCGATAGGGACGACTGGCTGCTCTATGATTTACGAGTTAACCAAGCAACTTAAGGAAGAGGCTGTGGAAAAATCAAGGCAAGTGCCGCTGAAAAATTACATTGGATTAGCCCATAACGTTGGCGGCACGGGACATTACTGTTATGTTACGATTTTGAGGAGATGATTGTATGGCGTCTATGCCCTCAATAAAATCGAGAGAGATAAAAATTGTTCAGGAAATACCGATAAGTAAAACATTGCTTTTCTGGGAAGGCTTGAAACAAGGAAAAGTCTTGGCAACAAAATGCACAAAATGCGGAAAAATCTACTTTCCACCAAACGCAGATTGCCCCGAATGCTTAGCTTCCTGCTTAGAGTGGGTTGAGCTTAGTAACTTAGCGGAAATTGAAACATTCACGCATGTAGTGATTAGACCCACTTCATTCCAGCAAAACAAGCCATATACAGTTGCTATTGGAAGGCTCAAGGAAGGCGTCAAAGTGCTTGCTTGGCTGACTGGATTTAAGCTTTCAGAGATAAAGGTGGGAATGAAAGTCAAGCTGGTAGCAAAAATCTCACCAGAGGGAAATCCAACTTACGAGTTTGTGCCATTTGAAGAAAAATAAACCTTTTTTACCCCAGCTTTTTTATCCAATCTATGGTTTTGGCAATTAATTCCTGTTCCTTCCCTTTGAAAATATGGTCTGCTGATTTAATTATCTGCAGTGTTTTTGGCTCACTAGCTGAGCGATAAATTTCCTCTGCTTCATCAACACCTACAATAATGTCTTTTTCGCCAATTACGATAAGCAAAGGAATACTGTGCAATTTTGATGCAGCTTCACATTCGTTTAGTTTCATAAGTTTTTCTCTGACGTATCTTTGGCGAAGCCTTATTCCATAAACTTCCAGCGTGAAAAGCCTTGACACATTGAAAATTTTGTCAATTCGCGAGAGAACTAAGAACATGTATAAGCCTAGTTTTCCCTTTGTGCGTGCAATGAATTTTTTGACATTATAGTTATGGTTCTTCGGCGTAGACCATAACACAAGTCCCTTAACACGAGTTTCATTTTGCAGTGCATAGAGTGAAACTGCTCCGCCTAGGCTGTGTCCTACAACAAAAATTTTGTTTGGAATAACTTCTGGTCTTGAGGCAAGATAATTCAATGCACATTTGATGTCTTGTTGTTCGCCTATGCCATAGTCGAAGGCTCCTGTGCTTTTGCCGACGCCACGGAAATCGAAAACTAAAGCAACAAATCCTTCTTTGCAAGCAGCCTCTGCTAATCGAGTGTAGATTCTCAATCCTTGAGAGCCTCTTGCATTCATGCCGTGGCAGATTAGCACTGCTAGTGCAGGAACAGCATTTGGAATGTAGATTTCTGCGTAAAGCCTTGCGTTTTCAGATTCTATCCATGCCGTTTCAGTTTTCAATGGTCGACCTTCTGTGGAAAATATTATTTACTTCCTTATGTGGCTTATATTTAAAAATAGGGTTGATTATGTCTGCTAAAAAGAAGAAGGAGAAAAAGCGTGAAGAAGCGCCAAAACCAGTTGAAAAGCCGTCTGAAAAGCCTTGGTTTAAGTTTTGGCCAGAAAACGTTCCGAAACATATTGATTATCCTGAGGTTCCACTTTTTGATTTACTTAGAAGGACTGCAGAGAAGTATCCTAATCATACGGCATTGATATATTTTGACAGAGAAATCACGTACAAAGAGTTGGATTTGGCGTCTGACAAGTTTGCAACGGCATTAGCCGATTTGGGCGTGAAAAAGGGAGATAAAGTTGCCATTTTTCTGCCAAACACTCCACAATTTATAATGGCTTATTATGGTGCAATTAAGATTGGAGCAATTGACACGGCTATAAGCCCGCTATATAAGGAACGTGAAGTGGAGCATCAATTGAATGATTCGGAAGCGGAGACAATAGTGGTTTTAGATTTGCTTTATCCTATCGTGGAGAAAGTTTGGGAAAAGACCAAACTGAAAAGAGTTATTGTGACGGGCTTGAAAGATTATATGCCTTCTGCCAAGGCGTTTCTGGGTTCACTGCTAAAGAAGATTCCATCGCAAAAGGTTGAGCGCAAGCCCAACATTTACTTTTTCACAGAATTAATCAACAAATACCCTGCTAATCCGCCTAAGGTGGAGATTAATCCAAAAGAAGACTTGGTGGCTCTGCAATACACTGGTGGAACAACTGGAATCTCAAAGGGCGCTATGCTGACGCATATGAATCTTGTTTCAAACGCTGTTATGTGCGATGCATGGCTTAGAGGCACAGAAGCAGACGAAACTTTTCTTGCCGTGTTGCCGCTGTTTCATATTTATGGAATGACAACAGGCATGAACGCTCCCATATATTTGGCTGGAAAAAGCGTATTGCTTCCACGATTTGATACGGCAAGCACATTCCAAGCTATACAGAAGCACAAGGTCACGGTCTTCTGTGGAGCACCAACAATGTATTCTATGCTGTTGGCTGATCCAAATTTGAAAAAGTACAATCTAACGTCTGTGCGCTTCTGTGTTTCTGGTTCGGCTCCGCTTCCTCCGGAGGTTCAAAAGAAGTTTATGGAAGTAATAAGTGGTGCTCTGGTTGAAGGCTATGGATTAACGGAATCATCTCCAATTACACATTGTAATCCGCTTGATAGGTCAATGAAAACTGTGAAGATTGGCTCTATTGGTTTGCCGTGGCCAGACACGGATGCGAAGATTATGGATATGGAAACTGGCGAGAAAGAGCTTGGCATTGGCGAGACGGGCGAGCTTGTTGTTAAGGGTCCGCAAGTGATGAAAGGGTATTGGAATATGCCTGAAGAAACTGCTGCGGTTCTTAAGGATGGGTGGCTTTACACTGGCGATATTGGAAAGATGGATGAAGATGGCTACTTCTACATTACAGATCGCAAAAAAGACCTCATCAAATATAAAGGCTACAGTGTCTACCCACGCGAGATTGAAGATGTGCTCTATGAACATCCCGCAGTGAAGCTGTGCGGAGTAATTGGCAAACCAGACCCAGTTGCAGGCGAAATACCGAAAGCATTTGTTGTATTGAAAGAGGGAATGACAGCGACTGAAAAAGAGATTATGCATTTTGTGAATGAGCGGGTTGCGCCATACAAGGCGATAAGAGAGTTGGAATTTCGCAAAGAATTGCCAATGACGCTTGTGGGCAAAGTGCTGAGAAGAGTGCTGCAAGAAGAAGAAAAACAAAAAGCACAAAAGACCTAATCCCTTTCCATTTTTATCCTTGAAAGGCTTCTACTTCTGCTATTATATGAAGTGAAATTTTCAACAATTTCGAAATGTATAAGAGACTTATGTTTTTTCTAAAATTGAGAGATGGCTCAAGTGCGTGTTAAAGTCAATGTTACTGGTATAGTTCAAGGTGTCGGTTTTCGTCCGTTTATTTATCGAAT
>Ga0315268_10007159_pt1 | contig 11773 bp, 9 predicted proteins | sample C1_top_MG_FD_204535 | JGI IMG/M metagenome (GOLD analysis project Ga0315268, IMG submission 204535) | Sediment microbial communities from Yellowstone Lake, YNP, Wyoming, USA - C1_top | ecosystem: Environmental > Aquatic > Freshwater > Lake > Sediment | place: USA: Wyoming | collected 2017-08-01 | reverse complement strand
CGAGGAATTGATGCCGGACAGCGTGGTAGCGGGCGGACACTATGTGGTTTGGGTGGCGTTGTCGCTCTTCATCCTTTTCTGGGCAGGGGTATTCTGATCATGGCCAAGTCGAACAAACCGATCATCTGGGGCACGTTTGCCGCCGGCGGGGAACTCGTGTCGCTGATTACGCCGGTGCTGATCTTGCTGACTCTCTTGGCGGCGACCGGGCATGTCCCCGACATGTTGAATTACGCGAAGCTGCATGCGTTTGCCGCCGGTTGGTTCGGCAAACTGGTCCTCTTCGTAATTCTCTTCTTGTCCCTATGGAGTCAGGCGCACCGTCTGCGCATCACTTGTTTTGATTTTGGATTGCGCGCCGACGGCTTCTTCGCAATACTGTTCTACGCTATCGCGGCGGCATGCAGCATATGGGCGGTGCTGATTCTGCGGCTCATTTGAGACGGTTGGACCGGCCGCGGCCGACTTGTCCCATGTAGTTGGCCCATGCAGCTGGCCCATACAGCTGGCCCATACAGCTGGCCCATACAGCTTGTCGAGAGCGACAGAAAGTGCCACTATTGATCGGAGAAGATCTCATCGTTCGGGGATGCAAATGGCACTTGAATTCGCGCCAATCGAATTGGTGAATCAATGCGTACCGGTCTGTCGCGTGGATTCCGGATCGAGACTTGTCGGCGGTTGACGTTGGAGGGTTGGCGGTGCGGTCAAGATTTTTGTGGTCGGAATTCGCGCGATGAGCGAGGTCGTCGGAACACCGCTGTATCTGGCCTACGCCGCGGTGATCTGCACCTTGCTTTCGGGTGCCGTTTCGCTGCTTGCCGTGCGCCGCCACCCGGGCTTCTTGCATTTCGGCGCGTTCCTGTGCCTTTTCTTTGCCGGCGCAGCGAGTATCGTCGCCGGTGGCTGGGCGCTGCTCGCCAACCTCACTGTCGCCGACCGATTCGCGCTCGGCTTGCCCTGGCTCGACTGGCATTTGCGGATCGATCCCCTCTCCGGATTCTTCCTCGTTCTGCTCGGCACGCTGGTGGTCGCGATTTCCTTCTACGGCCCCAGTTACACGCGCGAGTTTGGACGTGGCGCGGCAGCCCAGCCCCTGCCGCCGCTCGGCGTGTTTACCGCACTCTTCGTCCTCGGCATGCAGATGATGCTGATCGCCGACGACGCCCTGGTCTTCATGATCTTCTGGGAAATGATGTCGCTCAGCGGGTATTTTCTGGTGGTGTATCAACACCAGCATGCCGCCAACCGCCACGCCGCCTTCCTCTATCTGTTGCTCGCTCACGTCGGTGCCCTGGTGATCCTGCTTTCCTTCGGCGTGCTCGCCGCCTTCAGCGGCGGACTGACATTTGATCAGATGCGCGGAGCCAAGCTGACCCCGCTTTGGGCAACGATAAGCTTCGCTTGCGCCTTCCTCGGCTTTGGCACGAAGGCGGGCATGGTGCCGCTGCATGTGTGGCTGCCCGACGCGCACCCGGTGGCACCGTCGCACATCTCGGCCCTGATGAGCGGAGCGATGATCAAGATGGGGATCTACGGCATGGTACGGGTGAGCTACGACCTGATCGGCGACGTGCGCTGGGAATGGGGGGTGGTCGTGCTCATCATCGGCACCGCGTCGTCGCTGCTTGGCGTGCTATATGCGCTCATGCAGCACGATCTCAAGCGCCTGCTGGCTTACCACTCGATCGAGAACATCGGTATCATCCTGATGGGCCTCGGAATGTCGATGATTTTTCTCGGCAGCGGGCACAAGATGCTCGGTACCCTCGGGCTGGTGGCGGCGCTCTATCACACGATCAACCATGCGCTGTTCAAGGGACTGCTGTTTCTCGGCGCCGGCGCGGTGCTCTACCGCACGCACGAGCGCGACCTCGATCACATGGGCGGACTCATTCATCGTATGCCGGTCACTGCATTCCTGTTCCTGGTCGGCTCTGTTGCGATCTCGGCGCTGCCGCCTTTTAACGGCTTCGTTTCGGAGTGGTTGACCTTCCAGACGGCGTTGCAGGCTCCCGCGCTGGAAAATGGTCTGCTGCGCACCATGATTCCAATTGCAGCGGCGCTGCTCGCTCTCACCGGGGCACTCGCGGCCGCCTGCTTCGTCAAGGCTTTCGGCATTGCGTTCCTCGGAAAACCGCGCACGCGCCGTGTCGCCCGCGCACGCGAGGTGCCGGCCGGCATGCTGGGTGGGATGGGGCTGCTGGCAACGCTGTGCCTGCTGCTCGGAGTTTTCCCGACTACGGTGATCGAAGCGATGGCGCCCATCACGCAACTGCTGGTGCACGAGTCACTGCCTTCCGCCGCCGCCCAAGGCTGGTTGTGGCTGACCCCGATTTCACCCCAGGTTGCCTCGTACTCGGCGCCTTTTGTCCTGCTCGCTGTCGTCGTGGTTCATGGCCTGGGTTACCTGCTCCTCAAGCGCCGCGCCATCCCGGCGCTTAGAGTCTACCCGTGGGACTGCGGCTTCGGCCAGCTGACGCACCGCATGCAATACACATCGACCGCTTTCAGCCAACCGATCCGGCGCGTGTTTGGCGGCGTATGGAAGGTCGAGGAACAGGTTGACACGCTCGCCAGTGCCGGACCGATTCCGCGGGTGACGAGTCTGCATTACAGCTTGCACACTCAAGACTGGTCGTGGCTCAGGTGCTATGTTCCGATCGGTCGCATGGTGCTCGCCGCGGCGAATCGCATCGGCTTCATCCAGACCGGCAACATCCACACCTACCTGAAATTTTCCTTCGTGACACTGCTGGTGTTCCTATGGATAGTCAGTTGACCGCCTGGGCGCTTGCCGCGGCGCAGGCGTTGCTGTTTATCGCCGCCGCGCCGTTGCTCGCCGGCTGGTTGCAGCGAGTCAAATGCCATATGCAGAACCGCGCCGCGCCGGCGGTGTGGCAACCATACCGTGAGCTCGCGAAGCTGCTGCGCAAGAGAATGCTGCTGGCCGAGAACGCCTCCTGGCTGTTCCGCGTCGTTCCCTATGTCGTCTTCAGCGCGATGCTGCTCGTTGCCGCGGTGGTTCCGCTGGTCACCGCACGCCTGCCAAGCGCAGCGATTGCCGACTTGATCGTGCTGGTCGGTTTTTTTGCGCTGGCGCGTTTTTTTACCGCGCTGGCGGCGCTCGATATCGGCACCGCCTTCGGCGGCATGGGTGCCTCGCGCGAGATGATGGTGGCCGCGCTGGCCGAACCGGCCATGCTGATGGCGGTGTTCACGCTTTCCATGACGGCGAGCACGACCAACCTGTCGGTGGCGACGGCGTACATCCTGCAATCGGGTTTGGTGCTGCGCCCGTCATTCCTGTTCGCTCTGCTGGCGCTGGCCATGGTGGCGGTGGCCGAGACCAGCCGCATTCCGGTGGACAATCCCGCCACCCACCTCGAACTCACCATGTTGCATGAGGCCATGATCCTTGAGTACGGCGGGCGCCACCTGGCGCTGATCGAGTGGGCTACACAAATCAAGCTGATGATCTACTCGGTGCTGATCATCGATTTCTTCTTTCCGTGGGGCATCGCTACTGACTTCGCCGCCACGGCCCTGGCGATCGGCGTCGTCGCCGTGGCGGCGAAACTGATGCTGCTCGCCGTTGTATTGGTGGTGTGGGAGACGGTGCTTGCCAAGATGCGGCTGTTCCGCGTGCCGCAGTTCCTCGGTTTTGCCTTGATGCTCTCGTTGCTCGCCATGCTCACACATATAGTGCTGGAGACCGGAGGCTAGATGGGAATCGCCGCTCTTGGCCTGTATAGTCAGGCCATCATCCTGTTCGCAGCCTTGGCCTTATTCACCTCGTTCATCATGCTCGCCCAGGCGCGCATGATGCCGCTGATTTTTACCTTCGCCTGGCAGGGCCTGTTGCTTGCCGTAGTGTCGGTGTTGGTCGCCATCGTCTCCAATCATCCCCACCTCTATGTTTCGGCAGCGCTCACTTTCACGCTCAAGGTGGTACTGATCCCGTGGCTGCTCTACCGGCTCAGCATACAGCTCAACATGCAATACGACGCCGAAGCGATCGAACACCCGACGTTGCTGCTGCTCGGCGGCGTAGCCCTGGTGATCTTCAGCTATTTCGTGGCGCAGTCGATCATACATCTGTCGGGATTGGCGACGCGGAATACGATTGCCGTCAGCATCGCCATTGAGCTGCTCGGCATGCTGCTGATGTGTGTCCGCAAATCGGCGGTGGCGCAAGTGATCGGTTTCATGTCCATGGAGAGCGGAATATTCTTTGCTGCAGTGGTATCAACCTACGGCATGCCGCTCATCGTGGAACTGGGCGTGGCCTTCGACATCCTCGTCGCGGCGATCCTGTTCGGCGTGTTCTTCTTTCACCTGCGCGATTCGTTCGGCTCGCTCAACGTGGGCCAGTTCAACCGTCTGTCGGAGGCGAATCAGCCGATGCCGTTGCGTGACGCAGCCGACGCGGCCGGGGAGCCCTCTCCGGGAGATCGCCCGTGACGCTGCTCGAAGTCACCTTGCTGGTGCCACTCCTGGGAGGTCTGCTGCTGGCAATCGTCGGCCACCGTCCGATTGCCGGCTGGATCAACGTGGCTGTCGGCGTCGTGACTTTCGGCGCCGCGCTCACCATGGCGCTGGAAGTCTTCGAACACGGACCGCAACTTTCCCCCAGCCGCATGTTCTACATCGACGCCTTCAATGTCTACTTGATCGTGCTGACCGCGTTTGTCGGCTTGACGACATCGATTTTTTCACGGCCCTATATGCGCCATGAGGTCGAGCGCGGGCGCGTTACCGACAAGCGCTTGCGTCTGTACCACTCGATGTATCAGTGCTTTCTGTTCTCGATGCTGCTCGCACTGTCGACCAACAACCTCGGCGTGCTGTGGGTGGCGATGGAGTTGGCCACCCTGACCACCGTACTGCTGGTTTCGCTGTATCGCACACCGGAGGCGATCGAGGCGGCGTGGAAGTATTTCATACTTTGCGGTGTCGGCATCGCCCAGGCCCTGTTCGGCACCGTGCTGATTTATTTTGCCGCTGAGAGCAAACTCGGTGGCGAACGCGATGACACGCTGCTGTGGACCGTCCTGCACGACTTAGCGGGCGGCGGCCTGGACCCGGCGGTGATTACCCTCGCCTTCGTCTTCCTGCTGGTCGGCTACGGCACCAAGGTCGGCTTGGTACCGCTCCACAACTGGCTGCCGGACGCGCACTCCGAGGGGCCAACACCGATGTCCGCCGTACTCTCCGGCTTGCTGCTCAACGTCGCGTTGTATGCCCTGGTGCGCGTCAAGATGCTGGTGGATGCCTCCCTGCATACCAACCTCGCCGGCCACCTGATGATGGGCTTCGGATTGCTCTCGTTCACCGTCGCGGGCCTGTTCCTGCACCGCCAGCACGACGTCAAGCGCATGTTCAGCTACTCCTCCATCGAGCACATGGGATTGATCACCTTCGGCTTCGGCATGGGCGGACCGCTCGCCACTTTCGGCGCGCTGCTGCACATGACCGTGCACTCGCTCACCAAATCGGCGATCTTTATCACTGTCGGGCATGCTTGCCAACTCGCCGGGACGCAGCGCATTGATCAGATTCGCGGCCTGATCCGAACCCAGCCGGCAATTGGTTGGGGGCTTTTGCTCGGCACGGTGGCGATCGCCGGCTTCCCGCCCTTTGGCGTATTCATCAGCGAGTTTCTGCTGCTGATGGCTACCATGAAGGCTTGGCCGTGGCTGACGATTCCGCTGCTGGTCGGTTTCGGCGTGGCTTTCGCCGGCCTGTTTCGCCACCTCCAAAGGATGGTCTTCGGCGAGCCGCCGCCGGGGCAGAAGCCAGTCGAGGCCAACATGCTGCCGGTGGTGGTGCATCTGCTTCTGGTGCTTTGGCTCGGGTTGGCGATTCCTGGGTTCCTCTCGCGCTGGTTCGAACAGGCCACCGTGCTCATTTCCGGTGCTTCGCCGCTATGACGCCGCAGAATCAACTCGCAGCGTTTCTAAGCCGCCTCGCGGAAGCCGGTTTGCGCATCGAGGCACAGGCGTCGCCAGGGCTCGCACCGGCGCAACTCATCCTGGTTCAAGCCGAGGACTGGAGCCGGCTCGGCAAAGAAGCCAAGGCGTCGGCCTGGCGTTGGGTCGCGGGCTGGGGCGAGGACATGGGCGGGGATGGCAGCGACTCGATTCGTGTCAACGCCTGTTTCGAAAAAGCCGGGGCCTACCTGCTCGCGCGTACGGCGCTGCCCCGCGCCACGCCCGTCTTGTCATCGCATAGCGCTTTTTATCCCGGCGCTGACCGTCCCGAGCGTCATATCCGGGACATGCTGGGCGTAGTCTTCTCCGATCACCCGGACGCACGCCGCTGGACCCGCCACCAGGCCTGGAAAGATTCCGAATTTCCGCTGCGCCGGGATTTCCCTGCGGCCGGCCGGCCACAGGCACAGACCCCGTCCGACCACCAGTACAAATTTCTGCTCGCCCAGGGTAGCGGCGTCTACGAAATACCGGTCGGACCGGTGCATGCCGGCATCATCGAACCGGGGCATTTTCGCTTTCAGGCGGTGGGCGAGACCGTGCTCAGGCTCGAAGAGCGCCTTGGGTACACCCACAAAGGCATCGAGAAGATCGCCGAGGGGCGCGATGCCGAGGGCTTGGCGCGTTTGGCCGGGCGTGTCTCGGGCGACTCCACCGTCGCGCATGCGTGGGCGGCGTGCATGGCGATGGAGAGGGCAGCCAGCCTGACAGTGCCGACGCGCGCCGTCTGGCTGCGCGCTTTGATGTGCGAGCGCGAGCGCGTCGCCAATCATCTCGGTGACATCGGCGCGATGCTCAACGACATCGCCTTCGCCTTCGGTTTCTACCAGTTCGCGCGGCTGCGCGAGGAGTGGCAGCGGGCCTCACGCGAGGCCTTCGGCCACCGCTTCATGATGGACTGCATCGTCCCCGGCGGCGTGGCGGTTGATTTGGATGAGCGCTTCATCGCGGCAATGCACGATGAGGTCCACGCCCTACGCAAGCTGATCGGCAAACTGATGGCCATCATCAACGATTTACCCTCGGTCGCGGATCGGGTGCGCGGCGCCGGCGTACTCAAGCCCGAGTACGCGCAGGCGCTCGGCTGCATGGGTTATGTGGGGCGCGCGTCGGGAATGGATTTCGATGTTCGGCGCGACGCCTCTTACCCGCCCTACGATCGCCTGACGGTCAAGGTGCCGCTGCATCACTATGGCGACATCAACGCGCGCGCACGCGTGCGGCTCGAGGAAATCGCCGCCTCCTTCGATCTGATCGAGGCGCTACTGGCCGGGTTGCCATATGGACCGATCCGAGTCGGCTGGAAGCGTCCCGTGGCAGGCGCCGAGGGTCTGGGGCTCATCGAGGGGTGGCGCGGAGAAATCTTGAGTTTCGTGCGCTTCGGCGCGGAGGGACGGATCGCGCGCTTCTTCCCGCGCGATCCGTCCTGGACTACTTGGCCGGCGCTCGAACTGTTGATCCACGATAACATCGTTCCCGACTTCCCCGTCTGTAACAAGTCGGTGAACGGCTCTTATTCCGGGCACGACTTGTAAATCATGCTGCGCATCCTCGGAAAAATCCAGCGCCTCGGCATTGTCACCGAACCGCTGCCCAAGCTCGCCGCACCGGCGCTGACAGAAATTGGCGAACAGCTCAAGGCACACATCGGCGAGCGGTTCAACGGCAGCCTCGCCATCCGTGAAGTGGATGCGGGCTCCTGCAACGGCTGCGAACTCGAAATCCAGGCGCTCAACAACCCGTACTACAGTATTGAACGCTACGGCGTGCATTTCGTCGCCAGCCCGCGCCACGCCGACATGCTGCTGGTCACCGGCCCCGTTTCGCGCCACATGGAAGAGGCACTGCGCCGTACCTTGGCCGCGACCCCCGAGCCGAGGCTGGTCATCGCCGTTGGCGCGTGCGGCGCGGACGGCGGTGAGTTCGGTACCAGCTATGCCTCCTGTGGCGCGGTGGCGAATGTCATCCCGGTCGATGCGGTGATCCGTGGCTGTCCGCCGACGCCGATCGATCTCATGCGCGGCATCCTTGAAGCGATCGGCAAGCGTTCCACTGTCCGCTGAGACGGGATAGGGCGCCGCCTCACTTCACCCGCATGCCGGGCTGAGCGCCGCTGTCGGGAGAGAGCAGGAACAGGCCGGCACTCTGGCCTTCCGGATCGGAGGCGGCCAGCACCATGCCCTCGGACAAACCGAACTTCATCTTGCGCGGCGCGAGGTTGGCGACCATCACGGTGAGGCGCCCGACCAGCGCCGCCGGGTCGTAGGCCGACTTGATGCCGGCAAAGACGGTGCGGGTCTTTTCACCGCCAAGGTCGAGGGTGAGTTTGAGGAGTTTTTCCGCGCCCTCCACCTGCTCGGCATTGGCGATGCGGACGATGCGCAGGTCGATCTTGGCGAAGTCGTCGATGTTGATGAAGGATTCCGCCGGCGTGTCTGTCTGCATTTTGTCCTCGCTTTTCTGCTGGTGCTGGGCATGCCGTTGCGGCGATGGCGCGGAGGCGGCGGGTGCCAGCGACTCGCGGTTGGCCTCCACCAGGGCCTCGATCTGTTGCGGTTCGATACGGGTCATCAAGTGCTGATAGGGCTGCATCGTTTCCAATACCAGGTTGGAACCCAACGTATTCCAGTCGAGGCTGATGCCCAACAGTTCCTTCTCGACACGCGCCGCCGTCTGGGGCAGCACCGGCTTCAAGTAGGCTGTCAGGATTGCGAAGTAGCGCAGGGCGGCGCTGCAGACCAGATGCAGGCGGCCATCCTGGGTAGAATCCTTGGCCAGTTGCCAAGGTGCCATGTCATTAACATACAGGTTGGCCGTATCGGCGAGGGCCATGATGCGCCGGATGGCGCGACTGAATTCGCGTTTTTCATAGTCCTCGGCGATGGCGTCGGCGGCATCCAACATCTCCCGTTCCACCGCCCCATCGCGCTCGGCATAGTCCGAGCCCGCTAGTGGCAGCAGTTTCCCACCGAAGCGCTTGGTGATAAAGCCGGCGCAGCGACTGGCGATGTTGATGTATTTGCCGACCAGGTCGCTATTCACCCGGGCGGCGAAATCCTCCAGGTTGAGGTCGATGTCTTCCATCGAACTGTTCAGCTTGGCGGCATAGTAGTAGCGCAGCCACTCGGGATTGAGGCCCAGCCGGAGATAGGAATCGGCGGTGATGAAAGTGCCGCGCGACTTGGACATCTTGGCGCCGTCGACGGTGAGGAAGCCGTGGGCGAAGATGCCGGTCGGGGTGCGGTAGCCGGCGTGCGCCAGTTCGGCCGGCCAGAACAGGGCATGAAAGTAGAGGATGTCCTTGCCGATGAAATGGTACAACTCGGTGGTCGAGTCCGGTTTCCAGTATTCGTCGAAATTGAGGCCTTCGCGGTCGCAAAAATTGCGGAAGCTGCCCATGTAGCCGATGGGCGCGTCGAGCCAGACGTAGAAATATTTCCCCGGCGCATCGGGAATCTCGAAGCCGAAATACGGCGCATCGCGCGAGATGTCCCAGTCGGTGAGCTTGTTTTCGCCGGGCAGGCCGAGCCACTCCTGCATCTTGTTGGCGGCCTCCGGCTGCAGGCGCCCCTCCTCGCGCGTGTATAGGCGCAAAAAATCCTGGCAGCGCGGATCGGAAAGGCGGAAAAAATAATGCTCGAAGGGACGCAGCTCGGGTTGGGCGCCGGAAATGGCCGAATAGGGATTCTTCACCTCGGCCGGCGTGTAGGCGGCGCCGCAGACCTCGCAGTTGTCGCCGTACTGGTCCTTCGCACCGCACTTCGGGCATTCCCCCTTGATGTAGCGGTCGGGCAGGAACATCTGCTTGAGCGGATCGTAGAACTGCTCGATGGAGCGCGTCTCGATCAGGCCGGCTTGCTTGAGCCTGGCGTAAACCCCCTCGGCCAGTTGCTTCGTCTCATCCGAATGGGTGGTGTAATAGTTGTCGAAGGCGACGTGGAAGCCGCCGAAGTCGCGCAGGCGTTCTTCATGCACCCGGGCGATCAACTGCTCCGGGGTGATGCCCTCGTGCTCGGCGCGCAGCATGATGGGCGTGCCGTGCGTGTCGTCGGCGCAGATGTACCAGCACTGGTGGCCCCGCGACTTCTGGAAGCGCACCCAGATGTCGGTCTGGATGTACTCGACCAGGTGGCCGAAATGCGTTGCTCCATTGGCGTAGGGCAGGGCGCTGGTGACGAGGATTTTGCGGGGCATGGCGGCTCTGCGGAAATATTTGATTTTACCAGCTAGTGCCATAATGCGGGCGATGACGCGAGAGAGAAATGGTGATCCGCTAGTGGCGGAAAATGTGACTTGCGCGGGAATTCTCGAAGTCACGCCATCAAAAGTGGATGAACGCCCAGAATTTCTGCTCGACTGAGAAAAAGGTATCGCAGATGTGAGCCACGGAAGGCATGACGTACCGATGGCCAGTAGTTCCCGTGGAAGAGTGCGTTCATGTTGCAGAGTGAGAGCTCGGTGGCGTCCGGTGTTGTCACCGATGGTCTGCCGCGACGCATCTTTCCCGCACTCTGTTTGGTCCTTGACAGAATAGGATGCTTGTCCTACTCTACGCCAGGAATAGGACAGTTGTCCTACGCATGCCGCACCAGGCCAAGGAGATCATCATGTCCATGGATTTGTTCGAGCCGTTTCAGTTAGGTGACCTGACACTCGCCAACCGGATGGTCATGGCGCCGATGACGCGTAATCGCGCCGATGAAAACGGCGTCGTGCCGCCCATGATGGCGACCTACTATCAACAACGTGCCAGTGCCGGTCTGATCGTTACCGAGTCCGCCCCTGTCTCGCCAGAGGGCGTGGGCTATCCCTTCACCCCGGGGATTTACACTGATGCCCAGGCGGCAAGCTGGCTCCGTGTGACCGATGCGGTGCACTCGGCCGGTGGCCATGTCTTTGTTCAGATGCAGCACTGCGGGCGGATTTCCCACCCGAGCTTGCTGCCGAACAAGGCCACGCCCGTCGGTCCATCGGCGCTGCGGCCGGCGGGGCAGGCAGTCACCTATACCGGCATGCAGGACTTCGTGACGCCGCGCGCACTCGAGACCCGCGAAATTCAGGGTATCGTGGAGCAATTCCAGCGCGGCGCCGAGATGGCCAAGCGCGCGGGCTTTGATGGCGTGGAAGTACATGGCGCCAACGGCTATATCATCGACCAGTTTCTGCGCGACGGCAGCAACCGCCGCACCGACGCTTATGGCGGCAGCGTGCGGAACCGCATGCGCCTATTGAACGAAGTCCTCGATGCGGTGTGCGCGGTGTGGCCGGCGCGGCGCGTGGGCGTGCGCCTGAGCCCCGAGAACAGTTTTAATTCGATGTCGGATTCCGACCCGCAAGCGCACTTCGAATATTTCGTCGGGCAGTTAAGTCCGCGTGGCTTGGCATATCCGCATGTGCTCGAAGGCGACATGATGACGAAGGCCAGTGCGCTGGATTATCGTGCCTTGCGCTCGAAGTTTGCAGGTCCGTATATCGCCAACAACGGCTATGACCTCTTGCGCGCCCAAACGGCGGTACGGAGCGGCGCCGCGAGCCTGGTTGCCTTCGGAATTCCGTTCTTGGCCAATCCGGACCTGGTACGCCGTTATCGGGAGAATCTGCCGTTAAACGAGGCCGATCCATCCACTTTCTACGGCGGCGGCGAAGCTGGCTACACCGACTATCCCTTTTATCGTGGCGAGGAAACTTAAGCGGCCTGACCTTGAGGCACGGTTGGCCGGGGAGGCGTTTTTCATGAGCGACAAGACAACACGCGATCACATTGTTGAAGCTGCCGACCA
>Ga0315268_10007158_pt1 | contig 11773 bp, 12 predicted proteins | sample C1_top_MG_FD_204535 | JGI IMG/M metagenome (GOLD analysis project Ga0315268, IMG submission 204535) | Sediment microbial communities from Yellowstone Lake, YNP, Wyoming, USA - C1_top | ecosystem: Environmental > Aquatic > Freshwater > Lake > Sediment | place: USA: Wyoming | collected 2017-08-01 | reverse complement strand
TTGTTGGCTTGTTTGAGGTTGTATTGAAGTTCTAGGAGTTGCTGTTGAAGTTGTAGGAGTTGCTTTTTTGTTTCTAGGACCTGTTCTTCTAGTTTCATTTTTTTGGTTATTTCTTTTTCGCGGTAGCCTAGTAAACGGTCTAGTTCTTGTTTTGTTTTTGGTTCCATGTTTATCGTAGAATCTAGAGTCTTGCATTTTGTTTAAGAGTTTAATGGAAAAGTTAGAAAAGAAAGAGGGAAATTTAGGCTGCTGATTTGGGCTTGCGTAGGCAGTATCCCCATTCAGTCTTGTCGATTAACTCGTAGCCTTCGGATAGGTACTTGGTGAATTCTTGCTTGTCTGTGGAGTACGCTACATCATATTGGTTCTCTTTAATCCATGCTTTGACGATGTGGACATAACGGAGGGTGTTGTTGATGTTGCAGTGCCGTGCGAACCTTTGAGTTTCAACTATGTCTTTGGTCTTGAAGTAAGTCCATGAAATCGCATAGTGTCTGAAAGTGTGAAAGTGAATCTTGTGGAAATCCGTGTTTCCGGTTTCTTTGGCTAATCGTTTACGGTAATCTTCTATGCCGTCGTTGATGTTGTTGGGGTCTTTCAGGTTGCTGAAGATTCTATCCGTCGTCTTCGGAATTTGAAGCAGCAAGGTGACCAGTTCATCGCTTATTGGATATTGGCTTGTCCTGTGTCCCTTAACCCCGAATATGGTTACGGTTTTGTTCTGAATGTTGACATCTCTCCAATTCAGGTTCCAAACTTCGCTTGCGCTTCCACCGGTTTCAATGGCTATCTTAACCATAGTTCTCAACTGAATCTTTCGTATTCTATAGACAAACTGCTTCACCATTTCTGGGCTTGGAACATACATCTCCGAGTTCTGGTAAGGTCTAAACCGCGGTCTTTCAACTGGAATCCCATGGAACTCCGCGTATTGGCATACGACATCCATGGCGTTACATTTGCTCTTGTCAACCCATTCTGAAGCCAGCACTTGACATATCATTTCTTGCGGAGAACCATTCAACCGTTTCAAATACTTCAGTTTACGCTTTACCGTTGATTCTCTGTTGCCTCGTTTCAGTAGCCACAGTCCAAACTCGAACACTTCGGTAGGTTCAGTAGAGGTGCGGGGGGTGGGATTCGAACCCACGGAGGCCTTCGCCAGAGGATCTTAAGTCCTCCCCCTTGTCCTAGGTTTTCTTTTGGCCCTACTTAGACCTGGCTCGGGTACCCCCGCACTGGTTATATCAGTTGACATTGTTGGATAGTTTAAGCTTTTTTACGCAGCATGCAGTAAGTTAAAATTGGCATTTTCGCTACTATGCTTGCAAGAGAAGGTCGTGGGCGGGAAAGTATGGGCGGGTAGAGGGAGTCTGATTCGCTCTCTACCGAAGCTCAGCACGGACAGAGCACCGGTCATAGGGCTTAGTATTTGTGTTTTGTTTTGGGCTTTTTTGGTGTCTAGGTCGGTATTGTTTGTGGTTATACCCTGTGTTTTGGTGGATTTTTCTGTCATGGCTTGTCACCTCTTAGGAGTTTTGGTAGTTCTATTTCTGCGCAGAGTCTTCCATAGCGTTCTTGGTCATTGGTTCTGTTAGCCTTTCCTCTGTTTAAGGAAGGGTTGTATTCGCAGTTTCCATTCGTGCATTTCATGTATCTCATCCCATTTCATAATATCGTCGGTGTGGACGAGAAGACAATATGGCTTTATAGAAGGATGCTGAAGCTTCCAACCATTCCCCTTTATGGAGCGAATGGGGGAAAGCCTTATGTCTTCGAGGATTTTCTGCTGAGCGTTGAGCTTAATGATGCTTTCCTTTAAGGATACAAGGAAGCCCTAGCGGGTCTTCCGTTAGGATTACTATAAGTGTTCGTCTGGTGAGTGTTCGTCGGGTCTGGTAAATGTTCGTCGGGTCTGGTAGATGCTGGTTTGCTGTTTTGTGTTTTGTATTGTTTTTGTTGTGTGCTGTTACGAGTGGAGCGTAGCGACACGAGTGACGGTTTAGATCGATTAATCGATCGATCAACTATGGAGAAGCTTGGGCGCAATTGCCCCAATTCGACGGAGGCAGAAGTAGATCGCCTTCCAAGTACTCGTAGATGTTGATGTCAGGTGTCTGATCACCGTATTTGAACACGAAAATGATTGGAGGTCCAGATCTCGGGCATATTACAACATCGTAATACTTGGATCGATCGATTGATTGATTTATCTCTGTGCTCTGAGTTGTGCTCGGCATCTTGCTCGGTTCTGTGTTCGGCTTATCTGCGATGGTCACAGCAACTTGAAATAGAACTAATATAAGCACGAATATCGTAATGGTCCATTTTCTCATTTTGTTCCCTCTGGTGAAATCGGTGGTTTCATACTTAAGCATTTCCGATCGATCGACACGAGTGAGGGTTTAGAACGATATGCTGATACTGAAGAAAAGAGGGGTTATTTGTGTTTTCGTTTGTGTGGTGGTGGTATGTCTTTGTTGTCTATTACTCTGAGCGCGCGCGCTAGTATGGCGTGAAACCTAGAGCTTCACGACTCTTGGTATCCACTCTTTTCTTTCGTTTCTCAGTAACATGCCAAACAGTAGAGCCTGTTGAATCATCTGTGAGACCATCGCTTACTGCCTTTCAAATGTTCCTAGGATTAGCATTATAAGTGACCTAATGCTCGCATTATTGTGTCTGAAGGGGAGAAGCATGAAAACGGTGTATCGTTACCTAGTCTTGATTGCGTTATGCGTGGCTTTCTCCTTGGCGGTGACTTTCGCAACTTACTTCTATTCTTACGTTGACAACTTCGGTAATTGGTGGGTTTGGTCTGTGGACAGAGGTTGGCCATTGTCATGGGCAGTAGAAACACACTATCACGGGCTCACGGGTCCCGAACCAACCTTTTACCCCTTCGATTTCCAAGCACTAAACTTCTTAGTTGACTTAGTCTTCTGGGCGACGGTTCTTCTGCTTCCATCATCATTGTATCTGTATTTGAGAAAACGTACAAAAGCAGAACGACTCAGCACTGTCTCAGCAAGACAACCCTAGGCGTCCACTCTTTCCTTTCTTGTGTAGCACCGTGTACAGATTTATTCTTACGTTGTTTGGGTAAAGTTTTATCCTTAAATGATAAGATCGATGGTTGTGTGTTGCTACGAGTGAAGCGACGCAAGTCGCTGAAGGAGTACGGATTATGACGATTAATCGACATGGATAAAAAAAGAGGGGTTTATTTTGGTTTTTTGAACAGCATTGTTCCGTCTGAAAGAAATCGCCACTGGTCAACTTAGCTACGATTTGTGTCTGCCTAGTTTGAAACTGTCGACGACCACAATGGTTTTCAACAATAGAGCAAAAATCATAAGCAGTAATGCGGCGACACCAAAGAGGGCCCAATTATTATAGATGTAGGAGATAATTAGTGCGACTATCAAGGCAGTCAAGACTATCGCTACAAGAGAAAAAGGAACACCGTGTGCACGCACCTAATCAACGCCTTGACCATACTGTATGGAAAGTCAGGAATAGGTCTTTTGATTCAATTCGAAGAACTGACCGAAGTTGGTTGGGGTGAAGTTTTGTCCTGTAGTGCTGGGAACATTCGGAAAATTAGTTTTTGACAGCTAGAGAAAAGGGGTTATTTTGGTTTTCTGAATAGCATTGTTCCGTCTGGATCGATCGAGAATACACATGTGAGCTAACCCAAGGTGTCTCGGAAGATAGAATTAAATGTTGGAAAGCCGAGAGTATTATTGGGAAGAAAAGGCATGCAGGCTTCTTTTGGCTACAGATTCTTTGCCGTAGTTTGCTTTTGTCTTCTGGTTGGTTCGGTATTATTCCCGTTTGCTACACGTTTAGGATTCGTCTATTCACTCCCACCTACCCCACTCCCGTTCGATGCCACCAAAGAAACCTTTTGGTCGTTCATGAACCTACGTGAATGGCTTTCGCAACGTCAAGACGGCTATGCCACTGTGAACGAGTCATGGTCGATTTTTTATGACTATTGGAATTCCTCTGCGCGCTATCTCGATCCGATCGCTCGCAATCGTACAATACATCCATCGAGTGTTCTTGCTCTTGCCTTTATTCTTCAAGTTGTGTGTCTGCTTTTAGGCATTTTCGTTGTTGTTTCTGAAATAAGGATATGGAAGAGTATCCTCTTGCTATCCCTGATGGTCATTCTGGACATTCTTTATCTATGGGTGGCTCACGTCTTCTATGCGGAACTGTACGTTGGCTTTTGGTTGTCAGTTCTGTCTACAGTCTTCGTTCTAGTCCCAATGATATTGGCAAATATGATCGATCGATTGCGTCGTTTAGAGCGCGCTCGCGCTTCGTGGTCATGGTTGTCGTATTGAGTCTGTTCCTTTGAGGCGTTTGGTTAAGTTAGCTGGTTATCGTAAGCGTCGTTGGAGTTTTGTTGATGGTTGGTTGGTTCTTGAAGCGTTTTGATGATTGTGTAAGATTAGCGCGCGTGAGTTAGTTTTACTCTGTATTTTCTGGTTAATTGTTATTTTGTTCGATCGACCGAATGCAAAACACCATTAATGCGATAAGATACTGTCAAAGTGGAAATGTTCTGACACGCTTCCGAGTTCTTTGCAGTTTATGTAGGTGTCAGCCCAGTATTCCGAGAGCGGAACTTGCATGAGTGAAGTTGCATTCAATAGGTAAGCTCCTATTTGGAAATACAGGGTCGTGGACTCGTTTCTAGGTAGTTCTGGTATGATCTCGACTGCGTGATGAGTCGAAAAAGGATATGCGTAAGGGTTGCAACCGAAGACAAGTTCTACCTTGACGTTGTGTGCGTCTGCTGTTCCGTTGTTCTTTATGGCAAGTTCCGTGAACGTCTGGAACAAGGTGAAGATTGGAGTGGTCAGGCAGAATGAAGGCTTGCCTTCCTCTTCTTTTACCATCAAGAGGTTGTATATTGGTTGTCCGATGCTGACTGCCAGAGCGATGATGCTCACAACAACAGCTATGAGAACCAGTTTCATGTTCTCACCCCCTAAATCGGTCTGTTTGGTAGTGCTATTAATCTTTAGTGTCGCGCGCGCGTTGGGTTTGGAGCGAAGAGGCGGAGCCGATGAGCGACTTGGCTGACGCATGAGCATTAATAGAAAAGAGAGGGTTATTTGGGTTTTCTGAATAGCATTGTTCCGTCTGGTGTTGTTAGTTGGTATGTGAAGTCGTTTGCTAGTAGTTCTTCGGCTCGTTTTTTATCGGTTGTTCCTTCTACTATCCATTCTCCATTGTTTCCTGCGAGTAGGTGTAGATATTTCTGTGTGGTGTCTAGCTTTTTGTGACCCATTAGTTGTCTAACGATTTCGGCGTTTTGTGTTCTGCGTAGTTGTTTGGTTGCGTATGCGTGTCTGAGGTCGTAGAGGCGTATGGTTCGGAGTGTGGGGTCTTGGAGTTTCTTGGCAAGTCTGTTTCGGAATACTCGGTAGTCTTTGCCGTAGTTTTCTGTTTTTCCTGTGAAGAGGATTTCGTCGGGTTTTGTGTTGTGTTTGGTTATGTAGTCTTGTAGTCTTGCGGTTAGTTCTTTTGTTATTGGTAGGGGCGGGCGTGGGTTACATCCTTTTGTTATCCTTGCTGTTATAGTGTTTTGGTCTGGGTGTATGTTGTTGGCTTGTAAGCCTTTGTCTCCCTGTATTTCAACGGGTCTGAGTCCTGTTTGTGCTGATATGTCTAGTTTGATGGATAGTTCTTGTCTTGCGGAGGATATTAGAATTGTAATCTTTTCCTGTGTTGGTGGTTGTATGGTTGTTGGTTCGGGTGTGTAGATCGGCTTTTCCCATTCGATTTTATAGAATCTGCAATATGTTGCGTAATGATCGCATAGTTTCGATTTGTAGTTGTTGGTTATGGGTCTACCGTTCTTTTTCTTGTATCGGGCGATGGTTAGCTCGACGGCTTTGGTGTCTTTAAGGTCTGCTCTGATTGCTAATGCTTTGAGGTTTTTTTCGTAAGCGATTCTTGTGTTTTCGCTTCTTCCTTTTCCCTCTAGGTGTAGGAGTAAGTTTTCTATACTTGGTAGTTGTTGGATGTATTGGGCGGGTAGCTCAGCACGGATTGAAGACTTGATTATTCTGGTGGTCGTGGGTGTTATTCTGGTCTTCTCGGACAGAGCACCGGCCTCCTAAGTCGGTGGTCGTGGGTCCAAATCCCACCCCGCCCGCTACAGACAAACCCAGCCCGGTTTTATGATTTTTCTTTTAATGGCTCACTTTCTTTTTCGGAAGACTTTGTTGTCTTCATAGTCGCAGACGAATTCGAATCCTGCTTCTACGAGCTGGCAGACTTCCTGTTCTGAGCGGCCACTTTGGCTGTATAGTCGTCGTCTTTGAAGTTGACGAGATGGGTGTAAATCAGGGTGTTGTTAATGCTTCTGTGCCCCAAGACCTGCATAACATGGAGAATGTCTTTCGTCTTGTGGTATTCCATTGTGGCTTTGTAGTGCCGAAGTGTGTGGAAGCTGATTTGCATAAGTCTTGGATTCTGTACTTTGAACGCGATCTGTTTGCGTTGTCTCTGGTAGCTTTTTCTCATTACATCCGGATCAGGTGGGAATAGGCTTTGGGACTCTTTTGGTAAAGCACTGAGCATGCTTGTTAGTTTGGCTGACATTTTGAGTATTCTTGGGTTGCTGCCTTTTTCCGGTGTGACTCTTATTGAGGGATTTTCTGTGTCGATGTCTGTCCATTTTAGTTTGCAGGCCTCTCCGCATCTTATCCCTGTTTCTTTGAGAAGTTGGAGAAAGGTTGCCATTCGCTTGTTGCAGCCGCCTATCAACTGGTCGACTTCGCTTTCTGTTGGGATGAACGGTAGTTTGCGTATTCTTCTGTAAGAGGGCGGCTCCCATTTCATGTTCTGCATCTGAAGGAAGCTGCTATAAGCATCCACCGCGTTTTCCTTTCTGCCCGTGCTCCATTCTTGCTTGGCGATGACTTCTTTTATGGATTCGGGGTTACCTAGATCTCCTAGTTTCGAAAGGCGTTTGATGAGTGTGGTTCGACCTTTTATCGTTGCCTTAGCATATCCTTGCTTCAGGAGCCAGAAGCTGTACTCGATGACTTTTCCTTTGATACTTGCTGTTTGTGTTGTGCCCTCCCGCAAGGCCGTTTCTTGTCGGGTTGCTTCTGTCAAGTTTTTCGACTCCTGCAGGAGCGCGCATACTTGACTAGGAGAAACTATGGTGTTTGCGCTATTTATCCGCCAGTTTCGTTTTTCTTGCGATGGACGCTGGTGACTGAAGCGGTATCCACAGCTGCGGCATAACCATCTTTGGACGTTTGAGCCGTTCTTTAACTGCCGCATACCTGCCTTGTATATGTGTTTTGAGCCACATTGTGGACAGCAGCCTTCAGTCGTGCTCTGTCATCCTCCATAGGGCTCGTCAGGGATTTGCACTTTCAAAAGGTGGGACTGACTACCTAAGAAATCTCGTTCCTTCCTGCATTGAATGTAACCGTAGCAAAGGCAATCTAAGGACACGTGAATTTGAAAACTATTAGCGACTTATTCTAGCTCTACATACCGCGAGCGCTTGCTCAATTGTAACTTGGTTGTGCTGTTCAGAAATATTGAACATATGTAGAATATTGAACTTGTTCAGTAAAACTGAACATATAAATAGCTCACTGAACAATAATCTCATTATGGTCAGGAGCATATTCACAGGAAAATCTAGCAGAGTAGTCCGCGTTCTACTATCAAAACCTACAGGAACGTGGAGAACCCGAGAACTGGCATCGGAAGCCAAAGTCAGTTTGGGGACGGTCTCCACGGTCACAAACAAGCTACTCGACATGGGCTTTCTGGTTAGAGATAGATCATTGCGCCTGAAGCTACGTAAAGAGGAAGAATTACTCAGAAGATGGGCATCGTCCTATGACCTTAATGTTTGGCCACACAAAACGTACTATGCTCAAGGTACATTATATGAAATAGGGAGGGCGCTGGCAAAGACAGCCATGCAGTACGGTCTGAAATACGCGTTTACCGGACCATTCGCGACAGATCTTCTCACGCAATACATTAGACCCGCAGAGATTCACATGTACCTCACGAATGAAGACGATTTGAAAAAAGTCGTAGATGACCTAAGTCTTGAAATTGCTGAAATCGGCGGGAATGTGATTTTCCTAATAGCCGAAGACGAGTCAATTCTTTACGGATTAAGAAATACGACAGATGCCAGAGTTGGTACGGTCTCAGTGGTTTCGGATGTTCAATTAATTCTAGATTTATTCAACCTCACAGACAGAACGAGAGAAGCAGCAGAACGGCTCTTGACCAAGAATCTCGAAAGAAAGAGTCAAGGAATGGACCTGATTGAACTTGCCACGCGGTTTTTCGAGCAAAAAGGATTAATCGCTGAGAAGGGACGAACAACAGGCTCCGTACAGCAACCTGATATTATCCTTTTTGACCCAAAGACTGAGGAATACATTCTCGTCGAGTGCAAGAACACAACCGCAAAACTGGAAGCCGTGGACCAGTTGAAAAAGGCAATTGCATCTTTCCCAAAGAAAGCAAAAGGTGTTATAGTCGCACCACGCATAACTGACGCTGCAATGAAGGAATTGGAGAAAGCACAACTGACATTTGAACCCGTAGAGGCGATCGGACGTGGTCTACACAAAGGCACAAGTCGAAACTTCTTACAAAGCATTGAATGAAATCAGTGAGGCGTTCAATCGCAACAAAAACCTACGGGGAAAATTCGTTCTTACAGGCGGGTGGGCGCCCTACTTCATTACGTTAGGCAAATTTGAACATACAGGCTCTAGAGATGTAGATCTTGTTCTTTCCTTGGAACTGATGAAAACATATGCGAGAATCGAACGACTAATGGTCGAAAAGCTAGGATACGCGAAAACTGGACCTTTTGAATTTTCAAAGACTGAAAAAGAAATCACCTACGAAATTCATTTTCTATGCGAACCAGAGCATGTTCCTGAAGACGTATCAACCTACAGAATACAAGAGGGCTTGTCCCCAGTCGTAGTTAAGGGATGCTCGATTGCCTTTGAAGACAACTTCACCCAAAAACTTGACAAGACAGAAATCCTAGTCTCCGGTCCAATCGCATCGATAGCCCTCAAAGCCCACGCCTTTGACAACGATGGCAACAGAATCAAAGATCCATACGACATCTACTCTATCCTTGTTTCAGTCCCAAAGATTGACCAGCTTCTGTCATCTTGGTCATCCGAAAATGCCTTCGTAGCTGAGTCCATAGAATTACTGCAAACCTCATTTGCATCTGAAACTTCTCCGGGACCGACGAGCGCTGCAGAATATCTCATTGCCGCTCCCTCTGAGAGAGGAGCATACGCAGCATCGGTCTTCACCTCAGTAAATAGTATTCTGAAGAAGATTGGCTCAGGCAAACGTTGATGTGTTTACTAGTATTCAAATTCGATATCTGTTCAGCATTTTGTAAAGAAAAAAGGGGAGCTGCGGGAGATTTCGCCATTAGGTTTGAGGTGCAAATCCCACCTCGCCCGCTACAGACGCACCCCATACCTTATGAAAGGTCTTGTAAGGGTCACTTTCGTTTTCGGAAGACTTTATTGTCTTCATAGTCGCAGACGAATTCGAATCCTGCTTCTATGAGTTGACAGACTTCCTGTTCTGAGTGGGCGACTTTTGCCGTGTAGTCGTCTTCTTTGAAGTTGACGAGGTGGGTGTAGATTAGGGTGTTGTTGATGCTGCTGTGCCCCAAGACCTGCATAACATGGAGGATGTCTTTCGTTTTGTGGTCTTCAAAAACTAGGTTCGTATATGCAATCAGCTTGATTCTTGTTTTCTGTCTACCTTAATTTGTCGGTTATCCAACGCGTCCGAGAGCGTTGTCGTCTACGGCGACTCAACCAAGCGACCGCTGCAACCAGGGCAACGATTGCCAAGACTAAGAGAACAATTTGCTCAAGCGTAGGCGTATCAATGTTGAAAGCCATCGCACCACCTATTATTCACCCTTGCATTCAAGGATCAATAAATCCTAGCAAAGAATCATAGCGCGCCGAAGCTGCTATCTTACCTTCTCTTTTGTTTCTTTCCACCACGACTTCTTCTAGTCTGATGACCTTTCGCCTTGTCGCGCCGAGCACCCTCGATGGCTTTCTTACGTGGATTCTGTTCACTACTCATGTTTTCTCACATCACTCTTCAACTGTCAACAGTATCTTTTCCAAAATAAACCTGTTGCATGTGCTCTTTATGGTTGCACAGCGTCTCTTTGACTGCCTAGAGTGACTGCATGAGCAGAACAAAAGAAAGAAGACTGCGCACATCGACACTGACGGCGCTGAACAAGAGAAGGAGAGAGAAACTGGGGACATTTATGATGATAAACAGGGAGGAGAAATGTTGAAAGCAGATGGAATTACCGCTGCCGAAAACGCGTTCATGCGAGAAAGAGAGATGACACCGGAAAAGAGAAAAAGCCCCACACATAAAGACACAGTTCCAGTTCAACTCGCTGAAGATGAATACACAGAAGACGAAGTCAGCGCGCGCCACACCCAGACCCATGCCCACTAAATTTAAAAGAAAATACCTACCAAAGTGACTGACTGAAGGTAGACTGCTATGGATCTTGTTGCATTATTGATTCAGATCGTCGTTGGAACCATAATCATCGCGCCTATACTTTGGTTAGCTGGAAGAGCACTCGTAGGAAAAGAAAAAGCGAAGTTCACTGATGCAATATGGATAGTACTTCTCGGAACAGTGATAGGTGCAGTCGTCGGAACTCTCATCGGTGGCTTAGTTGCAGCTGTCATAATGTTCGTAGTCTGGCTTGCCCTGATTAAACACTTCTTTGACTGCGGATGGATAATGGCATTAGCAATAGCTATAGTCGCCGTGATATTCTTCGTAGTAATAGTTGCAGTGCTCGCGTTGATTGGCATTGGTGTATTGGCATTCATCTAGACTCGAATTCGGAAACCTTTAACCCTTTTTTCTATTTGAAAATACACATTCGTCCAGTTTTGTCAACAATTATCAAGTGAAGAGAGAGCGCGTTTTTCAGTAGTTGCCACGAGCGCGGGCAGATTTGTATTTTCTATCTGACTCCTCCATCACTCGATCGCGATCGATCGACGCTTGCTTGATATAGTTGTGTTCGCTCAGATAGGCCATGACTACCGACCGGACTATCTCGGCGTCTTCTGTTCCGAAACCTTTGAGCGATCTAATTATTTCTATTTGATCTTTATCAAAAGTAACTAGTATTCGCTGAACCTCTGTCATGTTCATCACAAGTCTATGTCCAAAATAGAAATACTTAAGACTATTTGGCGCGCGCGATCAACCTTGTAATGGCACGCGCTTTAGCACATAACGAGCGCAAACACGTTTTAAACTATGCCTCAAAGGCTTAGACTAGAGTCTATGCATGCAAATAGCTTATATCCGACTTTCCCAGACTCTTACTTTCGAGAGTGCCATTATGCCAATATTTCTGATAATTTCCAGACATTCTGCAGAAAATTGTCCGCTGAACAATGAGAAAATGAAGAAAATGACGTTAGAATTACCAGGCAAATTGGGCGGACTGGAGAAGAAACATGGAGTCAAGAGGATTGGAGCTTGGACTGTAGTTCCGGAACATCTATTGATCTGGGTGTATGAATCCTCAAGCTCAGATGCTCTGCAAAAATTCTCATTGGAACCAGAAATCGTGAAATGGATGGCCTGGAACACGAGCGAAATCAAATTAGCAATGAACCTAGAAGAAAGCCTGGAATTACTAAAATAA
>Ga0315268_10007157_pt1 | contig 11773 bp, 8 predicted proteins | sample C1_top_MG_FD_204535 | JGI IMG/M metagenome (GOLD analysis project Ga0315268, IMG submission 204535) | Sediment microbial communities from Yellowstone Lake, YNP, Wyoming, USA - C1_top | ecosystem: Environmental > Aquatic > Freshwater > Lake > Sediment | place: USA: Wyoming | collected 2017-08-01 | reverse complement strand
TGACATCCAGATCAACAAGACATCCCGGAATACCGTGCTGTTCCTGATCAACATCGGCGCGAGCCAGGCCACGATCGATTATCTGATGCAGGTGCTGCACGAAATGGCAGCCAGGTTCCAGCATGAACGCCCGCACCAGATCGCGCCGCAGAACATGGAGGCATCCGTCCCGTTGCCCGAGAAGCGCCTGTTCCACCGCGCGTTCGTGCCGTTCGACAACGGCGATTACTTTGCCAGCGATATGCGCGCGGCCTATTTTCAGGGCGGCGACGAGGCCAACGTGGAATACGTTCCGCTGTCTGCGGAATCGTTGCAGCACATCCAGGCGGGGGATATCCGTGTGTCCGCGAGTTTCGTCACGCCCTATCCTCCCGGTTTTCCGGTGATCGTGCCGGGACAGATACTCACCGCGGAGATCCTGAATTTTTTCCAGCACATCAAGGTCAAGGAAATTCACGGCTTCAGTTCCGCGCGCGGCTTCAAGGTGTTCAGAGAATCTCATCTGGCGAAACTGACCGCGCGCTCGCCCCGAAAATAGCACGGCAAAATTACATTAATTGATCAGGAGTTGAAATGACCCGGACGCCCAAACGCATGCTGAATTCACTGGCCGACATCAAACGCTATTTTGCGGAAAATGAGGTTCCCTACTATTTCATCAGCGCCACCAACTTCAACCTGATGGGCATGCATGAATGGGTGCGCGGCTGGCAAGACCTCAACATGATCGACTGCTTCGACGGCAGACATCCACAAGTAGTGATCGCCGAAGACGACCATACCATGCAGTTCGAAAGCATAGAGGACATCAACGCCTATGTTCTGAACAACCCCGAGGTGCGCGCGCTGATCGCAGCCCGGCAAGCGCAAAGCAAGACCCGCAGCCGCGCAATTTTCCTGTTCTTCAACGAGCAGCTGGAAGCGATCTGCAAGGAACTGGATCTCGACATCATCCTGCCCAAATTCAGTCTGGTGCACGAGATCGACAGCAAGATCGTCACCACCGAAATCGGCAATCAGGCGGGGGTGTCCAGCGTGCCGAATGTGCTGACCAAGGTTAATTGCTACGCCGATCTGCAGCAGATCGCGCGCAAAGCCGGGCTGGGCGAACGCTGGGTGGTGCAGTCCTCCCACGGCGACTCGGGCAAGACCACCTACTTCATCGCGAGCGAGGCGGATTACCGCGAGTGCGCGGAAAAAATCGAAGCGGAAGAGAAGGTCAAGGTCATGCGCTGGATCAGATGCACCGGCTCCGCGATCGAGGCCTGCGCCACGCGCTGGGGCACCGTGGTCGGCCCGCTGCTGACCGAGTTGATCGGCGCCGAATCGTTGACCGCGTATGCCGGCGGCTGGTGCGGCAACGAGCTTTATACCGAAGCCTTTTCCATGGATATCCGCCGCCAGGTGCAGCAGAAGACGCAGGCCATCGGCGATGTGCTGTATCGGCGCGGCTATCGCGGCTACTTCGAACTCGACTTCCTGATCGATCTGGACACGAACGATCTCTATCTGGGCGAGCTGAACGCGCGTATCACCGGCATCAGCGCGATGACCAACATGTCGGATTTCAGCATCGAACACATTCCGCTGTTCCTGTTCCATCTGCTGGAATACGATCCGGAAGTGGATTTGAACATCGACATCGACGCGTTCAATCAGGCGGAGCTTGCACAGGGCGCTGCGGGCACTGCCTCGCAGGTGATCCTGAACTACACCGAAGACGGGATGAAGATTGTCACCGAGGCGCCGGTTTCGGGGGTGTATACGCTGCAGGCAGACGGCCATCTGAAGCTGAAAAATCCCGGCTATGACCGCCGTGAAGCGCTGGCGGAAAACGAAGCCTATGTGCTGCGCATCATGGGTGCCGGCGAATACACCTACCTCGGCGCGGATCTGGCGATCATGTTCATGAACTGCCGCATACGCGACCCCAAGGGGAAGCTGAACCCGGCCGGCGAACAATGGGTCAACGCGCTCAAATCCTGCTACCAGTATCGCGACCTCGATGCAGAGGAGCTATCGCAGATGCAATCCCATCCCGCGATCAGCGATGACGGGGCGGAAAAATGAAATTCCATTCCCAGAAGCGCTTTCAGGCGGTCGAAGAAAAATATCCCGGCGAAAAATGGCTGGCGCATTACCACGCCGCACTGCCCCGGTATCGCGGCTGGTTTTCCAGCGAGGGCGAACTTAAACGCTCCTGCCTGATGACCTGCCAGAGTGCTTTGCAGACCCACATGCCGGAACTGGTGCCGCTGTGGGAACATCTGGTGGCGCTCACACATGCCGATGCCAATGACGCGCGGCTGCTGAGTTTCTATTGCCCCGCGCCCTACCTGCTGTCGGGCTCCACGCAAGCCGTGTGGACGCGTTACACGCCGATACTGGTGCGCAACTTTGACTACTCACCCGAGTATTGCGAGGGGCGCATCATGAAAACCCGCTGGCACGACACCGAAGTCATCGCTTCAACCGACTGTCTGTGGGGCGTGCTGGACGGCATGAACGAGCACGGGCTTTCCGTCTCGCTGTCGTTCGGCGGCAAGGAAAGCGTCACCGAAGGATTCAGCGTGCCGATCATCCTGCGCTATGTGCTGGAGTTCTGCAGCACCGTGGATGAGGCCGTTAAGGTGCTCAGCCGGGTGCCCGCACACATGGCCTACAACGTCACCCTGCTGGATGCCGGCGGCCAGGTGCGCACCGTGGAGCTGTCGCCGTTTTCCAGCCCGAAAGTGACCTACAAACCCTTTGCGGTGAACCATCAGGGCGATTTCGAGCTGACCGACTATGCGATGTTTTCGCATTCCTATGAGCGCCAGCAATTCATCATCGGCACGCTGTATGATCCGCTGAGCAGCATCGAATCCTTCACCAACGCCTTCGCCTACAGCCCGTTGTTTGCCTCGAATTATGCGCAGGGCTTCGGCACGCTCTACACCGCGATCTACAACCCGCAACTGCGCGCGATGGAATACCGCTGGCCCAACCGGCTGCGCATGTATCAATCGTTTGCGGTGTTCGAGGAATACGACGTGCTGGTCGACCTGTGCTGAGCGAGCGCGAGATTGCAGCAACCGTGGCTTATGTAGCAAGGGCTTTCATCTGTTGCCAGATTTACGAATCGCGTAGCAAGCTGCTATTGCCAGCATAAACCTAGCCGCTGTTCCGCAGCCCCGCCGCAATCCCGTTGATCGTCAAATGTATCGCGCGCTTCACCAGTATGTCGTTGTCGCCGGCGCGGTGGCGGTGCAGCAGCGCGACCTGCAGGTGATTGAGCGGATCGATGTAGGGCGTGCGCGTGGTCAGGCTGCGCGCCAGCGTGGGGTTGTCCTCCAGCAGCGTGGATGCGCCGGTGATCGCGAACAGCATTTTCACGGTGCGCTCCCATTCCGCATCCAGCGCGCCGAAGATGGCATTGCGCAGCGTCTCGTCCGGCACCAGCTCGGCATAGCGCGAGGCGATGCCCATGTCGGTCTTGGATAGCACCATGTCCATGTTGGACAGCAGGCCGCGGAAGAACGCCCAGTTCTGGTACATGGCTTGCAGCTGCTTGAGGCCGGCGTCGCCTTCGCGTTCGACGAACTGTTGCGCGGCGCTGCCAAAGCCGTACCAGCCCGGCAGCAGCACGCGGTTCAGGCTCCAGCTGAACACCCACGGAATCGCGCGCAGGTCCTCGATGTTGTCGGTTGCCTTGCGCGACGAGGGGCGGCTGCCGATGTTGAGTTCGGCGATTTCGCGGATCGGCGTGGCGGCGAAGAAATACTCGGTGAAACCCGGTGTCTCGTACACCAGCTTGCGGTAGGAGGCGAACGCGTCCAGGCTGAGCGCTTCCACGATGCGGTGGAATTCCGGCATCGTGCTGTCGTCGCCGTGGTGATGCACCAGCGTGGCTTCCATCGTGGCCGCGATCAGGATTTCAAGATTGCGCCGGCCGATCTCCGGATCGGAATATTTGCTGCCGATCACTTCGCCCTGTTCGGTGATGCGGATCTGCGCGTTCACGCTGCCCGGCGGTTGCGCCAGAATCGCCTGGTAGCTGGGGCCGCCGCCGCGACCCACGGTGCCGCCGCGCCCATGGAACAGGCGCAGCTCGATGCCGTGCTTGTCGAACACCTTGACCAGCTCCAGTTCGGCCTTGTACAGCTCCCAGTTGGCGGTGAGGTAGCCGCCGTCCTTGTTGCTGTCGGAATAGCCCAGCATCACTTCCTGCGTGTTGCTGCGGCTGGCAAGCAGCGCGCGGTAATACGGGATCGAAAACAGCTCGTCCATGATCGGCCCGCAGCTGCGCAGGTCGGTGATGGTCTCGAACAGCGGGATGATGTTGATGTGCAGCGCGGGCGCGGTGTCTGTGGAAGAAGATTCCAGCAACCCGGCCTGTTGCACCATCAGCGCCACTTCCAGCATGTCGCTCACGCCATCGGCCTTGGAGATGATGTAGTTGGGCAGCGCGGCGCGGCCGAAACGGCGATGGATGTCCGCCGCTGCCAGCATCAGGCGCAGTTCGCCCTGCACAGTGGCGGAAAACTTTTCCAGATCGGCGGCGAGGTTCTTGCCCGCCTGCAACGCAGTCACCAGCGCGGTGCGGCGCGCGCTCTCATCCAGCTTTGCATAGTCGGCCTGGCCGGCATTCGCCAGCAGCTCGCTCACCACTTGTTCGTGTATCGCGCTGTGCTGGCGCATGTCGATCGGGGCGAGGTGGAAGCCGAACACGTCTGCGGCGCGGCGCAGGTAAGCGATGCGTCCCTGTGCCAGATAGAGTGCATGGTGGTGCGTGAGCGAGTTGATCAGAATGTCGAGGTCGGCGATGAATTCCCGCGCATTGGCGTAGGGCCGCGCATGGCGGTCTGCCGGCTGCAGGTGATCCACGCGATGGCCGAGGCCTTTGGTGGTGGCCGCAAGACGCGAGTAGATTGCAATCAGTGCGCGGCGATACGGCTCGTCCTCGCGGCTGGTGGCCTTGTCCGGCGATTGCGCGGCGAAGGCCGCCAGCTCCTCGCTGACCTCCACCAGACGCGTGGACAGCGACAGACGTTTGCCGAGCAGGTCGGTCTCGGTCAGGTAGTGTTCCAGGATCAAGGCCGAATGGCGCTCGGCTGCGCTCTGCATGACCTCGTGCGTGACGAAGGGGTTGCCGTCGCGGTCGCCGCCGATCCAGCTGCCGACGCGCAGGAACGGCGGAATGGACATGGTCTGGCCGTAGCGCCGTTGCAGCTGTTTTTCCAGGTCGGCGTATATCTTGGGGATTTCGTTGAGGAAGGTGTAGCTGTAATACGACAGCCCGTTGTTGATCTCATCGCGCACGGTCAGCTTGGACGTGCGCAGCATGCGCGTGTCCCACAGTATCAGCACAAAGCGGCGCAGCGCCTCCTCGTTTTCGGCCAGCTCGTCCGGCGTCAGGTCGATGCGGTCGCGGTCGGCCAGCAGGCTGGAGATGATCAGTTGGCAGTCGAGTATGCTCTTGCGCTGCACTTCGGTCGGGTGCGCGGTGAGCACAGGGGAGATCAGCGCCTTGTCGAGGAACGCCTGCAGCGTGGCAGCGTCGATGTTTTTGCCCTGCACGCGATCCAGCGCCAGCTGCATGCTGCCTTCCTGCGGCGGCGAACCGGCCTTCAGATGCGCGCGGCGGCGGCGGTTGTGGTGCAGGTCTTCGGCGATGTTGGAAAGCTGCGAGAAATAACTGAAGGCGCGCACCACGGACAGTGTGTCGCTTGGTGACAGCGCATCCAGCAGCTGTTCCAGCTGGGCGCCGTCGCGCTCGTCCTGGGTCTTGCGAAAACGCACGGCGGAACGGCGCACGCTCTCGACCAGTTCAAAAGTCTGGTCGCCTTCCTGTTCGCGCAGCGTGTCGCCGAGTATGCGGCCGAGCAGGCGGATGTCCTCGCGCAGAGGGACGTCTTTACTGGAAATATTGGCGGGCGCAGCAAGCAAATTCATCATGTTCGTCTTCAGTACAGCATGAGTGTGAGGCATGGGTATAACGCGCGCGCAACTGGCTCATGTTAGAATGCGGCGCGACGGATTTATAACAAACAAATATTCAGGAAAGCCAATGAATCAGACACCTCAAGCGCCCTCTGCTCCAGCCAGGCTGGTAATCGCATCGCGCGAAAGCGCGTTGGCAATGTGGCAGGCAGAATTCATCCGCGATCGGCTGCGCGCATTATACCCGCAAACCTCCGTCAGTATATTGGGCATGACCACGCAGGGCGACCAGATCCTCGATGTCACGCTGTCCAAGATCGGCGGCAAGGGCCTGTTCGTGAAGGAACTGGAGACCGCGCTGGAAGAAGGGCGCGCCGACATTGCGGTGCATTCGCTGAAGGATGTACCGATGAATTTGCCCGACGGTTTCATGCTGGCCTGCATCGGCGAACGCGAAGATCCGCGCGATGCGTTTGTGTCCAACCATCACGCCAATCTGCAGGCGCTGCCAGCCGGCAGCGTAGTCGGCACATCCAGCCTGCGCCGCGAGAGCCAGTTGCGCGCGCGCTTCCCGCACCTGAAAATCGAACCGCTGCGCGGCAATGTGCAGACCCGCTTGCGCAAGCTGGACGAAGGGCAGTATGCCGCGATCATCCTCGCCGCCGCAGGCCTGAAGCGTCTGGGTCTGGGCGAGCGCATCCGCGCGGTGATTTCCAGCGACGACAGCCTGCCCGCGGTGGGCCAGGGCGCACTGGGCATCGAATGCCGCAGCGACCGCACCGACCTGCTGGCCGTGCTGGCGCCGCTGCACCATGCCGCTACCGCCGCCTGCGTGCTGGCGGAACGCGCCTTGAGCCGCGCACTGGCAGGCAGCTGCCAGGTGCCGCTGGGCGGCTTCGCCGAAGTCGCAGGCGACCAGCTGCGCATGCGCGGATTCGTCGCCAGCCCGGACGGCAAGCAGCTGATACGCGCCGAACAGACCGGCAGCATGGCTGCCCCGGAAGCGCTGGGCGATGCCGTGGCGCAAGATCTGCGCGCGCAGGGCGCGGACGAGATTCTGGCGGCATTGGCGTTGTAAAACCTTAGCCACGGATTAGCTATGCATAGCCATTCGACTAAGCAACCAGTTGCAAGTCGCTGGTTAACACGGATGATCACGGATAAACCCGCCGCATTTATCCGTGTAAATCGGTGTTAATCCGTGGCTGATTTGCCCCTTATGGACTCATCTCTCCCTCTTGCCGGACTGTGCATCGTCGTGACCCGCCCGCGCGAGCAGGCCGGCGAACTGGCGCAGCGCATAGCACAGGCCGGCGGCAAAGCCATATTGTTTCCGCTGCTGGAGATCAGTCCGCCAGCCGATGCGCAGCCGCTGCGCGCACTCGTCGCGCGCCTGCATGAATTCAATCTTGCCATTTTCATCAGCCCCAATGCCGTGCGCTATGGCATGGAAGCCATTCGTGCTGCCGGTGTTACGTTTCCCGATCTACGAATTGCCACGGTCGGGCAGGGCAGCGCCAAGGCGTTGCGTGATTGGGGCGTGAATGACGTCATCGTACCGCAGCACGGATACGACAGCGAAGCGCTGCTGGCCTTGCCCGAATTGCAGAACGTGCAGGGCTGGCGCGTGGTGATATTTCGCGGCGATGGCGGGCGCGAATTGCTGGGCGACACGCTCAAGGCGCGCGGCGCCGCAGTGGAGTATGCTGCCTGCTATCAGCGCAGCAAGCCGCAGCAGGCGGTGTTTCCCTTGCTCGACGCCGCTCCTGATGCGATCAGCGTGACCAGCACTGAGGCGATTGCCAACCTGTGGGAAATGCTGGACGAGTCCGGCCGGACACAGTTAGTCAGCGTGCCGCTGTTTGTGCCGCATGCGCGCATAGCCGACGCCGCGCACCGTCTGGGATGGCGCGAAGTGGTGGTGACAGCGGGAGGGAATGACGGCCTGCTGTCAGGTTTGGTAGCATGGGCGGAAAAATAGTGCTGAGTGCCGAGTACTGAGTCCTCGGCACTCGGCACTCAGCACTCGATACTCGGTACTCAGCACTTATCTTGGAATTTATGACTGAACAAACACCCCCCATTGAAACGAGCCCCCCTCCTGCACCGGAAGTTGCAGCAGCGGCGCCGGTCGCGCATCACAATCCGGTGGCGAATCTTATTGCGCGCATGAGCATCACGCAGATGACGCTGGCCGTGGTGCTGGTGGTGTTTCTGTGGCAGTGGTTCGACGCGCACCGCCAGATCGGCAACATGCAGCAGGAGCTGGCGCGGCGCCTGGCCGAAATGGACGGCAGCAACAAGGCCAGCCAGATGCTGGTGACGCAGGGGCAGGAAGCGACGCGCGAACTGTCGGCCAAGGTGGCGCTGCTGGAAGCGCATTACGCCGAGGCGCAGAATCAGCGCGCCGCGCTGGAGACGCTGTATCAGGCTTTGTCCAGCAGCCGCGACGATATCGTGCTGGCGCAGGTGGAGCAGATGCTGCTGATCGCCGGTCAGCAGCTGCAACTCTCCGCCAATGTGAAGGCCGCGCTGATCGCGATGCAGCAGGCCGACGATTACCTCAAACGCATGGACCGCGCCTCGCTCAGCGGCTTGCGCCAGGCCATCGGCCGCGACATGGACAAGCTGCGCGTGCTGCCCGATGTGGATGTGCAGGGCATCAATCTGCGTCTGGACAATCTCATCGCCGCAGTGGACACGCTGCCGCTGACGCAGGATATCCGCATGGCGCGCGAGACCGCTGCGCCCGCGCCGGAAACGCGCGCGCTACCGGGCTGGCAGGGGCTGCTGCACGAAGTATGGGAAGACATCCGGCATCTGGTGCGCATCGAGGACACGAAGAAGCGCGAGCTGCCGCTGCTCTCGCCCACGCAGACATTTTTCCTGCGCGAGAATTTGAAGCTGCGCCTGCTGTCGGCGCGTCTGGCGCTGCTGGCGCGCGACGAAGCGAGCTACAAGCATGACCTGCAGGCGGCGCAGGAATGGGTGGATCGCTATTTCGATGCGAAAGCCGGCGAAGGCGTGCTGGCCGCGGGCACATTGAAAAAACTTTACGAATCGCGCATCAGCATCGAGCTGCCCGATGTCGGCGCCAGCCTGGCAGCGGTGCGTAACTACCGCGTGACCCGAGAGAAGCCGGCGCGATGAAATTCCTGTTCTGGCTACTCGCGCTGTTTGCGCTGGCCGTGGCGCTGACGCTGGCCGCGCACAACCCCGGCTACATGCTGCTGGTGTATCCGCCTTACCGCATGGAGATGTCGCTGTCGCTGTTCGTGGTGGGCTTGCTGGCGCTGTTCGTGTTCGCGCATCTGGCGCTGCAGCTGCTGTCCGCCGCATTGCGCCTGCCGGCCCATGTGCACCAGTTCCGCACCGCGCGCGCGCAGGTCAAGGGGCGCGCGGCGATGATGGACGCGTTGGCCGCATTCTTCGAGGGACGCTACGCCAGCGCGGAAAAGGCTGCGGTGCGGGCGATGGAATTCGGCGACGATTCCGCCATCAGCCCCATTATCGCCGCGCGCGCCGCGCATGAGTTGCGCGAATTCGACAAGCGCGATGCCTATCTGGCCGCGATGTCAGACAAGACGCCGGGCGATGCCACGATGCGCTTGATGGCGGCAAGCAAATTCAGCCTCGACCAGCATCGGCCGCAGCAGGCGCTGGAATCGCTGCACGCGTTGCGCGAGGCGGGTGGAAAAAGCCATGTCGGCGCGCTGCGGCTGGAGCTCAAGGCACAGCAACAGGCGGGCAACTGGGACGCGGTGCTGGAACTTTTGAACCAGCTGGAAAAGCGCGATGCGATAGATGCCATTAGCACCGAACAGTTGCGCCAGCAGGCCTGGCTGGAAAAAATTCACAGTCAGACGCAGGATGCCCAGTCACTGCTGGCGGTATGGAAAAATATCCCTGTCGAATTCAAGCAGCGCAGCAAAATTGCCGCCACCGCCGCGCGCGCCCTCATCCAGCTCGGCGACAGCCGCACCGCACAGCAGATACTGAGCGACAACCTGAACGCGCAATGGGACAGCGATCTGGCCATGCTGTACGGCGATTGCGCCACAGGCGAAGCGGTCACGCAGATCGAGCAGGCCGAGCGCTGGCTGAAAGAGCATGCCGACGATGCCGGCCTGCTGCTGGCGCTGGGCAAACTCTGTCTGCATCAGGGCTTGTGGGGCAAGGCGCAGAATTACCTGGAAGCCAGCGTCAGCGTAGCACCCAGCCGTGCCGCGTACACGGCACTGGGACAATTGGCAGAAAGGCTGCAGCAGCCTGACGTAGCGTTCAAATATTTCCAGAAGGCGATGGAGTTGCAAGGATCACGAATCGGGGATCGCACCCGCAAGGGGTAAGTCCTGCGGTTCCATTGGCAGTTAATCGCGGCACGGAATGTTGCAATGCAAGATATGACCCCGCTGTTCTGCGCAAACCCAAGAGACTGCTATGCAAAGTGATCAAGTCCAGTCCGTTACGCTACAGGTCAGCAATACGGTTGCTCGCGTGGACGGCTATTGGCTGAGGCACTACGCGGCCGATTTCTTGAATGCCGCGAGAGACTTTACACCCCCTGTGAACCGCTTCTCGCCTGTTCCGTACTACCTTGTTTGTCACTCTATTGAACTTTCGTTCAAGGCGTTCTTGTTTTCCGCTGGCTTCAACAAGGCAGCCCGCAAAGCACTCAATCACAATCTGGAGAAAGCGATCAACGCTGCAGAGGCGAATGGATTAGGTACGCACCTTCAATTGTCGTCCAATGATCAAGAGTTGATCCGCAAAGCAAACCGCCTCTATTCTAAGAAGGAGTTCGAGTACTTTGAAAGCCTCGAAACGATCTATGATCCTCACGACTTTCAATTAGATGCGCTCACGTCTTTCAGGGCGGGGTCATCAGGGTGGGTAGAGTAGAGAACAGGCTTTCGCCAGCCCTCCCTCATCAAACCGTGCATGCAGTTTTCCCGCACACGGCTTTCCGATGTTCTTCACACTAGGCATGCGCCGTTTTCCAGCCCGCCGTTGTCGGAACCTTGTATAGCCCATATTTCGCATAAAGCTGTTGGCTCGGGAAACGACCGAGGCCGATCCCGCGATCCTTGACTTTGTGGCGCTTCATCAGGTGCTTGCGCAAGCGCTCTTCTGCATGCACTTTTACCTTTTCCAGCACGCCACTGGAATTGCGATAGTGGAAGTAGTTCGCCCACCCGCGAAGGGTGGCGTTCATGCTGCCTACAATATCTTCCAACGGTATCGGCGTGCGTTCCCGTGCGGTCAGTTGCGTTATACGATCTTTGATTTTTACAAGAGATTTCGGCGCCGGGCAGACATGCGGATAACTTTTTCCCGTCCTCAATCCCTTGCTCACCCTGATTGCAAAACCCAAGAAGTTGAAGCTTTCTTGTCTGGCATCAACAATGCGGGTCTTGGTCTCGTTCAGCGTGAGTCCAAGTCGATCCAGCACATGGCGTACCGTGGACAGGGGCGCATCAACTGCACCTCTGCACAGCACTACAAAATCATCCGCATAACGGACGATGCGCGCTTTCAGCTTCCAGCGAAGTTGATGCCTGTCCCATATCCGGTCAAGCAGGTGCAGGTAGCAGTTCGACAGTAACGGCGATATGACTCCACCTTGCGGCGTGCCACGGCTGTTGGCCTTACCGCCGCCCACATTCTTCCTGGTGCCGTCCTTGTCCTCGCCTATGACCGGCGCTTTGAGCCATAGCTTGATTACGTGCAGTATCGCACTGTCAACTACGCGCTCGGCTACGACGGCCAGCAGTTCGGCATGGGGAATACTGTCGAAGTATTTCGACAGGTCGGCATCTATGACGTTGGTGTAGCCTTGATGGAGCGCTTC
>Ga0315268_10007156_pt1 | contig 11773 bp, 10 predicted proteins | sample C1_top_MG_FD_204535 | JGI IMG/M metagenome (GOLD analysis project Ga0315268, IMG submission 204535) | Sediment microbial communities from Yellowstone Lake, YNP, Wyoming, USA - C1_top | ecosystem: Environmental > Aquatic > Freshwater > Lake > Sediment | place: USA: Wyoming | collected 2017-08-01 | reverse complement strand
ATTCCCCTCAAGGAAATCTTTGATTTCGTCATCGCTATATTCCTTGCCTAAAAATACGTCTTTGAGAATAAACCTCCTGGGCATGGCTATCAAAGAATGCCAGGCATACATTGCTGCGCCCATTGCCGCTCCGCCGTCTCCGGCCTGAGGCTGAATGAATATTTCATCAAACGGCGTCTCCTTTAAAATGCGCGAGTTAGCCAGGCAATTTAAAGCTACGCCGCCTGAAAGACAAAGTTTTTTGACTTTAGTCTTTTCATAAAGATAATTGGCAATTTTTACCAGGATATCTTCTGTAACCTTTTGAATGCTCGCTGCTATATCAGCATAATTCTGGTTTACTCTTATCTCTTCTTCGGCAGGCGGCTCGCTATAATCATAGAGAGACGTCTTTGCGGTGACAAAACGCGTTTTTGGGTCCCGGGGCTTGCCAAATAATCTTTCAAACCGTTTATTAAAACTCCGGCTGGTAGAATAATGATAACTAAAATAATTCATATCGAGCCGGAAACTGCCGTCCGGCTTAACCCTAATCAATTCATATATTTTATCCGCGTATTTAGGCTCGCCGAAAGCGGACATCCCCATTACTTTATATTCTCCCTCATTGATTTCAAAACCCAAGAAAGCGGTAAAAACCGAATAGAGAAGCCCGAGGGAATGGGGAAACTTTGTCTCTCCAAAAAGATTAATCTCATTTTTACTTTTATTATCCCAGTCGGCTCTCCCATACCCCAGAGCTGTAGTCGTCCATTCTCCCACCCCGTCACAAGTCAGTATCGCCGCTTCCCGGAAAGGCGAACAAAAGAAACTGCCTGCCGCATGCGCAAGGTGGTGCTGGCAGAATAATATTTTATCCGCATTAATGCCCACTTTTATCTGGATTAAACTTTTAATCCATAATTTATTCCTGAACCAGTTTAAAATAATTTCCTGAAAAAGCCCTAAAGTTTTCGGATAAAGAGCAAATGTGGTTTTTATCAAACGCTCCAATTTTAAGAACGGCTTCTCGTAAAAAACGGCATAATCGAGTTCCTCGCCGGTTATCCCTGCGGAATCAAGGCAAAAATTAATCGCATTCAGCGGAAACCCGGAATCATGCTTTATACGGCTGAACCTCTCTTCTTCAGCGGCTGCGATAACTGCTCCGTCTTTTAAAAGGCAGGCGGCAGCATCATGATAAAAACAACTGATTCCTAAGATATACATTATTGTCCTTTTAAAAAACTATTAATGTCTTTAATATCCTGCCTGGGAATCCAGCCGCCATTATATTTTTTAATTTCCAGGAAATCAGTGAAAAGCCCGATGGTAATCCCGAAGGGGAAAAGTAAGCAGTAGTATATTACGCAAAGCAATAGTTTTACGAATATGGTTATAACAAATTTAGCGAAACTGTTTATTCTCCTGAATATTTTTGGCATTTCAAAATAAAGTATAGATAAAAGGCACCACAGCGCTGCTTTGAGTTAAAAAAATCAGCAAACCCAGGAGAAGAAAAATTACAATCATAGGGATCATCCACCAGAGTTTATTCTTCCAAAGGAAAACAAAGAGTTCTCTCACGATAGATAACCTGGAACTTATTATCTTCCACCATTTCATTATATTTACCTCCTCAAATTTTTCCAAACATTTTAATAGAAGAAAAATTTGATCCTAAAGCGGCGGATGCCGCGAAGGATCAGTTCGTTTTACGAAACAACTTGATTTTTCAATCCGCCGATTCCTTCAATCAACACTTCCACTTTATCGCCGGGGCGCATCCGGCCTACTCCTTTAGGGGTGCCGGTAGAAATTATGTCGCCGGGATAAAGGGTCATTATCCGCGAAATAAAAGCAACAAGGTAATCTACGGAAAAGATAAAGTTTGAAGTGCAAGAATCCTGTTTTAATCCGCCGTTTAAGCGGCAACTAACCCTAAGATTATCAGGATTGATTTCTGTCTCTACCCAGGGGCCTACGGGACAGAAGGTATCAAAAGATTTTGCCCGGCTCCATTGGCCGTCTTTCTTCTGTAAATCCCGCGCCGTAATATCGTTTAGGCAGGTATATCCTAAAATGTATTTTGAGCTTTCTGCGGCCGATATATCCCTGGCTTTCTTACTTATCACTAAAGCTAACTCCGCCTCATAATCAAGCCGTTTTACCATACGGGGATAAATGATTTTTTCACCGTGAGCGATTAAGGACGAAGGCGGTTTTAAAAATATTATCGGCTCGCGTGGCAAAGACATTTTTAATTCCTTTGCGTGGTCCCGGTAATTGAGGCCGACGAGGATTATCTTTGTAGGAGCTGCCGGCGGGAGTAATTTTACTTTATGGAAAGGGATTACTTGCCCGGTTAATTCAAATTTTGTGAACGGCGAATTCTTTAAAAATTTAATCAGCTCATCCCTGGCTATACCCCAGGATTCTTTACCCTTATATTTAAATCTTACAAGGCGCATAAAAATTAGCTTAATACTTAAAGTAATTAGCCGGGACTGTCTGGGCGATATAGTTCACGGCTTCAATGATGCAGACCCGTATGGCTTTTTCCATGGGAGTATTTGCATACATAGATAATCCGGCGCCTAATCCCACGCTGTTCAACAACCCGGCAAACAAACCACCGGCCATATCAGTTGCCTGCCCCTGAACGCGGGTTGCTGCTAAGACTTCGGAAGTAGAAGTATCAATAATGCGCAAATCTAAAGCCATATGCGCTTTATTTAACGAACCTCCCAGCACCGCTCCTAATATACCGCCGCCTACCCTGCCTCCGCCGCCTAAACCTGCTGCTCCTCCTGATGCCTTAGGTTCAAATTCAGTGACCGCAGCAGTAATAATGATATCCGCAGTCTTAAGTTGCCCTCTCTGTGCACCGCCGCCGGGTGCAGCTGCGCCTGATGCAGCCAGCTGTTGCTCCTGCATTACAGCATTTAATACCTGGCGTTCGAGGACCCTGAAACGGCTACTGTTCATCAAAGCTGTGACTAACATCTCCCGAAGGCCGGTGCCAATCTCACCCGTGGCCTTGGCTGCTTTAACATCAAAATCCGCTACAGCAATGCGTGCCTTTGGCCCTGAATAAGGCGGAAGCTGGCTAGCCCCTGCACTATTATCTACCTGTGCAGTGGGTTGTAATCCGGCAAAACTTATGCTGCTTGTCGCGATAAACAACATTCCTAGCACTAAGAAAAACTTTTTCATCTGTAACTCCTCCCTTTTTATACTTAATTCTATATCTTCTCAGCCTCTTTTTCAAGAAAAATGATTCAATAGATTTTTTTCAGTTCCACCCCCTTATAATAATGCTTCAGGATTTCCTGATAATTCCTACCCATACCGGCCAAGCCGCATGCGCCTGACTGGCACATTCCAATACCATGGCCCCATCCCCCTCCGTAGAAAATGAATTGCCGGGGTTTCTTATCGGCACCGTATTTTACCTCAATCTTAAACATACTGCTGCGCAGATTACCCAACGCCTTGCGGATGTTAAGTTCCTTCTCTATTATAAAAGAGGATTTGCTGCCGATTATCTTAACAGCGCTTATGTGCCCCGATTTCCGGCGCCTGGCAACAATAATTTTATTTATATTTCCTATCCTGGCTGCATCAGGCAGCATTTCTTTAATTTCTTCTGCAGAATAAATCCTTACCCATCTGAAATTGCTGTTCTTTGAATATTCCGGTATATCGCAAAGTATGGACTTCGGCGGCTCTTTAAACCAGTATTCCAATTGCAAAGGCGATAAAGGAAAACTCATACCGGTATCGTCAAGCGTATCCGGTATTCCTTTTAAATACGGTATATCCTCACCGTCGCCGAAAATATTGTCCTGTGTGTGTCCGCCGCAGTTGCCTGAATAAACAGCATCCACGGGCTTACCTCTATAAGCCATAATAACGCCGCGTGTATCCTCCACTGCCTGATTAGTTGCCTCAGTCTCATTTTCCACTCCGCTATAAACCTGGCAATGCACCTCGGAGCAAAAATCGAAACCTTCATCTTTATGCCTGCCCAATTTTACCATTGCCTCGGAACGCGCTGCCACTGCCTGCGCCTTGAGCGCCTCCATAGGCCAGTTTGCCGGCATTTCCGACGGAACTACGCCGTAAAGATACTCTTCTAAACTAACTTTATTTACGACCTGTAAGCCATTGGGGACGATATTAATCTCTATCTGTCCTCTATACGACCTGTCCTGACTGCCGGACCAGAAATTATCTTTCCCGAATTTCACGCCAAACAAAGTAACCGTGGCTTCTTTATTCAAAGGGGCTATAACAATTGATTCATCCACAATTAAATCTTCTTTATCCTTAACAGATACATTCAGTTTCCCATCAACAGTCCTTGAAACCAGCGAGCTTGCACTTCCTTGCCCCTGTGCCAGTAAAATCACGCCCTCTTTCGTTTCTATCCGGAATTCGCTTGAACATTTTAACTCCACGGGAAATTCTGTCTGCATCAGTCCCACTTTCACAAAAACCATATTCCTGACAGCGGCAACAGGCTTGACAAAGACCATCTTTTTTTCCTTCTCCTGCATTCTTTTTTCTCTTTCCTTCAAAAAATAATCCCGGCCGAGCTTAGAATGTATTTCTTCCAGCCTTCCTCTCACAAGTCTGTTATCCGGCTCCATAAGACTTATCTTCTCATAAACCCTGAATGCATCTTTGAAATCGCCTATTTTAAACAGAATTTCCGCCCAGGATTTATAAATCCGCTGGATACTGGCATCAATAATACTGATTCTTTTATATTCCTCCAAAGACTCGGGAAGCCGGTCTCTGCGGTAATAGAGGTCCGCCAATGAAAGATGAGCTACGACATTATCTTTATCCACTGCAATTGCTTTTTCAAAATATCTCTGCGCTTGGCTGTCCTGTCCTTTAGCCTCATAGCACAAGCCGAGGGTAATATTGGTATCCAAATCATCGGGTTTAAGCGCAGCTATCTTTTTTAAAACCGCTATCGCCTCATCCATCTGGTTATTCAGGTAATATAATCTTGCCAAAAGAGATAAAATCCGTAAATCTCCGTCGAACTTAAACAATGCCTTGCGTAAAAACTTTATACCCCGGCTGTGATACCCCAAATCCTTAAAGATAACCGCCAGGTTAAGATAAGCATCCAATTTCCCGCTATCGGCGAGTTTTTTATATCCTGTAATCGCCTTGTTAAATTCTGCGTTATTGTAACTTGAAGGGAGGCTTTCTGTTGCGCCGTTAGAATAGGAAAGACATAAAGAGGCAATCAAGACAGCAGGAAATACTATTATTTTTCCAGGACGCATTTATTCACCGCCGGAATTTTTTAAGCTTTGGTTTACAATGTATTTTACACTAAAACCGATGAAATACTAAGATAAATTTATCGGGTGGGGACTTAATGGGTGAGTGAAAATGCAGCCCCCCGGGCTACCCGGGGTACTCTAAGGGCGGAATACTCAAGCGGCCGCAACTTATCCGCGCGCCTTTAGGGTGCAGATCCTTGCGTGCCCGCAAGGATTTCGCTAAATAAAAACTTGGGGTGCTCAATTTTAGGCCGCGGAGTACAAAAAGGCCCGGGGAGTAAATACCGGGCCTGATGTGTTTTTTTTCAGGTTATATCCTTGTTACTTTTACGGCTTGTTCACCTTTGGGGCCATTCTCTATTTCAAATTCTACTGCATCGCCCTCCTGTAAAGATTTATAGCCATCACCCTGAATTGCGCTGAAATGCACAAACACATCATTTCCGGATTCAGGAGTAATAAATCCATAACCTTTTTGGTTTGAAAACCATTTTACTTTACCTTTTGCCACTTTTGCTACCTCCTTTCAACAAAATTTTAGTTTCAAGCGATGGAAATAAAAAAACCGTAAGGTTTGTCATTCTAGCCTTACGGTCTAAGACATCCATCCCTTACTACGAAACCAAGTATACACTACATTTAGAGATTTGTCAATTAAATTTTTACTGCGCCCTATTTTTACTGCGCCGGCTATTTCAGGTGCGCCCGGATAATCTTTTGCGGGCTGACCGGCTTATCGGATTCATCGGTAGTTGTATTTTCTATCTTCTGAACCGCTTCATACCCTGAGATAACCTCACCGAATATGGTATGGCGCATATTAAGCCAGGGAGTCTTGGCCGTGGTAATAAAGAACTGGCTGCCGTTGGTATTCGGCCCGGCATTCGCCATAGCTACCAGCCCCGGCCTGTCAAAGCTAACATCGGATTTGACCTCGTCCTCAAAAGGCTCTCCCCAGATTGATTTACCGCCCATTCCCGTCCCTGTGGGGTCTCCGCCCTGAATCATAAAGTTCCTGATTACCCTGTGAAAGATCATCCCGTTATAATATCCGGTTTCCACCAATTTGATAAAATTCTCGCAAGCCCGCGGCGCTGCTTCCGGCATAAGTTTTATCTCTATTATCCCCTGATTAGTCTCCAAAACCACGATTTCCTCATCCATAGCAAATATCCTTCCGTTTAGATTGCAGATAAGAACCATTAAAAACAACGTAAGTAAAATCTTCTTCATTTCTCACCCCTATTATTTTTTCGCTTTGCCCTGATTAGCCACTGCTTCCATTGCTTTTTTTACCTCTTCAGGGTCACCGATATAATAACTTTTAACGGGCTTAAGCCCGTCATCAAGTTCATACACAAGCGGCAGCCCTGTCGGGATATTCAGGCTTACGATTTTATCTTCGGAGATGTTGTCGAGATATTTAACCAGCGCCCTTAAACTATTGCCGTGGGCGGAAATTATCACTCTCCTGCCGGATTTTATTACCGGAGCGATCTCTTTATGCCAATAGGGAAGAAACCTGGCTACCGTATCTTTCAAACACTCTGTCAGGGGGACATCCTCTTTGTCTAAATCTGCGTATCTTGCGTCATTGGCGGGGTTTCTCTCATCGTCTTTTTCCAGAGCAGGGGGACGGATATCGTAGCTCCTGCGCCAGATTAAGACCTGCTCCTCTCCGAACTTCGCAGCCATCTCCGATTTATTTAATCCTTGTAAGGCTCCGTAGTGCCTCTCGTTCAGCCTCCAGGAATTATAAACAGGTATCCACATCAGGTCCATTTCATCCAGGACAATCCACAAAGTCCTTATTGCCCTTTTCAATACGGAAGTAAAGGCAACATCAAAAATAAACCCTTCTTTTTTTAGAACCTGCCCGGATTTCCCGGCTTCCGCAATCCCTTTTTCCGATAAATCCACATCAGTCCAGCCGGTAAACCTGTTTTCTTTATTCCAGATGCTCTCACCGTGCCTTAAAAGTACAACCTGTTTCATTACGCAGTCCCCCTTATGGAAATCATTTCTGACCGCATTTTATGGTAACGTGCTGGCCGTCTGACCAGGGCCAAAACATCACGAATATAGAAAGGTTGTCCTGGCGCAATAAATATAAGGTCTGACCCGGCATAATCCCGCCAAAGTCTTCGATAATACCTTTAATTTCTTTGGATAAATCATTTTTAGAAGGCCATAGAGCGGCTCCGAAGATTCCGTTCAGCCTGTTGATAAGCTCACCCAGGTTCTCTTTCAAAATTACGCCTTCGAAATAATCTTCGCTATCTGCCCGTATCGTATCGAAAACAGCTGTCTTAATTTCTTTTACTATCTCTATAAACGGCATAAGAATCTCTTTTTTTAAAATATTACGCTGAAATTTATTATATCAGAAATATTCTCCAGGACAAATGAAATTATGTTAAAGGGAATTTGACAGGATTGGAGAAAGCTAGAATATATAGAATTTGACGCTTTTTAGAGCAGTCTCTGCGCCTTGGGAATCCAGTGCTTTCAGCTCAAATACGTGCGTTCCGCGTCTGAGTCCAAATTGGTTTTTTAATTCTGCGATTGTAATTCCGGTTGCCGTTACCGGCCCAAACCAGCTGCTGCCGTCAACTCTATAATAATAATTCAGCTTATAACCGTCTTCTTTATCTTTAGCCAGCCAGATAATCCGGAAGTTGGCAAAGTTCTTCAGGTAAAATATTCAAGGCGGATAGTTGATTTTATTTACAATAATCTGAACAGGGATACTATCAGTCTCTGCGCCTTTGGAGTCTCTTGCCCGGAACCGAACGGTGTAGGTGCCTATTTGCTTATGTGTGGGAGTCCAGCTGAACCGGCCTTGAATCATGCTGGTCTTATCAGGAAGGATGATAGTCCGGCCGACTTTAAATTTTGAGGCCGCGATTTGGTTAAGGCTCTTTAAACTAAGCTGGTCTCCATTAGCGTCAGTGGCAGTGACAATAAAACTTAAAGTTTCTCCTCTATTGACGGTGTAACTCGAAGCCATTGGTGCAAACTCAGGGGCAGCATTGACCGTTACCACCGAAATACCCGCCGCTTGAGAAGTCTGGTGTGCATCGCCTAATGCAGGGTAAAGTATATCTCTGGCATTGGCTTTTATCACATATTCACCGGGATTATCAATATTCACACTCATAGTGCGGTTGTAGTTTAACATTCCTTTAGCCGCGTCTAAAGTCTGGTCCTGGGTGAGATTGCAGGCAACTCCATCAACTGTGCCTGGAATATAGGTAAGCGGATTGCCACTACTTGCCACAGACCACCATAATGAATCCAGGGGGACAGATGATTCGCAGGTTATGGCCAGAGTAAAATGCTCCCCGGCCTTTACCGAGGCAGGATTTATATCCAAAGAGAGTGCCGGCGCAGGAGCATTGCCGCTTTTATTTTTCATCAGCGCAGAAAAAAGCTGTATAATCGCAGAAGTTTCTGCATCCTCAGGATAATATACTCCCCAGTTCCAGTAGTCAGGAAACAGGCTGCCGTCATCCCGATGGGCAAAAAGCTGCCAGAAACCAGCACCGTCGGCATTCTGGGCATCCAAAAGATTATACCAATCGCCATATAACTGGTTGCGCCGCGACATTTGATAAGAGCCATCATAAATATCCTTCACATTGACACCTATCACGTCATAATATACTTCTCCTATATAATCAGTATTAGCTCTTTTAATCTGAATTCCCAGGCTGCGGACTTTAGTTATATCCCCGCCCCATCCTTCAATCTGCGACTTTTGAAGTTTTACCTGCGTCCAGGTTCCCGGTACCACAGACACATTCCTGCCGGAAGCCCAATTCCAATCCGGCCCGGTATGCACATACATTTCTGCGGTCAAATCTGTCGGCGCAGATGCAGGGATATATATCCAACCGCTGAAATAATCATAACCTGAATAATCTATTCCCGGCTCAGGATATACAATCCTGCCACCGCAACTGGTATTCACCGCATCAATATTTGCGGTATAACTAATTGCTCCATTACCGTTACGGCTGGGGGACTCAACCTGTATCGGCCCCGGGGAAGTATAATTCCAGTCAATAGACCAACCCTGGCTATCTGCGTCAAAATCATAAAGAATTGCAGCCTTGCGGTCAGCGGTAATGCCAAACTCGCCTAAATAAACCGGCTTCCCTGCTATATTATGCGCATCGGCAAGATGTTTTTGTATCCAATCCAGATTGTCCTGGTCGGACATACCATAGCCTTCCGGGTAAAGATGAAAAGAGCAGACATCTATATACGGAGATTGGTTATTACGGATATAATCCGTGCCCTGGCTTCCGTCATATTTCCAGTTAGAATTACCCGCGATATTATACCAGCCTTCTTCTCCGGTTGATACGAGATGATTAGGGTCTATGCTTTTAATGTAACCGGCCATTTCATCAATCCAGGATTGTAAAGTATCTCCTGAAGGGCCGCTTTCACAGCGCGGCTCATTGGCTAATTCCCACATCAAAATGGTGGGGTCGTCTTTATAGGCTTTTCCGGTTATGGTATTCACGCGGTTTAAAAAATAATTTATGTAATCCTTATATAGCTGCTTGCAGGTGGCATTGGTATAAAAATCATTCTTGTCAACCTGCGGCTGTTTCTCGGCAAAAGCCTTATTGTATTCACCGGCAGAATAGGAATAAGTCATCTTAAGGCTGTGGCTGCCTTCTGATACATAGTCGCTGGAAATCTGGACTGACGTCGAGTAGGAATAATCTGTCTCATACCAATTATCTTTCTCCTCTAAACCATCAAACAACACCGAGTCAAACCTGATATTATCTATATAGACTGCTCCCGGATGAGTATATTCAAAAACTCCGATACTGAGCGTTTGCACCTGATTCAAATTCCCTATGGGGCTGGTATACTCCCACCCCGAAGCTTCGGTCTTCCAATTGCCGGCAGTTAAATCATAAGAAATATTATGATTCCAGCCGGGATTTAGATTTGTTAACGTAGATTCATGCCATGTCCATTGCGGGCCGGTGCGGATTGCCACATCCGCAACCTTGGCATCCCCGGCATTATATAAATCAAAAGTCAAAATTGTTTTGCTTGACCAGTCCTTAACATCCCCTAAAGACCACCTGACATATTGCGGCATACCGCCAAATCCGTCGTCCCAATTATTTATTAAAGGAAGGATGAGGCGTATCCCTTTTTCTTTTGCTTTGGCAATGATATAATCCATTTGCCGGAAGGTAGGCTCGTCATATACTCCCGGGTCAGGCTGAAAACAGAAACCATCTTTCCAGCTATTTTGCCCCTCGCTTGAAGCCCAGGTCCTGAACGCGGTCAACCCTAACCCTTTAGCATCCTCAAGCACGTCGTCAATCATAAAGTGCGACCAATGATAGAGATGGTCGTTATTTGCGGTATTAAAATAATAAGGCTGGCCGTTAAGCATCAGCCTGTTACCTGCTCTCTGCACAAAATATTCTAAAGGGTCTTCATCTTGAGGCGGGCCGGCAAATGCGTTGATGGCGATGAGAAATGCACAGACAACAAAAACAATAAAAACAATTTTTTTAATCATAGTTTTCTCCGTTATGTTCTACAAGTATAGCATATCAACCGGAATATTTCCACAAAAATGGCTTTTCGCTTGACTGGACATTTATTTATTGTAAAATAATACACAATTCCCCCTTAGCTCAGCTGGTAGAGCGAGTGGCTGTCAAATCCCGCAGAATGCGGGATTTGTCCCGAGCGCAGAGGCGCGAGGGATAAACTAAGGCAGCTTCCGTGGGAAACCGCGGTTGAAAAAGCGGGCTAATTCAGTGAAGCCCCGAAGTATCGGGGTAATACTGAGCTAAATTCACGATTGCTCGTGATAAATGCGCAGAGACTATACACCCGCCTCCTAAAGTAAAAACTATGGAGAAGATATAGTCCACTTCCGAAAGTAATTTCGGGTTAAGTGTAACCACCAGGTCCTAGGTTCGAGTCCTAGAGGGGGAGCCAATTGTTCGAGGGACTTATTTTTGCGACGAGTTCGTAAGGATAAGCCCTTTTCATTATTAGGTTTCTGTCTTTTAAAATAAAGTTCGAGCCGAGAATTTTTAAAAAATCGCGTTTGGCGCTGGGGTTTCCTTTTTCGCCTTCGGCGAATAAGAAAACTTTTGAGGTTAATCGAGACCTCAAAAATTTACTTTGCCAAGCGACATAATACTGGAGGGTGAAATGAACGCATATTTCCTCTACGCCCGCAAGTCCACCGACGTTGAAGATAAGCAAGTATTGTCTATTGAATCGCAGATAAACGAACTGCGCGAGTTTGCCAAGCGAGAAAAATTAGAGATTGTTGATGAATTCACTGAAGCAAAGACAGCCAAAGAGCCAGGGCGACCGATATTTTCTTTTATGTTGAGCCAAATAGAGAAAAATTTAGCTAATGGTATTCTCGCTTGGCATCCGGATAGAGGCTGTGTCGCAACCTCTTAGGTTTTATCGTCGAT
>Ga0315268_10007153_pt1 | contig 11776 bp, 8 predicted proteins | sample C1_top_MG_FD_204535 | JGI IMG/M metagenome (GOLD analysis project Ga0315268, IMG submission 204535) | Sediment microbial communities from Yellowstone Lake, YNP, Wyoming, USA - C1_top | ecosystem: Environmental > Aquatic > Freshwater > Lake > Sediment | place: USA: Wyoming | collected 2017-08-01 | reverse complement strand
CGGACGATCTCCCGGTCCGTTCGTTCGATCTTCTCCCTGAGCTCCTGCATGATTTCTTCGCTCATATGTGTAATCCTTCCAGCGTTTTTATCAACATATTTTCCGGTATTCCCCCGTTCACGATGGGGGTCCCCAGCTTCTTGAGCAGAACAAAATGGACGGTCTCCCCTTTCTTTTTCTTGTCCCGCGCAATCCGGGAACGGATCTCTTCCAGATCCAGGTTTGCGGGGATCCGGTCGGGGAGCCCGAGAGCCCGGATGAGGGTCGCGATCCGCCGCCGGTCATCCGCCGGCAGGTGGTGGAGTTGCTCCGAGAGGGTCGCCGCCGCGACCATGCCGATCGCTACGGATTCGCCATGGGAGAGGGCGTAGCGGGATGCCGCTTCGACGGCGTGGCCGATCGTATGGCCGAAATTCAGGACCCGCCGGACCCCGAGATCCCGCTCGTCGAGTTCCACAAACTCTTTCTTGATCCGGCATGCGGCCGTGACGATTTTTTCCAGAAATGGCGTTTCCCTGAGCCCGCCCCGTTCCACGGCGGCCTCCAGATCCGCGAGGATCTCGGGGGAATCGATGACCCCGTACTTGAGAACCTCGGCGAGCCCGCTCGTGAGCTGGTCGTCGGGAAGCGTGCTGAGGAAGGAAAGGTCGATGAAGACCCCCTTCGGCTGGTGGAAGGTCCCGAGGAGGTTCTTGCCTGCGTCGGTGTCCACTCCCGTTTTCCCTCCGATGCCGCTGTCCACCTGGGCGAGGAGCGTCGTCGGGATCTGGATGAAGGGGATCCCGCGCATGTAGATCGAGGCGACGAAACCGGTCATATCGCCGATGACGCCGCCGCCCAGGGCGATGAGCGCGGCGGAGCGGTCTGCGCCGATGGCGGTCAGCCTCTCGGCGATGGCGAGCACGGTTCCGATCTCCTTCGCGGCCTCGCCGGGAGGAACCGTGATCCTCTCGACCTTCAGGTCGGCCTTTTCCAGGGCTTGCTGCACCCGCTCCCCATGGAGGGCGTCGATCCGGGTATCCGTGACAATGATGTACCGCTCAGCCCAGTTCTTTCTTGCCAGGATCATCCCCACGCGGTCCAGGATATTCTCGCCGATGCAAATCTCGTAGGAATTGTTCGTCTTCCGATCGAGGTTCACCTTCAGCTTGTTCATCTGAGCCTCCCGATGCCGTTATGCATCGTATCCGCCAGGATGGTCACTTCATCCATGAGTCGGTAGAACTCCTCCGGTCGGAGCGACTGGGCGCCGTCCGAGAAGGCTTTTTCCGGTTGCGGGTGCATCTCGACGATGGCGCCGTCCGCTCCCACGGCCACGGCCGCCCGGGTGAGGGGGATGACGTATTTCGCGTGGCCGCACGCATGGCTGGGATCGACGATGACGGGAAGATGAGTCAGCTCCTTGAGCACCGGCACCGCGCTGATGTCGAGGGTGTTGCGCGTCGCCGTCTCGAAGGTGCGGATCCCCCGTTCGCACAGGATCACTTGCTCATTTCCCTCGGAGAGGATGTATTCCGCCGACATGAGAAGCTCCTCGATCGTCGTCATCATCCCCCGCTTGAGGAGGATCGGCTTGCGGCAATGACCGACCTTCTTGAGGAGGGCGAAATTCTGCACGTTCCGCGCCCCGATCTGGAGGATGTCACTGTACTCCTCGACCAGGTCGACGTCAGTCGTGTTCATCACCTCGGTCACCACCGGCAGCCCGACCTTTTCGCCGACCTTTCTGAGGAGCTTCAGCCCCTCCTCCTCCATCCCCTGGAAGCTGTACGGCGATGTCCGCGGCTTGAAGGCGCCGCCCCGGAGGATCTTTGCCCCCGCTTTCTTGGCGACATAACCGGACTCCATCAGCTGTTCCTCGCTCTCGATGGAGCAGGGACCGGCCATGACGGTGAATTCCCCTCCGCCGATTTGCACGTCCCCGACCCGGATGACCGTGTCTTTCTCCCGGAACTCCCTGCCGGCGAGCTTATACGCCTTGAGGATCGGGACAACCTTTTCCACGCCGGGGAGAAAGGCCGCCGATTTCAACTGGGCCTTCCCGCGGTCGTCTCCGATGGCGCCGATGAGCGACCTTTCCACACCCTGAGAGAGGTGGGGTTTGTACCCCACCGATGTGATCCAGTCGGTCACGTGGACGATCTGTTCCTGTGTTGCATTTTTTTTCATTAGGATAATCATAGTTCACCTCGATAAAAAAAGGCCGTGGTGATCTCGGCGCTGCCACCACGGCCATGAAGAAACAAAAAAGCCATGGGCAGCGTCTTGAAGGTCTGTCCATGGCTTAGTTAATTAGGTTGTTTGGTTTCCCTTACGTCCTCCTAAGCAACGGGCAGACCGGTGCAAAAAAGTAATAAAACCAAAACCAGTTGGTGCAATACCCTTTCGCTGCCATCTCTCTTCTGCCCACGCTTGGTACCTCTCCTGTAAATCGGCGTTTATAAAAACACAGGCGCTATCGGTTGTCAAGAAAAAACTTCACAGAAAAAAATTACAGCCCGCAGGGTTCGTCATTGCAGCGTGTAATCGTAGGGAGTTTGAATCTGTCGAAGCCGGATCTACCAAGCAATTTTGTATTGCCGTAAAAAGTCCTGTGCTTTCTTAAGGCCTAACCGGGCAGCTGTTTTTATATCATTTATGGCTTGATCTCGGGCACCGAGTGCTCCATAGGCGTTTCCACGGTTGTTATAGGCTTGTGCATTTTCGGGGTTTATCTCAATGGCCTTATCATAATCATTTATCGCTCGCTTCTGGTTGTTGAGTCCAAAATAGGCATTTCCCCGATTTGTATAAGCGTTGGAATCTTTTGGATTCAGCTTGATAGCCCTATCATAATCCTTTATTGCCCGATTGTAGTCACCAAGGTTAAAATAGGCAATACCTCTGTTATAATAGGCGTCTGTCGATTTTTGGTTTATCTCAATGGCCTTGTCTAAATCCTTGATCGCCTGTTTTAGGTCGCCAAGTTCAATATAGGACGCTCCACGGTTGGTATACGACTCTGAGTCTTTCGGGTCTATTTTAACGCATTTATCATACTCATTTATCGCTTTGCGGTAGTCACCTGCTTTACGATAGGCATCTCCTTGTTTAAAACAGACCTCTGCTGCGTCTTTTACCGTATTGGTAGTAGCTTCAGCAACTATAGGGGTGTTCATAAACAAGAAAGAGAGAATAATGATTGAAATAGAATATATGATCCTAATTGTTCCTTTCCTGTCCATCAGGAGCCTCCCTAAGTTATTCGATAACGAATATATCCAGTACGTCTATACGGACTTGCAAGTTGATTCAGTACTTTTGAATAAATACTCCTACTTTCCCGGTATGTCAAATGTGGAGCTCATATTGAGCTTCTTTTTGAACATTTCAACAAAGGGACCATCCTCGCGCCAGACGCGGCATGTATTGACGAGAAATTGAAAGACCACTTTTGCATGATCAGAATCGAAATTTGATGGTTTCCGTGATTGGTGTGCGCCAAATCCCTGAATGACAGCCGGGGCCATTGCGAGGATGAGCTCCACCAGATGGGCGCAGCCCTTATTGTCGCCGGCTATTTTTTTTACTTTTGCCGTAAAACCTTTGGTAATGGCCAGACCCTTAACGGAGGCGAGGCAGTCGATAGTTTCCCGGCACACTTCCCGAGGAACAGATATCAGATCAACATCAACATCCTCAATTAAAAGGTTAGAACAATTAACCAGCAGTCGTATGGCCATGTGATGAACAACGCCACTCGGAAACGTTTCCCCGGTTATCATATGAGACTCCTGGAAACGATCATCTTTGAGGAAACCTTCTACAATTATTCTTTGTCCGTCATACTCGTATGTCGCTACCTCGATATTGCGTGTATGTAACTTTCCCCCTTTTGATTTCCAAATAGATTGCATTTTATTTTGATTCTCCTAAAAAATAGTTTAGCAAACTTAGGATGTTTTTTTCTCCATTTGCCGCCTGGTTGCCCGGCGGTGCCAAGGTATTTCGAACATTGCAACTTAATCATGCATAATTTTTATAAAGAATCAATTAGCGAGTTCAGGGAGGCGTCAATAGCTTCGGTTTGAAGAGGAATAGAACCGGTGGGCGTGATGGGTGAATTGGTAGCGGGGGGGCTGCGGGAGTGAATGACTCCGTCTGTCTAAGGTGTTTTGAGCGGTTATTTTTCTTGACATGAGGTCCTGTTTTCAGCACGATGTGACTGAATTGTCTGTATTTCATGGTTTCAGGCAGGTCAAAAATCGGCCGGTCCATCCGGCGAAGGTTCGGCGGGGCTCTCCCGGTGAAGGCGTCGACAAGGAGACGGGAGCAATGAAGATACTGATTGTGGATGACGCGGCGGTGAATCTTTACATTCTCGAGACATTGCTCAAGGGAAGCGGCTATGAGGTGGCTTCCGCCGGGGATGGGTCGGAGGCGCTCGACCAGTTGCGGAGCAACTCGTGTGACCTGATCATCTCCGACATCCTGATGCCGCGGATGGACGGTTTTCAATTGTGCCGCGAGTGCAGGAGTGATCCCGCCCTTCGGGAGATCCCGTTCGTATTTTACACGGCGACGTATACGGAATCGAAGGACCGGGAATTTGCCCTGAGCCTGGGCGCAGATCGATTCATCGTCAAACCTATGGAGTCGAACGAGTTTTTGAAGATCATCGGTGAGGCCATCGCCGGTAAAAGGCAGAATAGTGAGGCGGCTTTGTGCACACCGGTTGAAGAAGAAAAGGTCTATCTGAAAGAGTATAACGAGCGTTTGGTGGGCAAGCTGGAAAAGAAGATGCTCGATCTCCAGGAGCTCAATCGGGCGCTGCAGGAGAGCGAAGCGAAGTACCGGAAAAACTATGTCACGCAGAGAATCATCAATTCCCTGTTGCATATTTCTCTGGAAGAGATCTCACTTGAAGGCATCCTGGAAAAGACGATCGATCTGAGCTTGACCCTGCCCTGGCTGGTCCGGGAATCAAAGGGGTGCATCTACCTTGTGGAGGATGAACCCGAGGTTCTGGTCATGAAGGTCCAGAAAGGGCTGGATGAGTCCCTGCGGGCGAAGTGTGCGCGGCTTCCGTTCGGAGAATGCATTTGCGGAAGGGCCGCCCGGACGCAGACGGTTGAGTTTGCCGCGCCGTCTGACGAACGTCATAAAACAGCGGTACGGAAAATGTCCCCCCACGGCCATTACTGCGTTCCGATTCTGTACGCCGGTCGGTCACTCGGGGTACTCAATGTACATCTGCCGGAAGATTATCAATGGGATCGCCAGGAGGAGGAGTCCTTGGTTGCGGTTGCCGATACGCTGGCGGGGATCATCATCCGGAAACGAGCGGAAAAGGAACGCAGTGAAAGTATTGAAAAGCTGCGAAGCGCACTGGAAGCGACGATCCAGGCCATGGCCTTGACCGTCGAGGTCAGGGACCCGTGCACCTCGGGCCATCAACACCGGGTGGCGAATCTGGCACGTGCAATCGCCGAAGAGATCGGTATGGGGAGAGATTCCGTCGAGGGGATCCATATGGCGGGACTCATTCATGATCTCGGCAAGATTTCCGTACCCGCCGAGATTCTCTCCAAACCCACGAAACTGACGAACATTGAATTCGACCTGATCAAGATACACTCCCAGGCCGGCTATGACATCCTCAAGGCGATCGAGTTCCCCTGGCCGGTGGCCAAGGTCATTTATCAACATCATGAGCGGCTCGACGGCTCCGGCTACCCGGCTGGCCTGAAGGGAGCGGAGATCTGCCGCGAGGCGCAGGTCCTTGCCGTCGCAGACGTAGTGGAGGCGATCGCCTCGCACCGCCCGTACCGGCCCGCCAAGAGTATCGACTTGGCGCTCGGGGAAATCGCCAAGAGTCGAGCAATCCTCTATGCCCCCGAGGTTGTTGACGCCTGCCTACGATTGTTCCGGGAAAAGAGGTTCCGGCTCGAGTGAACGGTCGGACCCGCCCCAACAGACACGGGTAACCCGGATGAGATGGTTTGATCTGGATGCTTTTTAGTTTTGTTCTGAGTTGATTATCTGCCCGGGCTTGGGAGATTCGTCCCCATTTCCCTGAGTTTCCTCCAAAGGGTCGTCCTGCTTACTCCCAGTCTTTTGGCTGCGAGCGTCTTGCTGAACCGCGATTCTTCCAATGCTTTTCGAATGGCTCTCGCCTCGTCATCCCGGGGGCTGCCATGAACGTACGGGTTTACGGGCGGCCTCTCCGGAGGGGCCGCCCGTTCCCTGATAAGGGAATAGGTGAGCAGGTTGGCATAGAGTTCCTCGAACGTATCATTTTGATATCTATCTTCACACAGGATGACCAGTTTCTCGACAAAATTCTGAAGCTGGCGCACGTTGCCCGGCCAGTGCAATTCCATGAGCTTTTTGAGGTGGTGCTCGGGAATGGTCAGAGACTGCGCCTTGGGGTTGCGGGCGCATCGGCGGATCAGATCTCGAACGAGTACCGGCAGATCCTCTATCCGCTCCCTGAGCGGCGGGATATGGACGGTGATCACGTCAAGCCGGAAATAGAGGTCTTCTCGGAATCGTCCTTTTTGAACTTCGAGGCAGAGGTTCTGATTGGTAGCGGCAATAACCCGCACATTGACCGAAATCAGGCGGTCCCCGCCAATGCGCATCACTTCATGCTCCTGTAACACCCTAAGAAGCCTGCTCTGGACGCTCAGGGGGGTAGCGCCGACCTCGTCGAGAAAGATGGTACCGTTGTGGGCCAGTTCAAAAAGTCCGGGCTTCCCGCCATGCCTCGAGCCGGTGAAGGCGCCCTCTTCATAACCGAAGAGTTCGCTTTCCAGAAGCTGATCCGGGATCGCCGCACAGTTGATGGAGATAAACGGGCCCTTGCGCCGCGGCCCCAGGGTATGAATGCTCTGGGCCAGGATTTCCTTCCCGGTGCCGGTTTCTCCGGTAATCAGGACGGTGGAATCGACCCGGGAGAACTTTCTGACCTTTTCAACGACCTGCTTCATCGCCGGATGACAGTGGACGAAGTCGTCGATGGTGTGCTTGGCAACGAGACCTTTGACGAGGGACCGGCGCACTTCGTTTTCGGCCCGTACCACATTAGGAACGTCCCTGAAAGTGATCACCTCGCCGACGACCTCGGCGCCGACCTGGAGGGGGATGTAATTGGCAACAAACATGTCGCCTCCGAGTCTTTCCACTTTGTTCAGGAGCGGGCTGCCGGAATCCAGAACCTCGCGGACATGACCTCCCGGATCGAATTCGGTAAAGGGTTTGTGGATCATCTGCTCGGGGAGCCCGAGAAACTGCAGAGCCGCCTGATTGATGGCGGTAATGATGCCGTTTTTGTCGAGCGCGATAATTCCCTCGGAGGTCGTATCCATGATCGTCCGGTATCGCAGGGTCTTTTCCTGTTCTTCACGATTGGCTCCGGCAACGGACAGGGAATCTTCAATAGCCGAAATAATGGCGCCCTCATTTGTCCGGAGTTCCACGCCTCTGAGGCCGTGTTTTTTGGCCAGGGACATGGATACCCCCCCGCCGATGACGATTTCGCAGCCTTGCTCCTTCCCCCGGATGATAGCCTTTTCCAGGCTGCCGGTGTCATGGAAGACGCCTGGGATCAGAATCACGTTGAAGAACTCCTGCAGCAGGTCCGCACCTTCAATTTTTTCCTCTCCGAAAGAGGTCAGCAGGATCTTTCGTCCCATCGGGCTGGCGTCTCGGATATTGAGGAGGATGTCGAAGAAGCTGATACGGACCGAGAGGATCGGGATCTTCAGGTTCTTTCTCAGAAGTGAGGCGGTGCCGCGACGGCTGATAATGACCTCGACTCCCTCCTGCTCCATCCTTTGCCCTGCGGGAACAGCCGCATCCAGGCCCGCCAGCGCGGTCGCCATGTTGATATTGAGCTTCGCAGCCGCAGAAAGAGCGCAGTCAAGGAGTTGCTTGGTAGAATTGATGAAGCCGACTTTGAAAACCTGTTCCATCAGGATCCTCTGTTCATGATTGTTCCGATGTTTAAACAAAGCTAAACAAAATGAAACACAGTGTCAAGATATATTCTTTGTATAGTGGTGGTTTGAAACATCTTGATTTCATCTGATTCCCCGTGTGCCTAAGACAGCACGCAAGGTTGGAGATTCTGGCATATGCCTTGCTCTACCCGACAGCTATTGACCTGTTCTGGAATCACGCAGTGATGGGCAGACATGAGAATAATCGACTGGAGGTGTCATCGATGGCTCAAAAAGCGATTCGGGAATACGATGCCAAAAAGATTCTGCAAGAGCTGTGGGAGGACTACTTTGGCGACACCGTGGTCTATGGTGGAAAAGCCGTACAGGTGACCCCGGGCTCGGACTGGGATCAGTTGAAGACCGAGAACGGTTGGCTGCAGACCGGGAGGCTCGCCGTAAAACCGGACCAACTGATCGGGAAACGGGGAAAACATGGTTTGATTCTCCTGGATGCGGATTTCGAGACCGTAAAGAAATGGGTTCTGGAGCGGATGAACAAATCCATAACGATCGGTCAGGTAACGGGCATATTGAGACAATTCATCATCGAGCCGTTTCTGCCGCAGAAAGTGGAGTACTATCTGGCGATCAAATCGGATCGGGCGGTAGACACCATTCACTTTTCCCCCTCGGGCGGGGTGGACATCGAGGAGAACTGGGAGAAGGTGGTATCGATTCCGGTGCCGGTTGGGACCAGCGTCGACGACGTGGATGTGGCCGGGAAGCTTCCGGACCTCCTGTCGAGTGCGGAGAAAGAGTTTTTCTCCACCTTCGTCAGGGGAATTTTTAAACTCTATTGCGATCTCCATTTCACCTTCCTGGAGTTCAACCCCCTGGCGGTAAACGGAAACACCGTCGTGCCTCTGGATACGAAAGCACGGCTGGACGATACGGCCTCCTATCTCTGTGGGAAAAAGTGGCGTGCCGTTTCCTTTCCCCCACCCTTCGGAAGAGAGCCATTTCCTGAAGAGAGCTACATCAAAGACCTGGATGAAGGAACCGGCGCCTCATTGAAGCTGACCATTCTCAACCCGCGGGCGAGGGTCTGGACCATGAACGCCGGCGGCGGCGCGAGTGTTGTGTATACGGACACGATTGTTGATCTGGGATTCGCAAATGATCTTGCGAATTACGGGGAATACAGCGGAAATCCGTCGACGGAGTTCACCTATAAATATGCCAGGACGATCCTTGACCTGTTCACCCGGGAGAAGGATCCGTCAGGGAAGCCGAAGACCCTCATCGTGGGCGGCGGAATTGCCAACTTTACGGATGTGGCCAATACGCTGACCGGAATTGTCCAGGCCCTCCGGGAATACAAGGACAAGCTCAAAGCCGTCGGCGCCCGGATTTATCTGCGGAGAGGAGGACCGAACTGGCGGGAAGGTCTTGCCAAGATCAGAGATCTTGGGAAAGAGTTGGGGATTCCCATTGCGGTTCACGGTCCTGAGATGCACATGACCCGGATCGTGAGCATGGCGCTGGAGGAGAAATAAACAATGACGGCGAGAAAAGAGTACCTGTTGTTTGACAGGGACACCCAGGCAGTCGTGTACGGCATGCAACAAGACGCCATCCAAAGGATGCTGGATTTCGATTATATCTGCCGGCGGGAGAAGCCGAGCGTCGCTGCGATTGTCAATCCGACCCGGGATGGATGGCACAAATGTTTCTTCGGGAGCGAGGAGATGCTCATTCCCATGTACCGGACGCTGGATCAGGTCGTGGAAAAACATCCGAACGCGGACGTCATGGTGAACTTCGCGTCCTTCCGGTCCGCCTACCCCACCACGAAGGAGGCCCTTGAAACGGAGACCCTCCGGACCGTTGCAGTGATTGCCGAGGGCATTCCCGAGCAATATGCCCGTGAGCTGGCAATCCTGGCTAAGAAGAACGGGAAATGGATCATTGGTCCGGCCACCGTGGGGGGTATTGCCGCAGGAGCCTTCAGAATTGGAAACACGGCAGGTGCGCTCGACAATATCATCGAGTCCCGGCTCTATCGGCCCGGGCACGTTGCCTATGTAACCAAGTCGGGCGGTCTTTCCAACGAGCTCAACAGCATTATTGCCCTGAACACCGACGGCGTCTATGAGGGGGTTGCCATCGGCGGCGATCGTTACCCCGGAAGCACCTTCATCGATCATATCATGCGGTATGAGGCGAATCCCGAGATCAAGATGATCGTCATGCTCGGAGAAGTAGGAGGAACCGATGAGTACGACGTGGTGGAGGCGCTGAAGGCGAAAAAGATCACGAAACCTTTGGTTGCCTGGAACATCGGCACCTGCGCCAAGGTCTTTCCCGCCGAGGTCCAGTTCGGTCACGCCGGGGCAAGGGCGGGAAACGTCCGGCAGACCGCAGATGCCAAGAACCGGGCCTTGAGGGAGGCCGGGGCTGTGGTGCCCAATTCCTTCGAGGACTTTGACGGGAAGATCAAGGAGACCTTTGATAGGCTTGTTGCCGAAGGCAAGGTGACGCCGGTGACGGAAGTGACGCCTCCCCCGGTTCCGCAAGACTACCGGGTGGCGAAGAAGGCGGGCCTCGTGAGGCGTGATGCGAACTTCATCTGCACCATTTCGGATGACCGGGGAGATGAGCCGACGTACGCGGGGATTCAGATCAGCGAGGTTATCGAGAAGGGGTATACGATTGGAGAGGTCATTAGTCTCCTGTGGTTCAAGAGGCTGCTTCCGAAATGGGCCACGCAGTACATGGAGATGATCATCAAGGTATCGGCGGATCATGGCCCTGCCGTATCCGGTGCGCACAATGCCATTGTCACCGCGAGGGCGGGCAAAGATGTTATCTCCTCGCTGGTCTCCGGTCTATTGACCATTGGTCCCCGCTTTGCCGGCGCTATTGACGATGCGGCCAGGTATTTCAAGAAGGCTTGTGATGCCGGGACAGCGCCCGAAACGTTCGTGGATGAGATGAAGAAGCTCGGCATCACCGTTCCGGGCATCGGGCACAGAATAAAGAATCTCGACAATCCGGACAAGCGGGTGGAGCTTCTGAAGAACTATGCTGTTAAACACTTTCCGAAAACGACTTACCTGAACTACGCCTTGGCGGTGGAAAAGGTTACGACGCAGAAGAAGAATACCCTGATCCTGAACGTGGATGGATGTGTCGGAGTGACCTTCCTTGATCTTCTGAACGCCTCCAACTCCTTCTCTCCCGCCGAGATCGAAGAAATGGTGGAGATCGGGTATCTCAATGCCCTCTTCGCTCTCGCCCGTTGCATCGGGATCATCGGGCACATCTTCGACCAGAAGAGACTGAAGGCGGGGCTCTATCGGCATCCCTGGGACGATATCGTCTATATGGTGGAAAAGGCGGAGGGAGGATCGGGGTAGCGAAGATGAACGGAGCGCTTCGATAGCACTCAAGTGTTTGTGATCTTTAGTGCTTGACATATTGCTCCGAGGTTCGTATTGTCAACATAAACCAAAGCCGTTTTTCTTATTAACCCAAACAAAAGAAAGGAGTACGAACATGTTCAACAAGTCTTTCACAATGGTTGCACTGATCCTCTTACTTTGCATCGGGTTCACCGCCTCCGGTCAAGGGGCGGCCTATCCTTCCCGGCCGCTGGAGATCGTGGCGCCGGCTAATCCCGGGGGCGGATGGGACGCGATGGCCCGGACGATAAACCGTGTTCTCGAGATCGAGAAACTTTACCCGCAACCCATTTCGGTCATCAACAAGCCGGGCGGAGGAGGTGCGGTCGGTCTTGCGTATGTCTTCATGAAGAAAGGGGATGATAATGAATTGGTGGTCTTTTCACC
>Ga0315268_10007152_pt1 | contig 11776 bp, 10 predicted proteins | sample C1_top_MG_FD_204535 | JGI IMG/M metagenome (GOLD analysis project Ga0315268, IMG submission 204535) | Sediment microbial communities from Yellowstone Lake, YNP, Wyoming, USA - C1_top | ecosystem: Environmental > Aquatic > Freshwater > Lake > Sediment | place: USA: Wyoming | collected 2017-08-01 | reverse complement strand
CCGTATATGAACGCACTTGAATTTCGCTTTGCCTTCTTTGCCCGCGATTTTGAAAAAAGCATCCATTTCTATCGCGATATACTCGGCATGACACCTGTCGGCCAATGGTGGGACCGTCCCGACGGCAAAGGGGCGCTGCTTTCAGCCGGAGGCACAGCCGTCATCGAGATCTACGGTGCAGCCGAAGGCGGGAAGTATGAGGGACCGGCTCCCACGGCGATCAATCTCGCCCTGCGATTCGCCAATGGGAAGGCGGTGGATGAATTTTACCAACGGCTGATCACTATTGGCCTGAAAGGGATCGAAGCTCCGCAGGATCGCAGCTGGGGACACCGATCCTTTATTGTTCACGATCCGGACGGGATCCCCGTCCATGTCTATTGTGAGATCAAGGAATGAGCATGATACCCATTCTTTATACCCTTGGTTTTGCCCTGCTGGGCTACTTGAGCGGATCGCTTCCTTTTTCGATCTGGATCACGCGGTCTGTAAAGGGCGTGGATGTCCGCGACTCCGGCTCGGGACATGCGACGACGACCAACACCATCCGTCAGGCCGGGTTTGGGCCGGGGGCGGCGGTACTGATCCTTGATCTTGCGAAAGGCTTTATCCCAACATGGCTGGCCTTTAAATATGCACCGGCCATGTGGGTCGTTCCCATCAGCGCGGCATTCGTTGTCATCGGTCACTGCTGGCCGGTCTTTGCCCAATTCCGCGGCGGGATGGGGCTGGCCAGCGCGGGCGGATGTTTGCTGGCGGTCTCGCCGCTGGCATTCCTGATCGCCATTGCCATACTGATCGTGTTGACCCTGACCATTCATCATTCGGCGCGCGCCAGCGTTTTTGCCGGGATCGCTGCTGCGCCGATCTTGTGGGTGCTGGGTCAGCGCGGAATGGGGTTTTGGGTGGCATTGGCAGTGGGGCTTGTCATTGCCTATCGTTTTTTGATCGACTGGAACCGCCAATACCGTGAACTGTGGCTCGACCGAAAAAAGCAGGACAGCCTTGATCGTGATCCATGAATTTACAAGCCTGCCGGAAAAATAAGACGCCCAACTGATAAAAAGGTTGGGCGTCTTTGTGTGATTTGGTTAAATTCGCGGGGGTCACTTTACAGGCAGGGCTGCGGACCGGTTTTCGCGGGAATTAGGATCATTCTCCAAACAATTGTTCAAGAAGACCCTTCTTTTTTTGCGGCGGGATAATTCCCTCCCGGGGTACGCCCAGTAATATTGCCGTGATGTTATCGTGCCCGCCGCGTTCATTGGCTTGCGCCACCAGGTCCTCCGCTATGGATTTCAAACTGGTGCGTGTCGTCGCCACCCGCAGGATCTCATCATCCCATACCAGGTCGGTCAGGCCGTCGGTGCATATCAATAATATGTCGGCAGCCCGCAGCAGCGCACCCTGATTTTTCCGGGCTTTTTCGCTGTCGTCCTCGTTGCTCAAGCGCAGGCGGAAATCCACCTGCGGCAGTTCGACCGAACCCAAATGCCGGCGTATGACGTGCACGTTCGGATGGTCACGCGCCTGCTCCGGCAGGATGATGCCTTTCTCGATGGCCTCCTGGACCCAGGTGTGGTCGACCGTCAAACGTTGAATTTTTCCTTCCCGAATCAAATAGATGCGCGAGTCGCCGACATAGGTTGTGTAGAGCCTGTCGCCTTCGACCCACACACAGGCGCAGGTGGAACCCATGCCGCGTTGTTCTGTCTTGCTGGCGGAACGCGAGGCGATGGCCTGGCTGGCCGTATGAATGGCGGACTCCATGATCTCGAGCGGTTTTTTGCCGTTGCTTTCCGAGACGTGCTCCACAATATAATTGACCGCCAGTTCGGCGGCCACTTCACCGGCGCGATGCCCGCCAATGCCGTCTGCGACTATGGCAAACAGCACCGGTTTTTCGTCTTCGCCCAGATAGGAATAAACCGCATAACGGTCCTCGTTGTTCTTGCCGGACATCCCTGCGTGGCTTAAGGCTGCAACGTTAAGGTGAGGGCGCTGGGAACGGTTCATGACAAGGGAGTCTCTTTACTGATTTTTGGTTCCGTCGCGGGAGGCGGGTCCTTTAATTCAAAGCGAAAAGTTAATTGGCCGAAGTGTACCACGTCGCCGTGCCGGAGCGGATGGCCTTCTTTCCCCACGGGCTCAAAGTTGACCCAGGTGCCGGCCACTGTGCCTGCATCGGCCAAAAGAAAACCGCCGTCTTCGGCCCTTGTCAAACGTGCGTGACGCGGGCCCAGGGATGGATCGTCAAGAACATAAGTGGATTGCACAGGGTCGGAGCCGAAGGTCATCTCTTTTTCGGTCAGAGGGATTGGCGAAAGGGAAGTCGCGGCTAGGTCGGAAGTGAGGCGTTGAAGCCGGGCGGGTGCGTCCGCTTTTTTGACGAGTCCATTTGCGGCGCGTTCGCGTTTGGTCCGGTCTGTTAACGGTTCAAGAGTTGCCGGGACCGGCTGAGTGAGCGGATCACCGGCGGCCCGGCGGGATTTCCGCGCCCGTGCGAAGGCTGAACGCATGCTTCCGAGGAAGAGGATCAGCAGCAATACCAGGCCGGCCAGGCCGATGGCACCATAGGTAATGTATTGTTTATATCTTGAGAAGAAGGCGGCCAGGCCGCGCGGCGGTTGGATGACCGTGATCGTGACAGGGATCTCCATGCTGGTTTTGCCCAGCCCCAACGTATCGACGGCCTCGACCATGATCTTGTGTTCGCCGCTGATGGTGTACTTGCTGATATCCCATGTGAATGTGTCGAACGGAGCGGCTTTATTTTCGGCTGCGATCGCACCGTCCACATAGAACGTGGTGCGCACCAGCGCGCGTTGATGCTTGTCGGGGAATTCAATGATGATGTCGATCTTCTGCGTATCGGGCAGCAGGATCTTGTCGTTATATGGGTCGTTCTGCGGTGCGCGGCGCACGATCTGCAGGGGCGGTTGGACGAAGATCGGGTTGGGCGGCTGGATATCGGCTGTGTAGGTTTGATCCACCGACTGGATCCTGCCGCCGGCGCTTGCGATCTGTATGCTGAGCGTGTGCTGCCCCGCTTTGGTGGTGGTTGAATTGAATTTAAGGGAATACAACCTTCGCAGTGGAGCGAAATATGATTCGGGATCGGGAAAGGGCAGTGCATCGTTCGTGGCCGAAAAATATCCGCCGTTCGTTTGCAGGCCCAGGTTATTGAAGGCTGCCGCACTGGTGGTGGCTGCATATATATCCGTATCCACGAACCAGACGAAGACGTGCACGCGGTTTTGTTGCGCCTTTTGGATCAATGGCTGGATAAGCGTGTCTATGTTGGCATCATCCATGTGAGGGGTGATGAACAAAACGGCATGCTTCATGCCAACACGCGGCGCCTGCGCAGCGGCGATGTCAATGGCGCTGGCGAGCGATTGCAGGTTGGGAGTCGTGGCGTGAAAATCGGGTTGGAAGGCGTTCAGGCTTACCAGCCAGTCTTTTGCGCTGGCGTGGGCGATGATCGGTCCGGCAATCGTCACCAGGCTTAGATCATCGGGCGTGTCCGCCGGGAGCTTCCGGGCCCAGGCGCTGAGTGCCTGTACGAGCAGCTGAAAGCGGGTCGTACCCTGCCCGTTGTGGATCCCGAGCGAAGGCCCCGGATTGATCGCCACCACAATTTGGGCGGGGACGACCATCTCGGTCAATTCCTTTACCGGGAGCGGCTGGCCGTCTTCGAGCATGGTCACGTCACCGGGTTTCAGTCCGCTTACGAAATGGCCTGAAGCGTCGAATACATCCAGGAAGGATGATATTGCCGGAAAGGCGGATGCGTCCACCGGATAAAGGTCGGCGACAGCCTGTCCCTGTGCATGGACGGGCAAGCCCCATTCAAGTATGAGGATCAGGCTGAGAATTGAAAGAACCAGTTTACGCATATTGGGTGGGAACGATTGAGGTTTCCAGAAATTTTCCCGTCACTTCGGATCCACATCGATTATTTCATGGTCGTCGTCGTTTGGTCCGTCCCCGCCGGATGAAGGCAATTTGATCCATTCATGCATCCCGGCCCACGCCAATAACAATCCGCCTGCCGCTGTGCCGCTGACCTGGAAAGGCACACCGGCTATCACCCCCATGACCAGGCCTTTGGCGATGGATGGACCCCACTCGTCCTTTGCCATATAACGCTGCACGAGAGAGACCGTTGCGGTACAGATGGTTCCCACAACCAGGCTGGTCAATAGGAGCAAAAGTGGATCCGCCAGTTCGATCACACCGAAGATGTTATCCAATACGATGGTTGTAAGTGCTGCAAGGGGATGGACAGGCGCAGCCGAGATCGGACTGCGGCGAATGGTGAGCTTTGGCCGGCGGGGTTCAATTTGGTGGGTCATTCCTTGCCTTCTTCGCAAACCGGTTCAACAGGGGAAGATCAGTCTATTCCCATTCGATGGTTGCGGGTGGTTTGCTCGTAATATCATACACGACCCGATTGATTCCGTCCACTTCATTAACTATACGATTCGCTATACGCCCCAAAAGCTCGTGCGGCAGGCGCGCCCAGTCCGCGGTCATGAAATCCTCCGTCGAAACGGCGCGGATCGCTGCGGCTTCCTGATAGGTGCGCTGGTCGCCCATTACGCCCACTGAGCGTACAGGCAGCAAAACTACGAAGGCCTGCGAAACCTTTCCACCCTTTCCGAGGAAGCCCTCCCTCGCTAATTCCTCCTGCAGGATGGCATCCGCCGCCCTCAGGCGGGACACACGCTCGTAGGTGATCTCCCCGAGACAGCGCACCGTCAGCCCCGGTCCCGGGAACGGCTGCCGCCAAACCATATCTTCAGGCAGCCCGAGCGCCTCACCGACCGCCCGCACCTCATCCTTGAAGAGGTACCTGAGCGGTTCGACCAGTTCGAACTGCATATCCTGCGGCAGGCCGCCGACGTTGTGATGTGTCTTTATTTTTTCGGCCTTGTTCCGGTCGGGTGCGGATGATTCAACCACATCCGGATAGATCGTGCCCTGCACCAAAAAGCGCGGCTGCCCCAGGCTTTTAGCCTGCTCTTCGAACAGGCGGATGAATTTTTCGCCCACGATCCTGCGCTTTTGCTCCGGGTCGGTCACCCCTTTCAATGCACCGATGAAATCCGCACCCGCCTCGACTGCGATCAATTCCGCGTGCAATTTTCCATGAAAGGCCGCCACGACCTGCTCGCTTTCCCCCTGGCGCAGCAGGCCCGTATCCACAAAAACAGCCACGAGCTGATCACCGATGGCCTTGTGCACCAGCGCGGCCGCCACCGATGAATCCACGCCGCCGCTGACAGCCGCCAGCACGCGCTCCCTGCCGACCTGTTTTTGTATGCGAGCCACGGCGTCTTCGATGATGGATTCCGGCGTCCAGTCCGGTTTGATGCCGGAAATATCGGTCACGAAATGTTTGATCAACTCCGACCCATTCGGTGTATGCCTGACCTCCGGGTGGAACTGCACGCCGAAATATTTGCGTTTGAAATCCCCCATGGCTGCAAAGGGACTGTTCCCGCTTTTTGCCAGGGCAGTAAACCCCGGCGGCATTTTTGTGATGCGGTCGCCATGCGACATCCACACCTGTGAAATGGCATCCAGCATCGTACCCGGGATCAATGGCTGGATCTGCGCCGGGCCGTATTCCCGTTGGGCGGATGGATCGACCTGGCCGCCGAGAGCATGGGTCATTGCCTGCATCCCGTAACAAATGCCGAGGACAGGCAGGCCGGACCCAAAAATATATTTTTGAATATACGGCGCGTCCGGTTCGTAGACCGACCTGGGACCACCGGACAGGATGAAGGCTTTGGGGCCGATCGCCAGGACTTTTTCAGCGGGAGCGTCCCACGGGAAAAGTTCGCAGTAAACCTGCGCTTCGCGCACGCGGCGCGCGATAAGCTGGGCGTATTGAGAACCGAAATCCAGAATTGCAATTGAGTCTGTCATGGCCACCAATGTGTAAACATCGGAACGTTCGAACGTTCCGAAATCAGAGATCAAGTAATATGCAACTGCGGAAGATCCTGATCCTCTCCGCAACACAGTCTGTTACTGGCTGAATGTTATCTTCCCATCATCCAGTGAGGTGATGCAGGCCAGGGCTTCGACGGGAACACCGACCGGTTTCAGCGCCACACGTCCGCCCTCAAAGGTCTTTTCGATCAACGCACCGATGCCGACGACTTTCGCACCGGCCGCTTCCGCCAGCCGCACGAGTCCGAGGATGGTCGCGCCGGAGGCGAGGAAGTCGTCGATGATCAACACTTTTTCGCCGTGCTGAAGATATTCAGGCGAAACGATCAACTCCACCATGCGGCCCTTGGTGTGCGAAGGTGCGAGCGTGAGATAGACTTGATCGGGCATGGTAATGGGCTTGCTTTTTCGTGCGTACACCACCGGGAGTCCGAGGTGCAGTGCAGTGGTAAGTGCCGGGGCGATGCCCGAAATCTCAGCGGTCAGCACCTTGGTCGCACCGATGTTGGCGAAACGCCGCGCGAATTCCCTTCCGCAGGCGTCCATCAAAGTCGCATCGACCTGATGATTCACGAAACTGTCCACTTTGAGGATCCCATTTCCAAGACTTTGTCCTTCACGTTGAATTCGATCCCTGAGTTCCTTCACACCTGCCTCCTGATAAATTTTGGTCTAGACACATTTTACCACTCACGGAAAAGACGCCGCCTTTTATATGCCTGGCGTGATCCCGGGAGAGGGAACATCCCCGGGTAACGGCCGGTATCCATTCCCGCAACCCGCCGTAATATATACATTCCCCCGATAAAATCCCCGCCTGAAGCCCGTTTTTATACTGTGTTAGAATCTTCCCGTGATTGAACGGACCTTGATCTTGCTGGCGTCCAACTCTCCGCGCCGCAGAGAATTGATCGCATTGGGGAACTGGATGTTCAGTGTTTTCGTCTCGGATGTGGATGAGAGTCTGAAACCGGGCGAAGCACCTGCCGACTATGTGCAAAGACTGGCTGAAGCCAAGGCCCGTGCAGCGGTTGCCAATGCGCGTGCTGAACACGTCATCGTTGCCGCGGACACTGCCGTGGTGGATGGCAGTGTGATCCTGGGCAAACCCAGGGACATGGCTGACGCTGTTGAGATGCTCCGGAATTTACGCGGACATGCACACCGGGTCTATACGGGACTGTCGATCCTCGATATGAAGAACGGGCAGAGTGTTACCGAAGTATGTGTTACGGACGTCCCCATGCGGAATTATAGTGATGATGAGATCAGCGCCTACGTGCTGACCGGGGATCCGCTCGATAAAGCCGGGGCGTATGCCATTCAACATCCACGCTTTCAACCGGTGGAGAACATGCGCGGTTGTTTTGCGTCGGTAATGGGATTGCCCTTGTGCCACCTGACGCGTGCCCTGCGAAAATTGGGTGTCACGCCCAATACGGACATCCCCGGCAATTGTCAAACTTATTTGCAATATCAATGTCCTGTCTCGCGCCCGATCTTGCGCGGTGAACAGGTTGGATAAAAGGTAAACGCATGAAACCAATTCGCTGGCTTCAATTGATCCTGATGCTCGTCCTGCTGGCCGCCTGCGCGCCGGCTTCAGCCAATGGCACCCCGAAATCCCCCTTCTCGCTCTTTCCAACATCAACACCTTTGCCCACTCCGCCGGTGGGAATAACTCACGCACCGGACGCCGAGACGCCCATGCACAACTTTCTCGAAGCGCTCAAGAATGGCGATTACGCCACGATGTACGGACTGTTGTCGAAGGACAGCCAGGCCGCGGTGGCACAGGATGCTTTTGGTAAAAAATACAACGACGCCCTCAACACCATGAGCGCCAACAAGCTGGATTATGAAGTGCTGACCCAATTGCTGACCCCATCCACTGCGCAGGTTGGTTTTCGGATCATCTATCACACTGCCCTGGTGGGGGATATTCAACGCGATATGGTTGCCAACTTCATCCTGGAGGCCGGTCAATGGCGCCTCAAATGGGATGATGGCCTGATCCTGCCCGAACTGGCGGGCGGCAATGTCCTGAAAATGGATTATCAGATCCCGGCACGCGGCAATATTCTCGACCGTAATGGCCTGCCCATTGTCGGCCAATCGGATGCGTACGCGTTGGGAATTACCCCGGGCCAGTTGAACGGAAAATCCGAGGGAATACTCGTCAGCGAATTGTCAACGCTGTGCGGGATCCTCCCGGATAAGATCAAGGAAAAATATGCCAACGCCGGGCCGGATTGGTACATCCCGATCTGCGACGCCTCAACAGATGAGATCAAGGGTGTCCTCAATCTTGGACTGGGCGGCTTGACTGCCACGCCTTATACCTCACGTTTTTATTTCAACCAGGGTATCGCACCGCAGACGGTGGGATACACTCAACTGATCAGCCCCACACAGGTGGATGAATATCGGCGCAAGGGCTACCAGGGTAACGAAAGCATCGGCCAGTCAGGCATTGAAAAATCCATGGAAGCTTACCTGGCCGGCAAACATGGCGGAACGCTGTGGGTGGTCGATCCCAGCGGCAATCTAAAGGCCAAACTGGGTGAGAGTGCGCCGCAGGCTGCCGATTCCGTCTATTTGACGATCGACAGCAAGCTGCAGCTGAATGTGCAGCAGACCCTGCAGAGTTTCAAGGGTGCGGCGGTGGTCATCGAGCGTGATACCGGCCGTGTCCTGGCCATGGCCTCCTCGCCCACCTATGACCCGAATATTTTCGACCCCAACAATTTCAACAGCGCCACCATGTTGAGTGATCTGGTAAATAATTCCACAGACCAGCCTCTGCTAAACCGCGCCACGCAGGGCGAGCTGCCGCTCGGCTCGGTCTTCAAGGTTGTTACCTTCTCCGCAGCATTGGAAAGCGGATTGTATCTTCCACAAACGACCTATTCCTGTCAGTATGACTTCACCGAACTCCAGCAATACGGCGGCCAGGTCCTGCATGACTGGACGTGGACACATTGCCAGAACCGTATTACGGCCGGCAAGGAATGCAACACCACCGACAGCCAGCCATCCGGGCTGCTGACCCTGCCGGAAGGGCTGATGCGCTCCTGCAACCCATATTTCTGGCATATCGGCCTCGATCTTTATAACAACAATCGCGCCGGGGATATTGCGACCATGGCGCAGGCATTTGGTTTCGGCGCCCCGACCGGCATCGGTTCTGTGCCCGAAGGGTCCGGGAATATTGTTGTGCCGACCGACCCCATTGGCGCGACCAACCAGGCGATTGGTCAGGGTACGGTGACGGTGACCCCTCTCCAGGTGGCGCGTGCAATTGCCGCCATCGGCAACGGCGGTACGTTATACCGGCCTCAACTGATCGAGAAGGTTGTCCCTGTTCAGGGCGACCCGGCTGTGGTCTTCAAGCCTGAGGCGTCCGGCACCCTGCTCCTGCGCCCGGACAATCTCAAAACGCTTCAAGATGCGATGTGGAGCGTAATTCACGACCCGCGTGGTACCGCCTACTACCGTTTCATCGGCTTGAACTTCGCTGTTTATGGAAAGACAGGCACCGCCGAATCGGGAAATGGCAATTCCCATGCCTGGTTTGCAGGATATACCGCGGCCCTCAAGGATACTAATTTGCCCGACATTGCAGTGGTGGTTGTGTTGGAGAACCAGGGTGAAGGTTCCGATTGGGCGGCGCCGATCTTCAGGGCCATTGTCGAATCCTATTATATGGGCTCGCCGCAGACCAGACCCTGGTTCGGTCCCTTCGACAATCCATATACCCCCACTCCCATCGGCGGCATCCCGACCAGGACGCCGAGACCGTAAACGATATTTGTGGCGGAATCCATTCGCTCAGGTCTGATCGTCAAGGCCCAATCCGGTTTCTTCTCCGTTGAGACTGGGGAGGGCCTTGTTGTTTGCCAGCTGCGCGGACGATTGAAACAGGGCCGCGCCACCGGTGATATTGCGGCGCTCGGCGACCACGTTCACATCACGGTCCTGGAGGATGGGAGCGGGGTGATCGAGGATGTCGAGGAACGAAAACAGTCCATCGTCCGGCTCGATCCGCGTCCCCAGGGTGTATACCAGCAAATATTGCTGGCCAATGCCGATCAGGCCATGTTCGTGTTCGCATGTGCAAACCCGGACCCAAAAATAAAAATGCTCGACCGTTTTTTGGTCATCGCTGAAAAACAAAGGATCCCGCCGGTCATCATCGCCAATAAATCAGACCTTGTTAAGGATGCCCATGAAATCTTTGGCATGTATGAGGCCCTGGGCTATCGCGTGATCTATACCTCGGCGGAAAAGAACCTTGGCATTGAAGAAATGCAGGATGCTTTGAAGAACAGGATTTCCGCCCTGGCCGGCCCGAGCGGCGCCGGCAAATCAAGTTTGTTGAATGCGATCCAGCCCGGACTCGGCCTGGCCGTCAACGAGATCAGCATGGCCATGAACAAGGGTAAACACACCACCGTAGTGCGGCAATTATTCCCGATCAAGGATGGCGGCTACGTGGCCGACACGCCGGGATGGAAATCGCTGGCGTTATGGGATACGCATCCCGAAGAGATCGATGCATATTTCCCTGAACTTGCCCCGCTGGTGGCTGAGTGTCAATTCAGCGATTGCATGCATACCCATGAACCCGGCTGTGCGGTGCTGGCCGCGCTGAAGGCCGGAAGGATCTTTCCGGCGCGTTATGAATCCTATTTGCGGTTGAGATCGGGACAGGAATAAAGATTTACGTTTTGATATTTGCGATTTATCATTCATAATAAATGATCATTGGAAACTGAAGACTGAAGACTGATGACTGAAAACTGATGACTGAAAACTGGGACCTTCTCGGGCACGAATGGGCTGTGGCCATGCTGCAGCAGCACGTCGCACGCGGCACGGCGCGTCATGCCTATCTTTTCGCGGGAGCGCCGGGCCTGGGACGCCGCACCCTGGCTTTGCGTTTTGCCCAGGCCTTGAACTGCACACAGACCAGCCAGCCGGGCATTCCGTGCGGGAAATGCCGCGATTGCAGGCAGATCGAAGCCATGAGCCACCCCGACCTGACCATCATCCAGGCCGAGGCCGAGGGCGGGACATTGAAGGTGGATCAGGTGCGTGAGGCGCGCCGATCCCTGACCCTTAAACCATATCAATCCAAATATCGGGTGGTGGTCTTTTTGCGCTTTCAGGAGGCCAACGATAACGCCGCCAATGCCCTGCTCAAAGTATTGGAGGAAGCCCCCTCCTATGCGGTCCTGATACTGACCGCCGATAATCCGGAACAATTATTGCCGACCATCAATTCACGCTGTGAGGTTTTGCGCCTGCGGCCGCTGCCTCTGGAAGTCGTCGAGGCGTTCCTGAAGGAAAAGGGTGCAGACGAGGGGACCGCCGGCCTGATCTCGCATATCAGCGGAGGGCGCCCGGGTTACGCATTGAGGTTGATGCAGGACCCGTCCGCGTTGGAATTTCGCCAGGCGAAACTGGCGGACCTGCAGACTCTCCTGCCCGCCTCCCGCGTGGATAAATTTGCTTATGCAGACAAGCTTTCCAGGGACAAGGATGCAATGCGCAGCGTGCTTCAGTTGTGGGTCTCGTTCTGGCGCGATGTTTTGCTGCAAGTCGGTGGCGCATCCACGCCGATCGCAAATGCGGACCATGTGCAGGAAATAGAATTCCTGGCGGGACTCGTTTCATTACCCGAGGTGAGACGCGTGGTTTCAGACCTGGAAAAGGCCCTGGAGCGCATGGATGCCAATGTTAACGCACGTTTGCTGGCGGAAGTGCTGCTGCTCGATTGGCCCAAGGTGTAGTCCATGCCGAAAGT
>Ga0315268_10007151_pt1 | contig 11777 bp, 8 predicted proteins | sample C1_top_MG_FD_204535 | JGI IMG/M metagenome (GOLD analysis project Ga0315268, IMG submission 204535) | Sediment microbial communities from Yellowstone Lake, YNP, Wyoming, USA - C1_top | ecosystem: Environmental > Aquatic > Freshwater > Lake > Sediment | place: USA: Wyoming | collected 2017-08-01 | reverse complement strand
ATCTGGGACGGAGAGCTGGTGCAGTGGTTCAGCGGCTTCCTTACGAACCGGATTATATTTGTCTTCGATAGCTGTCTGGCTGGCGGCATGGCCGTGCTGAAAGCTCCCGGCAGGGTGGTCTGCATGGGTTCCACCATCAACAGCATGTCCCTGGAGGGTGCTGCCTGGGGCGGCGGCCACGGCCAGTTTACCTATTACTTCGCTGAAGCGGGTATGGAAAGCGGTCTAGCCGGTAAGTACGACTATAACGGAGACGGAACACTGTATCAACCCCAAGATGTTTCTGTCGAAGAGGCATTTGATTACGCTAACGCAAATTGCAAGTCTCAAACGCCCACCATCGCTGATGGATTTGATAAGGATTTATTACCTTAAATCCCTGATATCGCTAAAGAAAGGGGCGGGGATTTGGTTCCCGCCCCTTTCCCTTTTGCTGCGTAAATACGGGGCAGACCAAGCGAGCATGGTCTGCCTCTAGTCGAAGCGGACCATGGTCTTCACCGCTTTGTATTTGCCCTTGTGCAGGTTCACCTCGATCATCTCGCGGTAGTCTTCCAGAGGGAACGTGTGGGAGACCATAGGCTCCAAAGAGACCTTCTTCTGCTTCACGAAATCTATGGCGATCTCGAAGACATGCTCTTCTTTGCCGCGTAAATCGGTATATCCGAAGCAATAAACACCTTTTACGGTCTGGAGTTTAAGCCACAAGGGCGTGAGGTCGATCTTTACCTCTTTACCTATCCCAACCACGCTCAAAACGCCGCCTGTCCTCAGCACTCTCATAGCAGCATTGAGGGTCTGGGTGCTGGCCACGGTATCGAATATCTTGGTGAAGCCACCCATGAGCATCTTTTCGCCAAGCAGCGGTTTGTATGCTTTGGCTCCGGTGATGCTCACGGTGTGATTCAGTATGTCGCCATCCGTGATGAGATGATTGGCGCCTGCCTGAGAGACCAGCGCGGCATGGAAGCGAGAGGGCTCTGCCACCGTGATAGGACAGCCTATGCCGAGGGCGCGTATTGACTGGACGATGAGGTTGCCTATCACGCCGCCGCCGATGATGAGCACCTGGTCATCATGGCCGGGCATATTGTCCAGCACAGCCTGAAGGGTTACCGAAAGCGGCTCTATCATAGCGCCTTCTTTAGGGGATACGCCCTGAGGCAATTTGAAGATCTGGCTCTGGTGCGCCACGAGATAGGGCGCGAAGCCCCCGCCCAGGTCACGAGATATGCCGATAAACAGGCCCGGAGAGACGTCGCCCTCAGCGAAGTTCTCGCAATTGGCAGGCCTGCCCATGCTACAGGCTTTGCATTCCGCCTCGATTCCGCGGGTAGCACAGTTCAGATGCGGAGCGACAGTAACTAATTCCCCTGCTTTTATGCCCTCAACATTTTGCCCCACTTCCACCACCTGGCCGCAGAACTCATGCCCGATGGTGCAGGGGAACGAGGTAAAGGGCGAAGCTGCCGGCGAGTCCTTGAGGAAGATGAGGCTGACGTCGCTCCCGCACAATCCGCACATAAGCGTCTTGATTTTCACCCAGTCAGGGGAAGGCAGGACTGGCTCGGGGACATCGACAAGCCGTATCGTGGCCAGAAGGCCCTGGTAGTAAAATCTTTTGCTTATCCTGCCCAGAACACTTAGAACCGCAAACTGGGGGACTGTGACGGAGAATTGCAGGGCTTTCATATTGAAATCCCCCTGTATCCCCCTTTCCAAAAGGGGGAGTAATGGTTCGTGAACTGCCCCTACGCTATTACATTATTGCTGGAGCGGGTGCTCCAGGCTACCCCCTTTTATTCCCAGACGCAGACGCTGCCTGCGGCGTCGCATCCTTCCATCCAGACACTGTCCAGTACCACCAAATCAGGCGGTACGCCGTGCACTTCGGCATCGACGACCACGTCCAATACCGCGGGGAGCCCGGAATTCACCGCTCGTTTCAACGCAGGTTTAATCTGGGCTGGTTTGCTAACCCTCTCGCCGTAGCAGCCCAGGGATTCGGCCAGTTTGTCGTAGCGGGCATCGCTGAAGTCCACACCGCAATAGCGTTCCTGGTAGACCAGCTTCTGTCCGCCTTTGATCATGCCCCAGGCCTTATCGTTGGCAATAATGACAATAATAGGCAGCTTCTCGCGCGCTGCTGTCTCCATCTCCATGGCGTTGAAGCCGAAAGAGCCATCGCCGGTGATGCAGTAAACCGGAGTCTTGGGTCTGGCGAGCTTGGCGCCTATGGCGTAGGGGACGCCAGTTCCCAGGTGCCCTGAGTCTGCGGGCGAGAGGAAGGAACGCGGCTCATATATCCGGTTCTGGTAGAAGGCCCATACCGCCGTATTGCCGCCGTCCACCGAGCAGATAGCTTCACGCGGGAAGAACTCACGCACCTCGCGCATGAGGCGCACGGGATGGATGGGCACATCGTGAGAACGGGCCCCTTCGTTCCAGCCGTCCAACCAGGTCTTCTGTGCCTGCCGCGCTTCTTTAAGTTGAGGTTTTTCCCTCATAGGTTTGGTCTGTTTCTTAACCGCTTTGAGCAAGGCGCTCAAGGTTGCCTTTGCGTCTCCCACCAGTGCCAGGTCCACGGGCCGATTGAGGCCGATGTTTTGAGGGTCTATGTCGATTTGAATAAAGCGCTGTTTGCCCACCTCGCCCCAGAATGGCGGGCGTCCCCAGAAATCTAGGTCGCCGAGGCGACCTCCAACTAAGAGCACTATGTCCGCCGAAGTCTGCGCAGCTATGGCACCAAGTCCTGAGGGAATCAGGCACAGGGGGTGGTCTTCAGGGATTACGCCGCGCGCTCCGACGCTTGTGCTGATGGGGGCAGAGAGATACTCGGCCAGCTCTCTGACCTCATTCCAGGCGCCTGAACGCAACACGCCGCCGCCCGGGTGAATCAGCGGGAAGTCAGCCTTCACTAACATCTCGGCAGCCTTGTGAATGAGATGCTCATCGGCCACCGGAGGTGTGGTGGCTCTATAGCGCTCCGGGGGCAGCGCAGGAGATGTGTCCGAATCTATTTTGTCGCATAGAACATTGGAGGGCAGGTCAAGATAAACGGGCCCGGGACGTCCTGATACGGCTGTGCGAATCGCGAGCTGTGTGAGGTGTGGCATCCGCCTCACATCGTTCACCAAAGCTGCCCACTTCGTGATGGGCGTCATCAGCGGCACCTGGTCGAGGGCCTGCATGGAGCCATGCTCAGGGTAGCAGCGCCAGGTCTGGTTCTGCGCCCCCAACACGATCAAGGGTATCGAGTCGGCCCAGGCTGCATATACCCCAGGCACTAGGTCGGCTACCCCGGGGCCGACTGTGCCCAGGCACACTCCGGGCTCGCCTGTCACTCTGGCCCAGGCATCTGCCATATGGGCTGCTGCCTGTTCGTGGCGAGTGGTGATAAATCGCATTCCTTTCTTGTGTCCCAGTCGGTAGATTGCATCGGTGATGGGATTACACTGGTCGCCGGGAACACCGAATACGTAGCGCACTTTTTCCTCGATGAGACACCGTACCAGGGCTTCGGCTCCGCTGATTGTGGCCATGGTTCAAACCTCCATTCACGTTTTAGGCGCCATCAGGCGACGGCAGTAATAACAATCTCAGCATGTTAGGGAATGATGATTAATTAGTCCCGTAGGGGGCTTGCTGCTAAGACAAATAACATGATAACACAGCGTGTCCAGAGGTCAACTGTCAACATTTCGAATCCAGGAAGTTATTCTGGACGCAGCAGGGTATGGACAGAGGGAGCATTAAACAATGCTTTTTGAACTCTTTAAATCCCCTTGTATCCCCCTCTACAGCAGAGAGGGATACAAGAAATTGACCTGAGGAGTTGCGAAAGCCTTGAAGTAGTATAATACTGGCACCGGGGTGGGAAAGATGATGCCGAAGTCGGTTGTAAAGCAACTGAAGCTACCTAAATTGGGGCAGATCGGCTACGTGGTGAAGGATGTAGATAAAACTGTATCGTATTACAGGGATACGTTCGGCATACGGCCCTGGATGCTGCTGGATGAGAGGCCGGAGCCCTGTATCGAGAAGGGAAAAGAGGTGCACCCGCTGCTGAGGTTTGCCCTGGCTTACATGGGCGCTGTCCAGGTGGAGCTTATCCAGGTTGTGGAAGGGGAAAGCGTTCACCTCGATCACCCTGAGGAGTCCCCGTGGAGAATACACCATCTGGGTTTCATGGTTCAAGGTATCAACAAGAGACTGGATGCCTGCCGGAAGCTGGGCATAGATGTCTTGCAGCGGGGGACAATAAGAGACATCGGGTTTACGGTGGACTATGCTTACTTGGATACTTTGGAACAGGCGGGCGTGGTGATGGAGCTCATTCAGTGGCGCGTCGGCGCATTACCTCTGCCTACTAATAGGTTGACCTTCAATATCTTGTGCCTGGCCGGCTCAGGCACTTTCCTTAAAGGGCGGGTCATTAAGTAGGCGATTTCAGACCAGTTTCGTAAGCTTCTCGCTCACTTCCCATAGTCGCCGGGCAAGCTCGCGGTCATGGGATTCGGGGGAAGACCGGGCTATCTTCTTGTTGACGAAGTACTGGCCGCTGATGCCCTCGACCTCGGGCGATGAGGCTAAGTAGATGCTTGTTTCGGCGCCTTTGGCCGGGGATTTCATCAGGGGCCGGGACAGTTTGTAGAGGTACTTGAAGAAGCGAGGGAAGTCCTTGTCCTTGTCTATGAGGTCGGTGGCGACCATGCCGGGGTGCAGGCAGTTGACGGTCACGCCCGTTCCCTCCATTCTGCGGGCAAGCTCATAGGTGAACAGGACGTCTGCCAGCTTCGACTGGTGGTTGGCGCGCTGACCATCGAAGTCCTTCTCCCCTTGCAGGTCATCGAAGTTTATCTTCCCTCTGGCGTGGTAGGCTCCGGCGACGTTGATGATGCGGGCGGGCGCGCTTTGCTTGATTATGTCGAGTAGAAGGTTGGTGAGCAGGAAGCGGGCTAGATAGTTGACGGCGAACATGGCCTCGAGGCCGTCCACTGTGACATGGCGTTTGGTGTAGTAAACGCCTGCGTTGTTGATCAGCATGTGCAAACGCTGGTATTTGCTCTTATATTCGCTGGCTAATCTGCGTATCGCTTCTTGAGATGAGAGGTCGGCGATAAGCAGGTCTACAGAATTATTGCCGCTTTTCTGCTTAATCTCGGAGAGTGCGGCTTCGCCTCTGGCGGCGTCGCGGCAGACCATGACCACTGGGGCACCCAGCTTAGCCAGGCCCAGGGCGGTGGCCTTGCCGATGCCTGAGCTGGTGCCGGTGACGAGACAGATTCTGCCATTCATTGGCATCTATTCAACCCCCTCTGGCACCCCCAGTCTTGGGGGAGAAGGGAAAATCGGGGGACATCCTTCGACAAGCTCAGGACAGGCCCCCGAACCCCCAGCAAAGGGGGCTCTGCCCCTCTGCACTCCTCTTATGTAATCCCCCTGTCTCCCCCTTTCCTAAAGGGGGAGTTATTTGAGCAGCTTGCCCAGCGTGCCTTTACGGCTCAGGATACGTTCGGCGTCGCTGATGATGGTGTCTATCAGCTCTTTGACGCTCACAACTTTATCGATAACGCCCACCGCCAGCGAGCCGCCTGCTATCCTCAGCGCCATCTCCTCGCCGAAGTCCCTTTCCCAGTCTATTTCTTTATCGGAAGGCGCTAGTTTGAGGAATACCTGCTCCAGTCGCTGCAGCCACAGGTCCTGGGATATGCTTCCCTTCTCTGCCAGCACCTTCTCGTATTCCTCAGCCTTGGGTGGGGCCAGGCAGCGCTCCCTGAACTCGGCATCCCAGGGCTGAGCCTGCACTAGCTTCTGCTTGTACCGTTCGGAAACGGGGCATTCCTGCGTAGCCAGGAAGCGAGTGCCCATGTAGACGCCTTCTGCACCCATAGCCAGGGCAGCCAGAAAGCCGTGGGCATCTCCGATGCCGCCCGCAGCAATAATGGGGATTTTCATCGTCCTGACGGCCGTGGTGATGCCGACGAGCGTAGGAAGCTGGTTGACGTTCTTGAAGGCGGTGCCCTCTATGCCCACGATGACCACAGCGTCGGCGCCCTGCTGCTCGGCAGCAAGGGCGTGCTTCACCGTGACCACTTTGTGTACCCACTTAAGGCCTGCCTCATGTATGCGGCGGCCGTGGTCATCGGCACGATAGGCAGCGGTGAAAATGACGGGCACGCTCTCCTCAATAGCTACCTCTCTCATCTCGTCGATGCTGGGGCAGAGACCTATGGAGAGGTTGACCCCGAAGGGCCTGTCTGTAATCGAGCGCGCTTTCCTGATGTCCTGCCGCAGCCCTTCAGGGGTGCGCAAGGCGCTGGCAGTGATGATGCCGAATCCTCCAGCTTCGGATACGGGGGCTGCTATGGCGGAAGTGCCAAAACCGCCGAACGCTCCCTGAATTATGGGGTATTTGCTACCCAGCAGGTCGGTCACCCTGGTTTTCCAGTTCATGGGTTCACCTCGAAATCACGAAAATGAGACAACTTGAGACGAGGTCACATTTTATCACTTCAGGGTGCCCCTGTCATTTCAGGAACGGAAAATTGAGGAAAGGGTTTGATTTGGGGCTCGAGACGAATTCGGTTTCAAAGCGAAAAGCGGCGGGCTGGCAGCGTAATAAATACGAAGGTTGCTGAGAGGGCGAAACCTCGGCCTTCTCAGCAACCTCGTGCAGCTTCACGGACTATATGGCTTAATGAAGGTCCATCACAGCATCGACCTTGGCGGGAAACGTCCGATTCAAGATTAGCGGTGCACCCACTTTAGGCTTTATCTGGATGGTGAACTCGCTGTAGGTGGCAGGGCCGGGGTTCAGTCCAGATAGGTTAATCCTGATCACAGCCTGCTCATCCTTGTCGAGTAAGTTATCGTCACTATGCCTACCTATCCAGGAGACAGTCCAGGGCAGGTCGGAAACATGCTGGTTTCTATCAGTATAGCTGATTAGGGTGACATGGGTTTCATTTCCGGTAGGGTTGGGGGTCAGGTCGATAGCCTCCCCGCCCATAGTGTTGGTCAGGGTGACGGTCACCGCCGTTACGTTTCCGGTTGTCGTGTTGCCATAGGCGTACACGTCCCCTTTGAGTTCCAGGGTCGCCCTGGCTGCCGCTAGCCCCGAGTAGATGGCCTCCTGGCCCTTTTGGGTAGCGAATATCCCTGCGGACAGCACCGAGTAGGCGAACACGGACGCCACGACCACGAAGGCAATCAGGATAATCGCAGTCTCCAGGCCGGTGATGCCCCTCTCATTCATGCGCAGGGTCCTTATTGCCCTCTTCAATAGCTTTATCCTCATTAGCAGCTGATTACTCCGCGATATTTCTAAGCACTAATGCGAACATTGATTACCGATTCGCGCTTTTTGGGAGCAGCGCGATGCATATCGGTAGCAATCGTAGCAACTGAATACTATTCGAACAATCACCACCTAGTACTACGAGGAATAGGTAAAAAGTCATGGATACACAAACCTGAGAAGGTTTAGGACCCTTTTCAACCCCCTAAATCCCCCAGTCTTGGGGGACATCCTTCGACAAGCTCAGGACAGGCCCACAAACCCCTGGCAAAGGGGCTACGCCCCTCTGCACTCCCCTGTAATCCCCCTAACCCCCTTTACAAAAGGGGGATTTAATACTCAAGGGGCTACGCCCCCTGCATTCCCCAGTTGTTGGACTACCTTAAGCAGAGCCCTTGCGGAGAGCTACATCGTTCAGGTATAATCCAACCCATCGGGCTATCCTAATTTTGTTTCGGCGACATCCCCCGGGGAAAAGTCGCCGAAATTCGGGAATTCGGGCTGACATCGGATCGGTGAGCCCGGCGCTACTGATGACAGAGATTAAACGAAGTTCAAACTCACAGTCTGCTTCGCCAGACCGTGAGAAAGCCATTCGCCGCCGTCTGGGCATCCCCGACGATGCTAAGAGGGTGATCGTCTTCGCGGAATCCAGCCACTGGGACCCGAGCTGGATTCGCACATCGGAAGAGTACTTCGAACGCTACGTGCGTCAAAACCTCAATGATGCTGTCAGCGAGCTGCTGCGCGAGCCCCGCCGCATCTACTCGGCTGAGTGCGTCTTCTTTCTGCGCATGTTCTGGGACCAGTGTCCGGAGCAGCGCGAAAATTTGCGCAGGCTGGTCAACGAAGGCCGTTTTCGTGTCGCCAACAGCGGGGTGACTGCCGCCGACACAATTGTCCCCGACACGGAGGCGCTGCTGCGCGACTTTTTAATCGGCCAGGAGTGGCTGCGGGCAAACGGCATGACACAGGAGCCGCTGCTGGCCTTCTTTCCCGACAGCTTCGGACACTCTCCTGCCCTGCCGTCGCTGCTCAAAGCCGCTGGCTTCACTATGGCGACCATTACGCGCATCGACGGGATGATGTCGCCCAGCTCCTACCACGAGATGCTGAGGGGATTCCCCCGTCCCGGCTCCAGCGCCGCCTTGCTGATGAAAGAAAAGCGTACGCTCGACTTCATCTGGCGCGGCCCGGACGGAGCCGAGGTGCTATGCCACTGGAACGCATACACCTACGGTCAGGGCGACCTCATCGCTCACCGGGGAATCACGCGGGTATATGTCTTTCCGGCCGCCGTTAGCGACCGCTCCGATTGGAATGTGAGACACAAGATCGAGCACTTCGCTGCGCAGCTCAAGCCTTACAGCCCCACGCCCTATATGTACTGTCCCATGGGCGGCGATTTCGTGGGCCCGCTACCCGACCTTCTGGCTCTGCTGGACCGCTACAACCGCCTGCATTACCCCAAGAGCGGGCTGTGGGCAGTCAACGCAGGCCTCGACGATTATCTAGCCCTGGTGGACTGCTACCGTGACTCTTTGCCTGTCGTGGAGCTCGACCCCAACCCGTACTGGACGGGCTTTTATACCGCGCGTCCTACGCTGAAGAAGAAGGGCCATGACCTGGTGGAGTCCCTGCTTCTCGCCGAGCGACTGGCTATGCTGCCGGAGAACGAGGGAGCGGGGCAGGCCGTGGCGAAGGCTCTCGAGGACGCCTGGTGGTATGTCGCTGTTTCCAATCATCATGATTTCATCACCGGCACCTCGCCTGATAGGGTGGTGGAAGCCGAACAGGAGCTGTGGCTGGATAAGGCAGCCGCAGACGCGAACTTGGCTATAACCCGTTTTTCACAGACTCCCTCCGTGGCAAAGCTGAAACGTGCTACACCCAGGCCGGCAGCGGTGCCGGAGTGGAAAAAGAAAAACGGGACGATCGAGGTACGAACGCCACACTATGTCATGGAACTGTCTGAAGATGCAGGGGGCTCAATCGTGCGAGCCTGGAATCCCGCCACGCAGGAGCCGCTGTTGAAAGGGGTGTCCCACGACCTGGTCAGCTACTACGACCTGGGCGGCCTGTGGAGAATGGGTCATGAATTCTGGGGCGGCAGGTTCAAGGAGCTGCATCGGGCGAGCCAGCGCCCGGCCCAGTTCAGGGTGCGGGAACTGGAGGGAGGCCTGGAGGTAGCCTGCGCCGCCGAACTGGACGGTCAGACCATACAGCGCCTGCTGTGGCTCCGCAGCGACTCGCCTGTAATTCGCTGCCGCGTCGAAGGCATGGCTGCCGAGCGCCGCACCGTGACCGTCCGTTTTGTCGCCGATATATCAGCCAGCCGGCTGGCGATGGACGCAGTGGGCGGCATCGTGGTTCGGCCTCCTCAAAGGATATACAACCCGACGTTCTGGGCTCTACAGCACTTCATGCATCTTCAAGATGATGCTAACGGCAGGGGCCTGGCCCTGTGCCTGGGCATGCCCGGGGCTGCGTCGTATCAGCGCGATGGACGCCTGGAGGTGATTGTACTGCGCAATGCCACCCAGGAGCGAGCCTTCGGCTTGTTTCCTCTGCTGGGACTGCCGGCGGAAGGCCACGAACGGGTCAGCCACACCTTTGACTACGCTATATGGTTCACGCCCGCCGGCGACTGGCGCGAGAACGGCATACCACAGCTTGCCCTCCGTCTCGATAATCCCTGGGACACGACTGGCCGCGCTGAACTGAGCGCGCTTGCGGATTCTGTGGTAAAGACCGACCAGCCGGAGGTCGTGGTCGTGGCAGTGAAGCCTGCCTCGCGCGGCGAAGGGCTCATCGTCCGACTATCCACGCTCTCATATTTCGGGCTACCTGTTGCAGTCACGGCGCGCGACCGTCAGTTCAAGGCGGCGTTTCTCTGTGATGCCCGGGAGCGCGACCTCGGATTGCTGGAGGTCCAGGGGCAGACCGCCCGCCTCACCATGCCTGGCACCATAGCGACGGTGCGGCTGGTGATTTGACTGCGGGGGCGCCAAATCCCCCCTGTATCCCCCTCCCTGAACGAGTCAGGGACAAGTTTGCAAAAGGGGGAGGTCATTGCGCGCGGGAATGGCATAGAGGCGGTTCACGAAAAGGCCGTTGTCCAGTGTTGTCCAGCCCTGCCTGAAGCTAAAACCGCGAGTTGTATAGACCTTTGGTCCCTCTGTTCCTGCTTCCGCAGTGATCTGTCATGCTGAGTGTAATCAGCACCACGAAGCTTTGAAAAATCCCCCTTGCCCCCTTTACTAAAGGGGGAATTTCCGCCGCATGGCTGGGAATCTGTGCGCAAATAGGTTGCCTGAAATCGTTTGCTAATAGGGGGAGTTCAGAGGGGCAAAGCCCCTTTGACGGGGGATTCGGGGGTGCCCCCCCCAACCCGAAATTCCCCCAAGATTGGGGGACACAGGGGGTTGAAAAAGCCTTCGAGCCTTTAGAGAAAGAGGTGCAGGATTCCTCCTGCCAGGGGTAATGGGGGTGTCCCCCAACTCCAGATTCCCTCAAGATTGGGGGATACAGGGGGTTGAAAAAGAATTAAAAAAACCTCTTATGCCTTACTATTGCAAAACTGTTTCAGATGTGATACAATGCGCCGCAAGCAGACTGTTTCCGTTGTGGAGCATTTTCTCGGGTATTAAACAGGAGGTGGGCGATGGCAAAAGTGACGTTAAGCAACATAGGGCAACTCCTGAGAGAGAGGAGAGGCAACGGAGGCATCCGGGAAGTTGCTCGCGAGATAGGAATCAGTCCGGCCACGCTATCGAGGGTGGAGAACGGCAAGCTCCCTGATCTGGAGACTTTCTCCAAGGTCTGCCGGTGGCTGAAGATAGACGCCGGCGAGGTGCTGGGCGTCAAGGGCGCGGCTGCCGGCGCGGCCTCGTCACAGGATAGAATCATTTCGGCACATTTGCGGGCCGATAAGACTCAAAGCCCTGAAGCTGCCCGGGCGCTGGCAGAGATGATACTAGCGGCGCAGCGCATGATTTCAGAGAGCCGCGGAGTGTAGTGAGAAGTTGAGATGTTGGAAAGAGGCTTCAAGACCTGGTGCGAAAACGTATCCCTGCAGATACGCAAGGAGCTGGGAATAGCGAGGGCAAATCCTCTGCCTGCGGAGTCCCTGGCTAAACACCTCGGTGTCTTGCTCTGGAAACCCATCGACATCAGGGGGCTTTCGCCGCAGGCGCGCTCAGTGCTGCTGAGAAAGGAGAGGAACTCCTGGTCGGCGGTTACCGTGTCTTTTGCCGGCGTCGATGCCATAATCTACAACTCGTCTCATTCCCAGGCGCGGCAGTCCAGCGACATCATGCATGAGCTGTCGCACATCCTCATCGGCCATGAGCCGGGCAAGATATTCCTCTCGCAAAACGGCCAGATTATGCTGAGGACCTATGACCAGACCCAGGAAGAGGAAGCATCGTGCCTGGCCAATGCCTTGCTGCTGCCCAGAGAGGCTTTGCTTACGATA
>Ga0315268_10007150_pt1 | contig 11778 bp, 11 predicted proteins | sample C1_top_MG_FD_204535 | JGI IMG/M metagenome (GOLD analysis project Ga0315268, IMG submission 204535) | Sediment microbial communities from Yellowstone Lake, YNP, Wyoming, USA - C1_top | ecosystem: Environmental > Aquatic > Freshwater > Lake > Sediment | place: USA: Wyoming | collected 2017-08-01 | reverse complement strand
CCCAATTGTACATATTAGGCCATTGACGAGTCTCGTAGCACGCGCCGCAAGCCAGAATCATCGCCGAGCTATCGGGCGAGGTGAGCTGAGTCATCGCCGTCTGGTGCAGGTGGCCGTGCAAGACGAAATCACATCCATCCGTCAACATAGCGGCGCTGTCGTTCTGGTCAAACTCGCGCAGCCAGTCAAACGGATGGTGCATTAGTGCGACTTTGAAATCAGCGCCTCGAGCCTGCTCCAACGCCGTGCGCGCCTGGCGCTCGCCAATGAGCAGCCCATCCGCTTTGTCTTTGTCCGAAGCGCACAGCCAGGCCGAGTTTAGACCCAGTATGGTGATCCGTCGCCCGGCTACATCGAAGGGGAGGACGTAAAAATAGTGCTCGTCGTCAAAGCCCAGGTGACCCAGATAAGCCTTGACAAACTCGGCGTATCCCTTGAACCGCGCCATGACCAGCCGCCGATCATCGGGGGTAGCCAGCAACGTATTGACGCTATCGCGGTCGGTCAGCGCCGTGGCGATAGCTTTGGCGCCGCCAGTGACCAGGTTGCGGTTCGCGTCGTGATTGCCGGGGACGACGAACAGCCGCTCGCGCAGGAGGCCGGTTTTTGCCAGCAGGTCATCGAAAAAAGCGCGAGCCAGCGCATATTCGTCCGGCTGGCCCGAAAAAGCAATATCGCCCGTGACGGCGATGAAATCGGGGCGTAAATCGTCTTGCTCCATGCGCTCGCCAATGTCGCGCACGAGCGCCTGCAACACGACGCTAGCGTTGTACGTCTGCGAGGCGCGGAAATGCAGGTCGGAAATGTGGAGCCACGTCAGCATGGTCATCTTCTCCTTGGGGCATAGGCGCAGTGGCAACTTGCGCGGATTCTATCCCCAACACCAACGAAAGTCAAACAGCCCCCGGGGCCAGGATGTGCGTCCAAGTCTGATACTGCTGGCGAATTCGTAGCGGCGACCCTTGTAGTCGCCTCTGCTAGGGAAACTGCAAAGGTTGGCACGCAACTTTTGAAGGCAGCGCGCATCCAAACATAGCAGAAAAGCAATTAAAGGAGAGTCACAGTGGAAATAGAGATCACTTTCCCCGGCGGCGCACGAGTGGACGCAAGCTTGAATGGCTTTAGCATCAAGACCGATCAGCCTGTGCAGGGCGGCGGTTCCGGCTCTGCGCCGACTCCGTTCGCCACTTTCCTGGCGTCTATCGGTACCTGCGCTGGAATTTACGTGCTGGGCTTTTGCCGGCAGCGTGGCCTGCCAACGGAGGGCCTCAAGCTGGTGCAGCGGATGCAGTCCAACCCGGCGACCGGCCTGATCGGCAAGATCGCGCTCGATATCCAGTTGCCGTCCGATTTTCCAGAAAAGTACAAGGCAGCGGTGATCAAGTCAGCCGAGCAGTGCGCAGTCAAAAAGCACTTGGAATATCCGCCCGCGTTCGAGGTCACAGCGACCACCGTCAGCGCATGACGCGCGTCAACACCTCCCCGAAAGCCATGCCCTGAGCAAAGTCAAGGGTCAGCCTTCGGGAAGGTCGGCACACCGCGCTTCATTATTGAGAATCATTCTTGACAAGAAAGCCGCACCGTGCTATACTGTTGCGCATCCCCCCCGGTGGGGGTGGGTTAGCCTTGCAGAGAGAGAAATCGGCATGTCGAGATACAGTGCAACATTCCTGTTCATGATACTAGGCGCGGCGCTCTTGGGGAGCACAAGCTGCACAAGCGAGGCAGCCACCTCACCCGCCCCTCCATCCGCCGTCGCGGGACAGGTCGCTCTGACGGGCAGCAAGCAGGCGGCCGATCTCACCATCGCCTTGTTCAGCGCAACCAACCCACCGGTTCGAGGCGCCAATGTATTGGAAACTGTCATCACCGATGGGCAAGGCCAGCCGGTCACGGATGCGCAGGTTGCATTCGATCTGGACATGACCAACATGAGCCACGGCAAGAACATTATAGTGGCTGCGCCCCAGGGCAACGGACGCTACGCCGGGCAGGTGTTCTTTATGATGCCGGGCCCGTGGCGAGTCATCGCCCTCGTCCAGAGGCCCGGGCAGCCGGTAACCCAGACGCGTTTCGACTTTCAAGTCAAATTGAGATAATAGGGAAAACGGGTTTCTGAACGGGTTTCAGCAACGAGGGATCAATGAATCTCACCGAGGCAATCACCTGCGGGCTGGCGGTTATGGCCGTGAGCGGCGGTGTAGGGCTGTACCTCCGGCGCTACCAGTCGGCCCTGACCGAAATGATGGGGATGATGATCGGCATGACGTTCGGGATGATGACCGGCATTGCCGTCGGCTACTATATCGGGGCCGCCACAGACATGTTTATCAGCAACCTGGTCGGCGTGACCGTCGGCGTTCTCTTCGGCGTCGTGTTTGGGCGCGTGGGTGGCCTGATGGGCATGATGGATGGTGGAATGGGCGGCATGATGGGCGGCATGATGGGAGCCATGCTGGGTGTGATGGTCAACTTTTCGCCGCTGGTCGTGAACATCACCGCCGTGTTCATGTCGGCGCTCTTTGCGACCAGCATGGTCGCATTGGTCCGGCTGGTGCAGACCAGCACCGCCCGCCAGTATGCCCTCGATCCTGTGTGCGGCATGACAGTGGACGTGGCGACCACCAAGCTGACCAGCGATTACAAGGGTAAGACCATCTATTTTTGCGCCCCCAGCTGCAAGCGTGCATTCGATAGAGCGCCAGAAAAATACCTGGCATAAGAAAGTGAAAGCAGCGATATGGACGTCAAGACTCGCGACCAAGTGATCCGCCGCCTGCGCAGCATCCAGGGCCATGTGAAGGGCATCGAAAAGATGGTGGAAGAAGACCGGTATTGCGTTGACGTGATGCGCCAGGTCATGGCGGCACAGGCGGCGATGGCCAAGCTCAACGAGTTGATCTTGCAGAACCACCTCAACACCTGCGTGATCGAAGCCGTGCGCGGGAATGACCCCAAAGCGCGTGAGCGAGTGCTGGAAGAGATCGGCGACGTGTTCGAGATGTCAAGAAAGGTCTAGCAGACCTGACAGGTTTGCGAAACCTGTCAGGTCCAACCTATCGATATAAGGAGAAGATACAAATGGAAACCAAGACATTCCAAGCCCCTGCGATCCACTGTGGTCACTGCACCACGACGATCGAGCGAGAACTGGGCGAGCTGGAAGGCATCAAGTCGGTCAAGGCCGTCCAAGACACCCAGATGGTCATGGTCAGTTGGGAAGCGCCAGCCACCTGGGACAAGATCAAGGCGCTGATGGCTGAGATCGGTTACCCGGCGGCAAGCTGAAAACGGCAGAAACCTGTTTTCCCGCAGGCCCCCGAAGCGAAGCGGAGTGGGGTCGAGAAAACGGGTTTCTATGAGTGGAGTGATGAATGGCAGAAGCGAAGCAAGTTACGCTCCCCGTAACGGGGATGACGTGTGCCAATTGTGCGTCGACGATCGAGCGCAACGTGCGCAAGCTGCAGGGCGTGAGCGTTGCGAACGTGAACCTGGCGCTGGAAAAGCTTACGGTCGAGTTTGATCCAACCTTGCTCGACGAGCGCGGCATCATCGGGCGAGTGCAAAAGGTAGGCTATGGCGTGGCGACGGGCAAAGCCGAGCTGCCTATCACTGGCATGCGCGACAGCAATGACGCGCTGGCGCTCGAAAGACTGCTCGCCAGGCAAAACGGCGTGCTTTCGGCCGGCGTCAGCTACGGCACCGAGCGCGCAACGCTGGAATACATCCCCGGCCTGACGAGCATCGCCGACCTGGCGGCCGTCATCCGCAAAGCAGGTTACGACGTGGTGCAGGCGGGCGAATCCGAAGAGATGGAAGACGTGGAGGCCCAGGCCCGCGCCGCCGAGGTGCAGCGGCAGGGCAGCCTCCTCGTCCTCGGCCTCATTTTCACTGTGCCGCTGATGACCTTCAGCATGGCGCGCGATTTCGGCTTGATTCGCCCGTTCGGCGGCGATGTCTGGCTGATGATGGCAGCCGCCACGGTCGTCCAATTCTTTGTGGGCTGGCAGTATTACGTGGGCAGCTACAAAGCCCTGCGCGCGGGCGGCGCGAACATGGACGTGCTGATCGCCATGGGTTCTTCGGCGGCATACTTTTACAGCGTAGCCGTCGTGCTCGGACTCGTCAAGATGGGGCACGTTTACTTCGAGACCGGCGCGGCTATCATCACCCTCATCATGCTCGGCAAGTTTCTGGAAGCGCGGGCCAAAGGCCTCACGTCCCAGGCGCTCAAAAAACTGATGGGCCTACGCGCCAAGACGGCCACCGTCATCCGCGAGGGCGCCGAAGTCGAAATCAAGATTGACCAGGTCGTCGTGGGCGACACGATCCTGGTGCGCCCCGGCGAAAAGGTCCCTGTGGATGGCATCATCGTCGAAGGGCGCACGACGCTGGACGAGTCCATGATCACGGGCGAGTCCATGCCGGTCGCCAAAGGTCCCGGCGACGAAGTGATCGGCGCGACGATCAACAAAGAGGGGCTGCTCAAGTTCGAAGCGACCAAGGTCGGCAAGAACACTGTGCTGGCGCAAATCGTCCGCATGGTGCAAGAAGCGCAGGGCAGCAAGGCGCCCATCCAACGCCTGGCCGATCAAGTGAGTGCATACTTTGTCCCAGTGGTCATTGGCCTCGCGACGCTGACGTTCATCGGCTGGGTCGTCGTCGGGCGCGTGGATTGGACGCGCGCGATGATTGATGCCGTAGCGGTGCTCGTCATCGCCTGCCCCTGCGCATTAGGGCTGGCCACGCCGACGGCGATCATGGTCGGCACGGGCCGTGGCGCAGAGAACGGCATTCTGTTCAAGAACAGCGAATCGCTGGAACGCGCGGGCCGTGTGCGCACCGTGGTGCTGGACAAAACGGGGACGATCACGCGCGGCGAGCCTGCCGTCACGGATGTGGTGGTCAGCGCAACCTGGCATGTGGAACGTGGAGCGTGGAGCGATGAGCTGCTCCGTCTCGCGGCCAGTGCGGAACGCGGGTCAGAGCATCCACTAGGGCAAGCCATCGTTGCGGCGGCGAAAGAAAAAGGGCTAGTGATGGCAGAGCCCCAAGGCTTCCAGGCCGTGAGCGGGTTCGGCGTGCGCGCCAACGTGGATGGTCGCGCGGTCATCATCGGCAACATGCGGCTGATGCAGAACGAAGGCATCGTGCTCGACGGGCTGGAACGCGAGGTGACGCGGCTGCAGGGCGAGGGCAAGACGGCCATGCTCGTGGCGGTGAGCCATGTAGAAGGTGCTGCCCCCTCTCCGGCCGGCGTGATTGCTGTCGCCGACACGGTCAAGCCCGGCTCGCGCGAGGCGATTGACGAGATGAAAAAGCTTGGCCTGCAAGTCGTCATGCTCACCGGCGACAACCAGCGCACAGCAGACGCGATTGCCAAGCAAGTCGGCGTGGAGCGCGTGCTGGCCGAGGTCCTGCCGGGCGACAAGGCCGCCAATGTCAAAAAGCTGCAAGGCGACTCGGCTGGGACACGTGGGGCAGGCGGTGCGCTGGTGGCGATGGTCGGCGACGGCATCAACGACGCGCCCGCGCTGGCCCAGGCCGATGTTGGCATCGCCATCGGGACCGGCACGGATGTGGCGATGGCCGCCGCAGGAGTGACGCTCATCAGCGGCGACCTGCGCGGTGTGGGACGTGCCATCTCGCTTTCACGCGGAACCATGCAAACGATTGTGCAAAACTTGTTCTGGGCGCTGCTCTACAACGTGGTGCTCATCCCTATTGCCGCTCTGGGGCTGCTCGCACCGGTCATGGCAGCCGGCGCGATGGCGTTCAGCTCGATTTTCGTGGTGACCAACAGCCTGCGGATGCGCGGCTACAAGGTGCAGGTCATCGAAAAGCCCAAATCGTTGCCGCGCCAACTGGTCGAGATGACGCCGCAGCTCATAGCTCCCATCCTGGCGCTGGCGTTGCTCATCGCGCTTTCGACCGGCTGGCTCCAGTTGCCCGGCCCGATAAGTCAGATGAAATAGGCAAACCTTACTCCAGGCACCAATGGTCAATCATGGCTCTAAAGCACATCGGAAAAGGAGGTGACCCAAAATGGCAAAGGACCTTGTCTGCGGCATGGACGTGGATGAAAAGACCGCGCCCGCCAAATCCGATTACAAGGGCAAGACGTATTATTTCTGCGGGCCCGGCTGCAAGCGCGATTTTGACAAGAACCCGGAAAAGTATATCGGCGAGAAAAAGTAACAGTTCCCGATAGAACCCCGCCGCGACCGACGGGGTTCTTTTTCAGGCCAGCACGGAAACGGTTTTTGTGGGATAATAGAGCTCAATGTCCCCAACAGCCAAGGGACCCACACGGGGACGCTCACCATTCCGCTTACAACTGAGTTGATTCATCAAAGACACCAAGATACGGATGTTTCTTGGTGAACCTTGGCATCCTTGACGGAAGAAAAGAGGAAATAACGCATGAACGCAACCGATACATTTGGCTCGCCTCAGCAAGTCAAAGACTGCCTGGGCGACCAACAGTACATCGCCAGCGACGAGATCGCGACGATCATGTTCCTGAGCCAGCAGCTCGGCAAACCGCTGCTGACGGAAGGACCAGCCGGCGTGGGCAAGACCGAACTTGCCAAAGCTGTGGCCGGAGCGACAGGCCGGGAGCTTATCCGGCTTCAATGCTACGAAGGGTTGGACGAAACTAAAGCGCTCTACGAATGGGAGTACGCCAAGCAGTTGCTCTACACTCAACTGCTGCGCGACAAGCTGCAAGAGACGCTGACCGGAGCCGCCAGCCTGGCAGCCGCCGCCGACCGATTGGCCGCCGAGGAAGACGTTTTCTTTTCTCGGCGCTTTCTGTTGGAGCGCCCGCTGCTCAAAGCCATCCTCAGCGAGCAGCCCACGGTGCTGCTGATTGACGAGATTGACCGGGCCGACGCCGAGTTCGAGGCGTTCCTGCTGGAGGTGCTCAGCGATTTTCAGGTGAGCGTGCCAGAGCTGGGCACCCTCACCGCCGTGCACAGGCCGCTGGTCGTGCTCACCAGCAACAACACCCGCGAGCTGAGCGAGGCCCTCAAGCGCCGTTGCCTGTACCTGTTCATTGACTATCCGTCCGTCGAGCAAGAGATGGCCGTGGTGCGGCTCAAGGTGCCGGAACTGGCGCCCAAGCTGGCCCGCCAGGCGGTGGAACTGGTCCAGCGCCTCCGCTCCATGGATTTGCGCAAATCGCCCAGCATCAGCGAGACGTTGGATTGGGCCAAGGCGCTCGTGTCGCTCAACGCCCAGAACCTGGACTCGGAGACACTGCAGACGACGATGAGCGTGTTGCTCAAGCACGAAAGTGACCTGCAGCGGGTCAAGCGAGAACTGGAACATCCTGCCGAGAAACCCCGCCGTCCTATGGATGACGACCCGGATCAATACCAGTACCGGCGGCGGAATTGATCGTCGAGCGTCAGACGTGAAACGTGATGCTGACGTTTGACGGTTCACGCCTGACGCGCCTGGAGTGATCCTATGGAAGAACGGATACTGAAATTCATTTCTGCGTTGCGCGCCGGAGGTGTGCGCATCAGCCTGGCTGAAAGCGCCGACGCCTTTAGCGCGGTGGATTGGATGGGCGTGCAAGACCGGGAGGCATTCCGGCTCAGCTTGCGCTCGACGCTGGTCAAGGACGCCAAGGATATCCCGACCTTTGAGGAACTGTTCCCACTGTTCTTTGATAGCACCAATCCTCCACCGCTGATGAATCTGACGCAGGATCTGACGCCGAAAGAAGCCCAGATGCTGGCGCAAGCGATGCGCCAGTTCAGCCAGCGCCTGCGCCAGATGTTGGAGAAACTGCTGCGCGGCGAACAGCTCAGTCAGGAGGAACTGGACGAGCTTGGCCAGTTGGTAGGCCTGCAACACGCCGACGATCTGCGTTACCGCGAGTGGATGGCGAGGCGCATGGAACAGGCACTGCACTTTCGAGAAGTGCAAGAAGCGCTACGAGAACTGGCGCAGCTTTTGGCCCAGATGGGCATGAGTAAGCAGCGTCTGGAACAGTTGCGCCGATTCCTGCAATCGAATCAGCAAGCCCTGCAGGAGCAACTGCGCCAATACGCCGGGCAGCGCATTGCCGAAAACATGAGCGAGCGCCCGCGCGACCAAGGCGTCGAAGGGCTGCTTAACCGCCCCTTCAACGCACTCTCCGACGCAGATATGGACAAGCTGCGCAAAGAGGTACGCCGATTGGCCGCGGCGCTGCGTACGCGAGTGGCCTTGCGTCAAAAGCGAGCCAAGACCGGGCAACTGGACGCCAAAGCCACAATCCGCGCGAACCTAAAACACGGCAACGTGCCCATCGAGCTCAAGCACCGTGACCACAAGCTCAAGCCCAAGCTGGTCGTCATCTGTGATGTGAGCACTTCGATGCGCTACTGCTCCGAGCTGATGTTGAGCCTGATCCACGCCATGCAGGACCAGATCAGCAAGACGCATGCCTTTGCCTTTATTGACCACCTGGAATACATCTCGCCGGACCTGGCGGGCCAAGAACCGGAAAAGGCCGTAGCTGAAGTGCTGGAGCGTATGCCGCCGGGATACTATAACACCGACCTGGGCGGCAGCCTGGAAGCGCTGGTCGAGGACTATTCGGACACCGTGGACAGTCGCACCACTTTAATCGTCGTGGGCGATGGGCGCAACAACTATAACGATCCGCGGCTGGACATTTTTCGCGCATTGTCCCACCGCAGCCATCGAACGATCTGGCTCAACCCGGAAGCGCCCATGCTGTGGGGGACGGGAGATAGCGACATGGTAAAGTACGCGCCCCTGTGTGATGTGGTCTTGCAGGTCAACACCCTGACTGATTTGGCGGCGGCGGTAGACAAGTTGCTCATTCAGAAGTAAGATAGACCTCATAGGTTTGGCCTGCCCTGGACGGCAAGCGCTTCGGGTCTCGCAGCCATGAAGAATCGCCTCTCACAATTCAATAACTGGTTTTCTGAGCGCCGCGCCAAGATTGAGGACGCGGCGATTAACGTCCGGCGAGCATTCAAGATGGTCTGGCAAGCGCATCCGGCGTCGGCGCTGGCAATGCTGGCCTGCACGCTCGTCGGTGGGTTCCTGCCCGTGGGGCAAGCCTGGGTGGGCAAGCTCATCGTGGATGCGGTGGTGAACGCCGTCAGCGGGCGCACCGGGGCAGAAGCCGGGCTGCGTGCGGTGCTGCCGTTCCTGGCGGCCGAGTTCATCATGCTGATGCTGCAATCGGCCAACGGCCAGGCTCGCACTTTGGCCGAGCATGTCCTGCACGCACAGATCAACTTGAGCATTAACACGCGCATCATCCACAAGGCGCTTGAGCTTGACCTCTCGCACTTTGAGAACGCCGAGTACTATGACAGACTGGAAAACGCCCGGCGCGAGGCTGACTATCGCAGCCTGCAAATCGTCAACGACGGTTTTTACATCGCCCAAAACATTGTCACGCTGCTATCATACGGCGCGCTGCTGATCCGTTTCAGCCCATGGCTGGCGCTGATTCTATTCGCCGCGACGATCCCGGCATTCGTCGCCCAGAGCCGCTATGCCGAGTTGAATTTCCGCGTGCTCACGTGGCGCGCGCCGGAATCGCGTATGCTCTCCTACCTCGAATACTTGCTCACCGATTACAACGCGGTGAAGGAAATCAAGCTCTTTGGGTTGGGCGAGCCGCTGCTGGGACGCTACGCCAACCTGTTCTGGAAATTTGTGAGCGAAGATCGCGCCATCGCGCAAAAGCGCAGCCTGGCGTCGCTCGGCTGGGGCTTGCTCGCTTCGCTTTCGTATTACGGCGCGTATGCGTGGATCGTCTGGCGCGCGGTGGGCGGGACGATCACGCTGGGCGACATGACGCTCTACCTGGGCATTTTCCGCAACAGCCAGAACCTGTTCGAGTCCATCTTTTACAGCCTGAGCGACTTGTACGAGAACGGGCTCTTTATGAGCAATCTGTTTGCGTTCCTCGAGCTCAGACCGCAGATGACGATGGCGGAGCGCCCGCGGCCCGTCCCCAAAGAGATCCGGCAAGGCATCGAGTTCCGCCGCGTCTCGTTCAAATACGAGGGCCACGACGAGTGGGCGCTGCGCGACGTGAGCCTGTGCATCCGGCCCTGCGAAAAGATTGCGCTCGTCGGCCCCAACGGCGCGGGCAAGACCACGCTCATCAAGTTACTCACCCGGCTGTACGATCCAACCGAAGGGCAGATTTTGCTCGACGGCGTTGACCTGCGCGAATACGATCTGGGCGATCTGCGCCAGCAGATCGGCGTGATCTTTCAGGATTTTGTGCATTACCATCTGACAGCAGCGGAAAACGTGGGCTTTGGACAGATCGAAGCGGTTGACGATCGCCCGCGCATCGTGCGTTCAGCGCAAAAGAGCGGCGCCGACGGCATCATCTCCGCGCTGCCCGATGGATACGAGACGATGCTCGGTCGCTGGTTTTCCAAGGGCCGCGACCTTTCCGGCGGCGAGTGGCAAAAGATTGCGCTGGGCCGTGCGTTCATGCGGGATTGCCAGGTGCTTGTCTTGGATGAGCCGACGGCGGCGCTGGACGCGGAAAACGAGCTGCGCGTCTTTCAGCAATTCCGCGAGCTGACCTCGGACAAGATGGCCGTGCTCATCAGTCACCGATTCTCCACCGTCCGCATGGCCGATCGGATCTTTGTCATCGAAGAAGGCCATATCACCGAGCAAGGGACTCACGAAGAATTGCTGGCTCAGAGAGGAACATACGAGCGGTTATTCATGCTGCAAGCCGAGTCGTATCGCTGACGACCGCACCATGCATGCCCATCAGGGCGCCAGGGCAGTAACGTCGTGCAACAATTGCTGGAGCCTCTCCAGCCCTTCTTGAAGGGTAGCGCCCAAAAATATCCCCGGCACTCGATCTCGCCATTCGGCTTGTTCAGTAAAGATGCGGCCTCCAAAGGCAATGATGGGCCGCCGGGTTTGAGCCGCCTCGGGAAACCAGCGAGGCCATTCTACGAGTTCCCGGGCCGGCCCCTCAGTCATCGCCACCCAGACAACGGCGGGCGGCTTGATCTCATTCACTAAAGCCGCCAGGTCAGGCAAGGGAACGGTCTGGCCCAGGTAAGCCACCGGCCAGCGCCGGCGGCGAAGAAGCACCCCCAGGACGAGCAGGCTCCCCTCGTGCAGTTCCCCCGGCGCGCAAGCGAGCACCACTGGGCGGATAGGGTAAACCGGCGGCCCCATCAGCGTCCACATGACCAAGCGATGGCGCACATAGTGGGTCGCCAGGTGCTCTGCCGCCACGGTCACACGCCCATCAAGCCAGGCCTCGCCGATGCCGGCCATGGTCGGCATCATCACATCCAGGATCAAATCCTCCAGCGGGGCGAGCGCCATGGCAACACCCAGCAACTGGTCGGCGTGTTCCACATCGTGGTCCAAGAGAGCGGCTGTGAAGCGTTCCCGCAGCGCCGCGAGTGAAACATCGCTCCCTTTCTGCCACACTGTAGATGTCGGGACCACTGGCATTTCGGGGAAACGGCCTTCCTCCTCCAGGTGCTGCATGGCCTGTATGGCCTGGCGTGGTTGCATCCCCTCCTCGTTCCGCGCCTTGACCCACCGCAAGCGCATCACCTCGTGCTCCGAGTACAGGCGATGGCCGCCGTTCGTCCGGGCCGAGTGTGGAAAGCCATAGCGGCGTTCCCATATCCGCAGAGTCGCAATGGAGACGCCGGTCATCCGGGCAACAGCACCGATGTTATAAAGTGGCGTTTCACTAGCTGCCTGTTTGTCTTTTGATTGGCTCATCCATTATCCTTGTGC
>Ga0315268_10007149_pt1 | contig 11782 bp, 8 predicted proteins | sample C1_top_MG_FD_204535 | JGI IMG/M metagenome (GOLD analysis project Ga0315268, IMG submission 204535) | Sediment microbial communities from Yellowstone Lake, YNP, Wyoming, USA - C1_top | ecosystem: Environmental > Aquatic > Freshwater > Lake > Sediment | place: USA: Wyoming | collected 2017-08-01 | reverse complement strand
GGGCACGAATTCGCCGCTGTCTCCGAGTATGTCCAGCACGGCCTTGCCCATGCGCGTCATGATGCGCATGTTGACCACGACATAGGCGCTGTCGGAAATTTCCACGCCGATGTGGGCGATCGGCGAGCCGAGCGGTCCCATCGAGAACGGGATCACGTACATCGTGCGGCCGCGCATGCAGCCCCGGAACAGGCCGCGCAGGGTTTCCTTCATCCTGGCCGGGTCTTCCCAGTTATTGTTCGGCCCGGCGTCTTCCTTTTCGTTGGCGCAAATGAAAGTGCGGTCCTCGACCCGCGCCACATCCGAGGGGTCGGAACAGGCGAGGAAGGAATTGGGGCGTTTGGCGGGATTGAGCCGGATGATTTTTCCGGCCGCGACCATCTCGTCGCAGAGGCGGTCGTACTCCGCCTGGGAGCCGTCGCACCAGACGATATGATCGGGCTGGGTGAGTGCGGCGACTTCGGCCACCCAGGCCTTCAGTCTGGCATTGCGGACATAACCGGGAGCGGCGGAGCTTGCGCTGGTCGGATTCATGGTGAGGAACTCTCCAAGAAGATAAAGTCGGGAAAGCGCCTGAAAGTCGGTCGATCGGGGGATGGGGATCGGAGGGCTTCCGGCTATCCGCGCGGCTTGGCAAGGGTGGCTGGTCCAGCGCGGATCAAGGCAAGTTCAGTGTCGCGGAAAATTATATTATGCTCCAAATCGTTTTTCCATGGTCTCGCCAGCTTGTGCCGTGGCACCTGCGGAGCCCCTGGATTAATAGTCAGGGGTTCCGGGAGCCAGTCCGGCCGCCGTTATACAATACGCAGAACCACCATCTGGCGGGTTTGACCGATGTCGTGGCCGGATGCAAGGCAAATCAACTAAAAACCACCGAGAACCCATCATGGATGAAAGAATCCGCGCCGCGGCGCTTGAATACCATCGCCTGCCGAGGCCAGGCAAGATCGCCGTCACGCCGACCAAGGCGCTGACCAATCAGCAGGATCTGGCGCTGGCTTATTCGCCGGGGGTCGCCGCCGCCTGCGACGAGATCGTCAGGGATCCGGCCAATGCCTACCAATACACTTCGCGCGGCAACCTGGTGGCGGTGATCACCAATGGCACCGCCGTGCTGGGCCTGGGCAACATCGGGCCCCTGGCCGGCAAGCCGGTGATGGAAGGCAAGGGTGTGCTGTTCAAGAAATTCGCCGGCATCGATGTGTTCGACATAGAAATCAACGAGACCGATCCGGAAAAACTGGTCGACATCATCGCTTCGCTGGAACCGACTTTCGGCGGCATCAACCTGGAGGACATCAAGGCGCCGGAGTGTTTTTACATCGAGAAGAAGCTGCGCGAAAGGCTCAAGATCCCGGTGTTCCACGACGACCAGCATGGCACCGCTATCATCGCCAGCGCGGCGGTGCTGAACGGTTTGCGTGTCGTCGGCAAGAACATCGAGGAGGTCAGGCTGGTGTGTTCCGGTGCCGGCGCCGCCGCCATCGCCTGCCTCGATCTGCTGGTGAGCCTGGGCTTGAATCCGAAGAATGTGTTCGTCGCCGACAGCAAGGGTGTGGTGTACGTGGGACGCGACGCCAAGCTCGACCCCTCCAAGGCGCGCTACGCCCAGGAAACGGCGGCGCGCGGCTTGGGCGACATTACGCCGGGCGCCGACGTGTTCCTCGGCTTATCCGCCGCCGGCGTGCTCAAGCCCGAGATGGTCAAGGCCATGGCGCGGGACCCGATCATCCTGGCGATGGCCAACCCGACCCCGGAAATCCTGCCCGAGGAGGCCAAGGCGGTGCGTCCCGATGCCATCATCGGCACCGGCCGCTCAGACTATCCGAACCAGGTGAACAACGTACTGTGCTTCCCCTTCATTTTCCGCGGCGCGCTCGATGTGGGCGCGACCACCATCAACGAGGCGATGAAAGTGGCCGCCGTACGCGCCATCGCGGAGCTCGCCCACGCCGAGCAGTCGGAAGTGGTGAGCGCCGCCTACGGCAAGGATGAGATCACTTTCGGCCCGGAATACCTGATTCCCAAGCCTTTCGATCCGCGCCTGATCGTGAAAATTGCTCCGGCCGTGGCCGAGGCGGCGATGGCCTCGGGCGTGGCGACGCGGCCGCTGGCCGACCTGGAGGCCTATCGCCAGCAGTTGAACGACTTCGTCTACCACACCGGCCTGCTGATGCGCCCGGTGTTTGCCGCGGCGAAGAAGAAGCCGGCGCGCATCGTCTTCTGCGAAGGCGAGGACGACCGGGTGTTGCGCGCGGCGCAGACCGTGGTCGACGAAGGGCTGGCCCGGCCGATCCTGATCGGCCGCCCCGAGGTGATGGCGGCGCGCATCGCCAAGGCCGGCCTGCGCATACGCGCCGGCGAGCATTTCGAGCAGATCAATCCGGATTCCGACGCGCGCTACAAGGAACTGTGGCAGGACTACTACGCGCTGACGTGCCGCAAGGGCATCAGCATCGAATACGCCAAGCGCGAAATGCGCCGCCGCACCACCTTGATCGGCGCCATGCTGGTGCGCCACAACCATGCCGACGGCATGGTGTGCGGCACGTTTGGCAAGCACTCGCTGCACCTGCGCTACATCGACATCGCCATCGGAAGGAAGCCCGGGATCGATAATTTCTATGCCATGAACATGCTGATCCTGCCCAATCGCACCTTGTTCATCGGCGATACCCACGTCAATTACGACCCCACCGCGGCCCAGGTGGCCGAGCTGACGCTGCTGGCGGCGGAGGAGGTGCGCAGCTTCGGCCTGGTGCCCAAGGTGGCGCTGCTGTCGCATTCGAATTTCGGCACCGAGGACACGCCGACCGCCATCAAGATGCGGCGTGCGCTGGAAATTCTGCACGAATGCGCGCCCAAGCTGGAGGTCGATGGCGAGATGCATGGCGACACCGCGCTGTCCGAGGAAATCCGTCGCCAAGTGTTCCCGAATTCGCGCCTCAAGGGACAGGCCAACCTGCTCATCATGCCGACGCTGGACGCCGCCAACATCGCCTTCAACCTGCTCAAAACCGCCGCCGGCGACGGCCTCACCGTCGGCCCGTTGCTGCTCGGTGCGGCCCGCCCGGTGCATATCCTGACGCCGACCGCCACCGTCCGCCGCATCGTCAATGTGACGGCGCTGTTGTCGGTCGAGGCGGCGAGTCATCAGGCGAGGTCGAAACACTGATGAGTCCCGCGGGCAAGGAGGGCGGCGCGGGGGAACGCGCCAAGCGGCCGAAGGCCGCGCTGATCCTCACCGGCGGCGGGGCGCGCGCCGCCTACCAGGTCGGCGTACTGTCGGCGATCCGCGAAATGCTGCCGGATCCCCGGGAAAATCCGTTTCCCATTCTTTGCGGCACTTCGGCCGGCGCCATCAACGCTGCCGCGCTGGCGACCACGGCGGAGGATTTTGGCGCCGGCGTCCTGCAATTGCGGGACATTTGGCAAAATTTTCACGCCAGCGACGTGTATCGCGCCGATCCCCTGGGTATCGGCGCCACCGGGGTGCGCTGGCTGGGCGCCCTGATGGGTGGCTGGCTCTTCAAACGAGGACCGCGCGCGCTGCTCGATAACGCGCCCTTGCGCCAACTGTTATCGCGGCATCTCGATTTTGGCCGAATCGACTCCGCCATCGCCAGTCAGGCCCTGCATTCGGTCAGCCTCACCTGTTCGGGGTATAACTCCGGCCAGAGCGTCAGTTTCTTCCAGGGACGTCCGGGCCTCGATCCATGGCAGCGTTCACAGCGCTTCGGCGCGCACGTCAAGCTCAACGTCGACCACCTGATGGCGTCGAGCGCGATTCCTTTCGTATTTCCGGCGGTCAAGCTGCATCGGGAATATTTCGGCGATGGCTCGATGCGCCAGGTGGCACCGATCTCGCCGGCGATCCATCTTGGCGCGGACAAGATACTGGTGGTCGGCGCGGCCCGGATGTCCACCCCCGAGAGCTACCGCGAGCCCAGCGACAGCTATCCGACGCTGGCCCAGATCGCCGGCCATGCCCTGTCGAGCATTTTCCTCGACAGCCTGTCGGTCGATCTCGAACGCATGCAGCGTATCAACCATACCCTGAGCCTGATCCCGACTGAAGTGCGGCGGAGCATGGACATGCCCTTGCGGCCGATCGAGGTGCTGGAGATTGCCCCGTCGCAACGTCTCGACCGTATCGCCGCGCAGCATGCCCACAGCCTGCCGTGGCCGGTGCGGATGTTGTTGGGCAACATCGGCGCGATGAACAAACACGGCGGCGCGCTGACCAGTTACCTGCTGTTTGAACCGCCCTACACGCGGGCGCTGATCGATCTCGGCTACCACGATACCCAGGCACGACGCGAGGAAGTCCTGGCATTTCTTAATGTATCGGGTCAATAAATGACAGCAACTGCTTAATTATTCGATGGGAATGTCGATATTTCAGTTGTCGGTAGGGTTATCCGCTGCTACACTGTGCCAAACAGTTACGTACCCAGTGAACGGGAGAGCGAACACCATATGATGAATAAACCAACGATATTCCTGCTTGCATTGTTCGGTTTGAGCCTGGCTGCGGGACCCAGCCTGGCGGAAACCGGGACGAAAAAGAAAACCTATACGGTCAGGAAACACAAGCAGCACAAGCCGCAGGCCAGGCGGAGCAATGGCAGGACCGCCCTGAAGGAAAACCCGAACCTGGTGGTGAAGTCCGCCGCCGCGCTGGTGCTGGACCAATCCACCGGTACGGTCCTGTTCGAGAAAAATGCCGGCGCGGTGCTGCCGATCGCATCCATCACCAAGCTGATGACGGCCATGGTGACGCTCGACGAAAAGCCTAACCTGGGCGAGATGCTGGCCATCGGCGAGGATGACGTGGACACCCTCAAAAACACCCATTCGCGGCTCAAGGTCGGCACGCAATTGAGCCGCGAGGAGATGCTGCGGCTGGCCTTGATGTCTTCCGAGAACCGCGCCGCGTCCTCGCTGTCGCACCATTATCCGGGGGGACGCGAGGCGTTCGTCGCGGCGATGAACCGCAAGGCCCAGGAACTCGGCTTGTCGGATACCCGTTTCTCCGATCCGACCGGGCTGACTTCCGCCAATGTTTCCAGCGCCCGCGACTTGGTCAAGATGGTTGCCGCCGCGCACCAGTATCCGCTGATCCGGGAATTCACCACCGCCACCGAATATCAAGTAAAAATCGCCGGCCGCGCGCAGGACTTTCACAATACCAACAGCCTGGTCAAGAGTGCCGCCTGGGATATCAGCCTGTCCAAGACCGGCTTCATCAACGAGGCGGGTAAATGCCTGGTGATGCAGGCCTGGCTGAACAACAAGCCGACCATCATCGTGCTGCTCGATTCCCTCGGCAAGATGACGCGCATCGGCGACGCCAACCGCATCAAGCACTGGGTCGAGCACGCTGCGCTGGTGCACGCCGGGGCCGGCACGCTGGCCTTGAGGACGACGGCGGGTTAAACCGCCTACTTTTTTTCCGGCTTGACGTAGCCGATCGTCGCCGAGATTTCATCGGCGGCCTGGCGCACCACGCTGGCCCAGTCGGGGTTGTGCCGTTCGGCTGGCGCCGACACCGACAGACCCGCCACCAGTTCGCCGGAATCGTCGCGGATGGGCGCGGCGATGCAGCGCAATCCTTGTTCGATTTCCTCATTGTCGAAAGCCACGCCATGGCGCCGCACGTGGTTCAATTCGCGCTCGAGCGCCGGCAGGCTGGTCAATGACATGGGCGTCAAGCCCGGCAGGCCGGTGCGCTTGGCATACTCGCGCAGCTTCTGCGGCCCGTCCTCCACCAGGAACAGCTTGCCGACTGCCGTGACATGCAGCGGCGCGCGGGCGCCGACCAAATGCACCACGCGCACGGAGGACCGGCCGCTGGAAGTGCGCTCCACATAGACGATCTCGTCGCCCTGGCGGACGCCGAGATTCACGCTCTCGCCGAGCTCGCGATGCAGCCGCTGCATCAAGGGCATCGCCGAATCGCGGATGTTGATGCGCGACTTGACCAGGTTGCCGAGTTCCAGCAGGCGGATGCCAAGCTGGTAAGTGCCGGGCTCGGCGCGCTCGACGAAGCCGTTGATCGACATGGCGCCGAGAATGCGGTGGGCGGTGGACGGATGCAAGCCGGTTTCCAGCGCCAGTTGCTTGAGACTGACGGGATCGTGGTAGTAGGAGAGCACGTCCAGCAGCTTCATCATGCGCTCGATGACCTGGATCGGGTTCTTGGTTTCCGGCGGCGGCGCTTGCGACAAGGGGTGGCTTTCGTTGCTGCGAAGTGCGGAATATTATCTCAAATCACGGCCCGCGGCCTGCCCAATGCGCCGGCGCGACCGATCAAGTGCCGCTGATCTCGGGCTTGACCGCTTCGAACTGGAGCCGGTAGAGGTGGCTGTAAATTCCGTCGTGGGCCAGCAACTCGTCGTGGCGCCCGGCTTCCACCATGCGGCCCTGGTCCAGCACCACGATCCGGTCGGCATGCTCGACGGTGGACAGCCGGTGCGCGATCACCAGCGTGGTCCGTCCCTGGATCAGGGTTTCGAGGGCGGACTGGATCTGCCGCTCGGATTCGGAATCGAGCGCGGAAGTGGCTTCGTCGAGTATCAGGATCGGCGCGTTCTTGAGGAAGGCGCGGGCAATCGCCAGACGCTGGCGCTGTCCGCCCGAGAGCTTGACGCCGTTCTCGCCGACCGCAGTGTGCAAGCCTTGCGGCATCTGGCGGATGAATTCCCAGGCATTGGCGGCCTGGGCGGCCGCGATGATGGCGGACTCGCTGGCGCCGGCCGAACTGCCGTAGGCGATATTGGCCGCCACGGTGTCGTTGAACAGCACCACTTCCTGGCTGACCAGGGCAATATTCGCGCGCAGGCTCTTCAGCGTCAGCTTGCCGATGTCGTGGCCATCGATCAGGATACTGCCGCTGCCGGGTTGGTAGAAGCGCGGCAGCAAAGTGACCAGGGTGGTTTTGCCGCTGCCGGAAGGTCCCACCAGCGCCACTGTCTGGCCCGCCTGCACGTCGAAGCTCACCTCATGCAGCGCGGCGCGCTGCGCGCCGGCATGGAAAAAAGTGACGCGATCGAAGCGGATATCGCCGCGCGCGCGCGGCAGCTGCAGGGTGCCGCGGTCCTCCTCGGGGGGCTGGTCGAGCAGGGCGAATATCCCCTCCGCCGCGGCCAGTCCGCGTTGCAGCGGTGCATTGACCTCGGTGAGGCGCTTGACCGGGGACAGCAACAGCATCATGGCGGTGATGAAGGAGACGAAGCCGCCGACCGTGGTCTGGCTGCTGGCCGCTTGCGATTGCATCAGGGCGACGTAGATGATGATCGCCAGGGCTGCCGCCGAGGCGATCTGCGTCAGCGGCACGGTGGCCGAGGCGGCCATGGATTCGCGCATGGCGGCTTGCCGGAACTCCTTGCTGACGTCCTCGAAGCGCTGCGCTTCGTAACGCTGGCCACCGAAAATCTTTACCACCTTGTGGGCGCCAATGGTCTCCTCGAGGATGTGGCTGATCAGCCCCATCGCGCTCAAGCCGCGCCGGCTGGCGGCGCGCAGGCGCGAGCCGAACAGCTTGACCACGCCGATGATGACAGGACCGACGGACAGGGCGATCAAGGTCAGCTTCCAGTTGAGATACACCAGAAAACCGAGCAGGCAGACGATCGTCAAGCTGTCCCGCACCAGCGCGGTCAGCACATTGGTCGCGGCGCTGGTGACGTTATTGACGTCGTAGGCGACTTTGGAAATCAGCCGGCCGGAAGACTGGTCGTCATAGTAGCGGGTGGGCAGGCTCAGCAGCCTGGCGAACATTTGCCGGCGCAGATCCATGACGACGCGATTGGTCACCCAGGCCAGGGTGTAGGAAGTGAAGTAGGTAAGGAAACCGCGCGCGACGAAAATCGCCACCAGAGCCAGCGGAATCAGGTACAGATCGGTTTGGTTCTTGGCCACGAAGCCGGTGTCGAGCAGTTGCTTCATGATCGCCGGGAACATCGGTTCGGTGGTGGCCGTCAGGGCCATGCCGAGCATGGCGAGGATGAAGACTTTCCGGTAGGGACGGACAAAACCCAGCAGGCGCAGATAAATGGCGCGGCTGTTGTCGCTGGGGGCAGGTCGCATCGTTAATGGATCGGTCGGGTGGATGGCTGATGTTAGCTGAAAACCCGCGCCAGCGTGCCGGCATAGGGTGGCCTGATGATGCCCCGATCGGTGATGAAACCTGCAACCAGTTGATGCGGCGTGACGTCGAAGGCCGGATTGCGCACCTTTGCGCCTTCAGGCGCGGTTCGGCGCGCCCCGCAAAACAATACCTCTTCAGCTTCGCGTTCCTCGATGACGATATCGTCACCGCAGGCGGTGTCGAGATCCACGGTGGAAGACGGACAGGCGACATAGAAGGGAATATTGAAATGTCTGGCCAGGATGGCGACGCCCAGGGTGCCGATCTTGTTCGCCGTATCCCCGTTGGCCGCGACCCGGTCGCAACCGACGATGCAGAGATCCACCAGCCCTTGCGACATCACCGAGGCGGCCATGCTGTCGCAGATCAGGGTCACGTCCACTCCGGCGCGCTGCAATTCCCAGGTGGTGAGACGGGCTCCCTGCAGCAGGGGGCGGGTTTCGTCCGCGTAAACCCGGAAGCCGATGCCGCGCGCATGGGCGAGATATAGCGGCGCCGTGGCCGTGCCGAGTTCGGAAGTGGCGAGTGCGCCGGCGTTGCAATGCGTCAGCACGCCCGCACCCTCGCGGATCAGTTCCAGGCCGTTTTCTCCGATGGCGCGGCAGATCGCCCGGTCCTCGGCATGGATGCGGCAAGCCTCCGCGACGAGGCGCTCATAGAGTTGCGCGGCGCTGGCGACCTGGCTCAGCTGGCTTTCCGAGAAATCCGTCATGCGCTTGAGCGACCAGCTGAGATTGACGGCGGTGGGCCGGGAAGAATTCAAATACGCGGCCTTCTCCTTGAGTATCGTGAAGAACTCGGCAAGCGGGCGTTCCTGGAAAGGCCGGATGCCGACCAGCAAGCCATAGGCGCCCGCCACCCCGATGGCGGGCGCCCCGCGCACCCTGAGCAGCTTGATGGCATCCCAGACTTGTTCGATCGTATCCTGCCGGTTTTCGACGATTTTGCCAGGCAAGAGGGTTTGATCGAGAATCATCAGTTCTCCGTCTTCCCAGCGCAGGCTGCGGGCGACGCTGTAGCCGGTGATATTTTTCGACGTGGTAGGCAAAACAGAATCCTCGCTTCAACTTTGACAGATGGGCATGCAACATACCCGAGTTGGCGGCGGGAATCCAGAACCGCGCTGTATGGAGCTTGGAGCGGGTTAAAATATCCGCTTCGCCTTGACAGGCTGACGCCGGTCATGCAGTGTTGATGGTCTGATCCATGGAGAATGGGGTTGAAGCAATGCGCGTCGGTCTGTTCGTGACTTGCCTGGTGGACATGATGCGCCCGCGCATCGGCTTTGCCGCACTGAAACTGCTGGAAGCCGCCGGTTGCGAGGTGGTGGTGCCCGCGGCGCAAACCTGCTGCGGCCAGCCGGCCTACAACTCGGGCGACCGTGCCGCGGCGCGCAGCCTGGCGGTGAAGCTGCTGGACGAGTTCGAGGCTTGCGAGTATGTGGTGGCGCCCTCCGGCTCCTGCGCCGGCATGGTGCGCACCCACTACGCCGACCTCGCCGCCGCCGACCCCGCGCTGGCGCGGCGCATGGCGGCGCTCTCGGCCAAGACTTACGAGCTCACCGATTTCCTTGTCAATGTCGCCAAGTTGGCGCGCGTGCCGGGCAACCATGTGGGCTCCATCACCTATCACGATTCCTGCGCCGGCCTGCGCGAGCTGGGCATCAAGGCGCAGCCGCGCGCGCTGCTGGCGCAACTGCCCGGCGTCACGCTGAGCGAGATGCAGGGTGCCGAGGAGTGCTGCGGTTTCGGCGGCACCTTCTCGGTCAAGTTCGGCGAAATTTCCGCGGCCATTGCCGAAAAAAAGTGCGACTGCATCCGTGCGGCCGGCGCCGCTGCCGTGGTCGGCGGCGATCTCGGCTGCCTGCTGAATATCGAGGGCAAGCTGCGCCGCATGGGCGACGAGACCACGCAGGTGCTGCACGTCGCCGAAGTGCTGGTTGGTGGCTTCTGATGGAAAGCCGCTCGATGCATTTCAAGGCGCGCGCCGGCCAGAAGCTGGCCGATGTGGTGTTGCAGGAAAATCTCAAGAAGGCCAAAAGCAAGTTCGTCGACATGCGGGCCAAGGCCATCGTCGAACTCGACGATTTCGAGGCAACGCGCGAGGCCGCCAAGGTGCTGCGCAATCGGGCGCTTGACGACCTCGACTTGTGGCTGGAGCAGTTCGAGCAGCAGGCGACGGCGCGCGGCGCGACCGTGCTGTGGGCCAGGGACGGCGCCGAGATCTGCCGGCTGGCGATCGACATCGCGCGGCGCCACGGCGTCACGAAGGCGACCAAGTCGAAGTCGATGCTGTCCGAGGAAGCCGGCCTCAACCAGGCGCTGGCGGCCGCCGGCATCCAGCCGGTGGAAACCGACCTGGGCGAGTACATCCTGCAGATCAACGACAACGAGCCGCCCTCGCACATCATCGCGCCGGTGTTCCACAAGAGCAAGGAGGAAATCTCCGCCCTGTTCGCGCGCACCCACGGCAAGCCGGCCAAGGACGACATCCAGGCCCTGACGCGCGAGGCGCGGGAAGAACTGCGGCCGCACTTCCTCAGCGCCGGGATGGGCATTTCCGGCGGCAACTTCCTGGTCGCCGAGACCGGCTCGGTGGCGCTGGTCACCAACGAAGGCAACGGCCGCATGGTGACGACGCTGCCCAAGGTGCATGTGGTGATCACCGGTATCGAGAAAGTGATACCCACGCTGGAAGACCTGTCCACGCTGATGCGCCTGCTGCCGCGCTCCGCCACCGGCCAGTCGATCTCCAACTATTTCTCGCTGTTGACCGGCGTGAAACGGCCGGAGGAAAGCGACGGCCCGGAGCACCTGTACTTCATCCTGGTCGACAGCGGCCGCGCCGACATGGTCGGCGGCGACTTCGCCGAGATGCTGCGCTGCATCCGCTGCGGCGCCTGCATGAATCACTGCCCGGTGTACCAGGCCGTCGGCGGCCACGCCTACGGCTGGGTCTATCCGGGGCCGATGGGATCGGTGCTGACGCCGCTGTTCACCGGCCTGGAAAACGCCCTCGACCTGCCGCAGGCCGCCACCCTCTGCAACCAGTGCGGCGTCGTCTGCCCGGTCAAGATTCCGCTGCCCGACCTGCTCCGCAAGCTGCGCGAGAAACAGATGGAGCACCGTCTGCGCCCGCTCGCCGAACGTCTCGCATTCACGGTGTGGGCCTGGGTGGCGCGGCATCCGGCGTTATACGCGCTGGGCAGCAAGCTCGCCGTGCGCTACCTGAAATGGCTGGCCCACGATGGCCGGCGCAACGACCGCATCCGCGTGCTCGGCATGGCGCCGGAATGGACGCAGGGCCGCGACTTCCCGGCGCCCGAAGGGAAAACCTTCCGCGAGCTGTATGCATTGGATACGGCGCGGAAAACACAGACAACCGAAAGCCAGGCATGAGTTCACGCGAAGACATCCTCGGCCGCATTCGCGCCAAGCTGGGCCGCACCGCAGAGAATGCCATCAGCGGCCGCGCGGCGCTTGAAGCTTATCTTGCGGCGCGCCCGCCAGGCCCTCGGCCGAAAATTGTCGGCGATCTGGTCGCCCGCTTCCGCGAGAAGTCGGCGCTGCTGTCGAGCACGGTCGAAGAAGTCGCCACTCAGCAGGAGGTGCCGCAGGCCATCGCCCGCTA
>Ga0315268_10007147_pt1 | contig 11785 bp, 12 predicted proteins | sample C1_top_MG_FD_204535 | JGI IMG/M metagenome (GOLD analysis project Ga0315268, IMG submission 204535) | Sediment microbial communities from Yellowstone Lake, YNP, Wyoming, USA - C1_top | ecosystem: Environmental > Aquatic > Freshwater > Lake > Sediment | place: USA: Wyoming | collected 2017-08-01 | reverse complement strand
TTACGGCTTTAAAAACAACGGCCGTCGGCGCATGAATAACTGTTTAAAACACGGCCTTCCTAAAGCAAGTCAAGGTGGTTTCGTTGGACCCAATAACAATCGGAATAATAGTAATAGTATTAGTGATCGTAATCGCGTTCATCCTGATTTACAACGGACTGATCACGATGAAGACGCGCGTCGACAACGCGTGGAGCCAGATCGACGTCCAACTCAAGCGCAGGGCGGATTTGATTCCGAACCTCGTTGAAACAGTCAAGGGATACGCCAAGCACGAGAAAGGCGTGTTCGAAAACGTTTCAAAAGCCCGTTCTGCGTTGCTTGGCGCCAAGACGGTTGCCGAGAAAGGCGAGGCGGCAAACAAGCTGACTGCAACGCTGAAGACCCTGTTCGCAGTCGCCGAAAACTATCCGCAGCTCCGCGCAAGCGAGAACTTCAAGCAACTCCAGGAAGAACTCAGCGGAACCGAGTCGAAGATTGCTTACGCGCGCCAGTTCTACAACGACAGCGTAATGGAATTCAACCAAGCCATTCAACAAATTCCGACCAACATCGTCGCAGGAATCCTTGCTTACAAGCAACGCGAGTACTTCCAGGCAACCGAAGCCGAGAAAGCGGTCGTGAAAGTAAAATTCGACTAAACGCTTTCGGGAAAAGGAGGGCCTTGCGTTGACCGAGTTATACAACCAAATCAGTTCCAACAAGTGGAAGTCCTACGCAATAGTCCTCTTCTTCTTCCTAGTCATAGCCGCGGTAGTGTGGTTCGCAGGCTATTACTTCGCGGGATTCGGCGGATTTTCCGTAGCTTTCGCGGGAGTGCTGGCGATAGTCACTGCGCTCGGCGGCTACTACTGGGGCGACAAAGTCGTTCTCTCAATGAGCCGCGCAAGGCCGGCTGACGAAAACGAGCACAAGTACTTGCTTAACACAGTCGAAGGCCTTTCGATTGCCGCCGGCCTGCCCGCGCCAAAGACTTACGTGATTGAAGACGAGGCAATCAACGCCTTTGCAACCGGACGAAACCCCAAAAACTCTTCAATAGCAGTTACTACGGGCGCGTTGAAGAAGCTAAACCGAGTCGAACTCGAAGGTGTAATCGGACACGAAATGAGCCACATCAAAAACTACGACATCAGACTCGCCACGCTCGCCGTAGTAATGGTGGGCTTCGTAGCAATTCTCAGCGACCTGCTGTTCCGCGGAATGCTTTTCGGCGGCAGCAGACGGGATGAAGACCGCGGCGGAGGCGCGCTGGTCATCATCGGAATCCTGTTTGCAATCCTCGCGCCGATTGCGGTGAAACTGCTGCAACTCGCGTTGTCGAGAAAGCGAGAGTACCTAGCTGACGCAACAGGCGCGTTGCTCACCCGACACCCAGCTGGACTCGCGAGCGCGCTGGAAAAAATAGGCAAGGACTCGAACCAGCTAAAAACGGCTTCCGAAGCAACTGCAACGCTCTACATTGCGAACCCGTTCAAGAACGTTTCAGCGGCAAGGCTGTTGAGCACGCACCCGCCGCTGGAAGACAGGATTGCGCAACTCCGCAAAATGTAGTTTCAGACGCCGGTCGGCGCGTCAACGAAAACAGTTGCTACCCCGAATTTGTTTTTCAGGAGCGTAGCCGCGGCTTTTACGCCGAGCGTTTCGGTCGCGTAATGCCCGGCCGCAATAACCGACAAGCCCAGGTCGCGCGCAACAACTGCCTCGTGCTGCTTTATTTCTCCGGTAATAAGCAAGTCAAGCCCCAAGTCTGCAGCTTCCTGCGCGGCGTATCCGCCTCCGCCGGAAACGACGCCTATTTTCTTGACGCGTTGTTTTCCGTAAGCTAAAATCTTGGGCGAAGCGCCGGTGCTTGACGAAAGTTTTCGCGCTATTGCGCCCAGGTTCTCTTCCTTCGCAAGCTCGCCGCGATAACCAATGTTCACGCCGCCGTATTCTCCCCACAGTTTTTGCCCGCGGAGGCCGAGCATGCAGCAAAGCATTGCGTTGTTTCCGTACTTCGCATGCAAGTCAAGCGGCAAGTGCGCAGCGTATACGCTCAAGTCATTTTCGAACAGCACGCCCAGCGCTTTCTTCAGGCCGCTCCTGAAGGGTTGAATCGGCCGGTGGTTCCACAAGAGTCCGTGGTGAACCAAAATCATTTGCGCACCTTGTTCGACTGCCTTGCGGAATGAAGGCTCGCACGCATCAACTGCACAAGCGACTTTCTTCACTGCGGCCGCGCCTTCGAACTGCAGTCCGTTTATAGAGTGGTCCTCGATTTTTTTAACGCAGAGTGTCTGGTCGAGGAACGAAACTATTTTCTTGAGTTCAGCCATTTGGGAACACCGCGATTTATTTGGGAAAGGCTTTAATTAAACGCCGCAGTGGGGCTTCCTCATGGCATCCAAAACAGGTTATTTTGACGTCGTCTTCAGCCCGGCTGAAACGATGAAACGCGACAAACGCAGCGTCGTCGACGGAATCACGCGCCTGGCAACTTTCGGCGCAATAGTCGGCGCAGTAATGGGCTTGCTTGCCGCAGGCGCCCTCGCAGTAGCGGGAGCGGTTGCAGCCGCGTTCGTTCCCCTTGCGTTCCTGCTTGCGGGACTAGGCATGATTGCGGCGTTGTTCGCGGTAGTTGCGCTGGCTTTTTCGTTCGCAGTGTGCGCGGTTGCCTTCAACTTCGCGGAAACCGCCGTGTTTTTCGTTTGCGCCAAACTGCTTGGAGGCAAAGGAAATTTTTCGAGGCACTTTTACTTGAACGCCTTGATCAACACGACTTATCCCTTGGTTGCGTTGATTGCGTTAATGGCGGCAACGCTGCTGCTCTTCATTCCAGTTCTCGGCCCCGCCGCTTTTGCAGTGGCGTTTACTTTCCTTGCGCTGTACTGCGTGTACCTGCGGAGCCTCGCAGTCAAGGAAACCCACGGCTTGAATTGGGTGAAATCAGTGCTGGCAGTGCTGCTGGTTCCAGTAATTCTAGTGCTTTTCCTGGCTTCTGCGGCAGCAGCGGCGTTATTGCATTAGAACTTGCTCAAAGCAGGCGCGCGCGGCGTCGGCGTTCTTCTTGGCTACTTCCGACGGAAACTTTGAGGCAAACGCCTTCTCCAAGTTTTCCAAGGTTATTACGCCGGTTACTTTCGCGAACGCGCCCAGCATTGCAGTGTTGACCAAGGGCTTGCCAATGATTTTTTCCGCAATGCCGTAGGCGTCGACGACGTAGACCTTGCCTTTTACGTGCTGCTGGAACTCGGACGCCTGCTTCTTTGAAGCAACTAGCACCGCTCCGGCCACGCTGAGCTGGAGGCACACGTTGGAGTCGGAGTAAAGCGAGTCATCCGCAGAGCCGCCGGGGGACTTGAGTCCCTTGCACACGTCAATCACGGAAAAAAGCGAGTCGTCCAACACAATCAGGAAATCGGGGTTGTAAATGTGCTGGTGCAAGCGAATGGGCTTGTCGTCGATGCGGCAGTAAGACTCGACGGGCGAGCCGCTGCGCTCGACTCCGAAGGAAGGAAAGGCTTGCGCGTACTTTCCTCCGAAGAAAGCCGCTTGAGCCAACAATTCGGCCGTAGTTACGGCGCCTTGCCCGCCTCTGCCGTGAATCCTGACTTCAATCAACGCAAATCCCCTCAAATAATGTCGAGAATTATTTTCTCGACTTCCACCACTTCGAAGTGCTTTGCCTGCTGCAGCGCGAAATCCAGTTTTTCCTTCGAAGAAGAATACAATTCATACAATTCAGCGCCTTCGTTTATCTGCTGGCCGACTGAAACCTTGAGAATCATTCCCGCGCTCTTGTCCGCCGGCGCTCCGGCGGCGCGGCAAATGCGGGAAATCGCTTTGTTGTCTACGTGCCGCACTCTTCCTTCGGAAGTCGCGGTTACCACCGCAGTTTGTTTTCCGGGCTTCAGGTCCTCCGACTTGACTTTCGGGTCGCCGCCCTGCGCGGCAATCATTTCCCTGAATTTTTCCAACGCCTTTCCTGAAGACAGTTGGTAGCGCGCGATGCGGTAGCCCTCTTCCTTGCTGACTCCGCGCACCATGTGCAGCAACACGCCCGACATGAGGCACGCTTTTTCAGCCAAGAGCCCTCCGCTTACTCCTTCGAGCGTGCGCAGCACTTCCCTTGCTTCAAGAACGGGGCCGATGAAGTTCATTACGGGATCCGCGCCGTCGCTGATTATGCAGTCCACCTGCATTTCCAAGTGCGAGCCCATTGTCTGGAACTTGTGCGCAAGTTCGCGGGCTTTTTCAATGTTTTCGACTTTCGCGCCTTTTCCGCACGGAATGTCCAGCAACACCACTGACGCGCCTTCTGCTTTTTTCTTTGCGAGAATGCTGGACAAAAGCAGTTCCTCGGGGTCCAAGCGCAGCGGGTGCCGGATTTTGATGAGCTTGTCGTCGGCGACGGCCATGTTGACGGCGCCGCCCCACACGAGGCAGCCGTTGGTCTTCGCAACCACTTCCTTTATTTGGTCCATTGAAAGCGAAACCGGGCAAAGGACTTCGAGAGTGTCGGCTGTTCCGGACGCGCTGCTTATTGCACGAGTGCACGTCTTCGGAATCTTTATTCCCAGCGAAGCGATCGTGGGAACGATTATCATGCTTACTCTATCGCCGGCGACTCCCCCGATGGAGTGCTCGCTTACCACCGGGCCGTTCTTGAACTCGAGGCGGTCGCCCGTCTCGTAAATCGCGTTGGTCAAGGAAGCGACTTCCTCCGTGTTCAAGCCGCGGGTGTAGACTGCGGCAATGAAAGCAGCCAGTTCCGCTGCGGATAGTTCTTCGTTCATCAAGTCGGTTATTATCGCCTTGATTTCCGAGTCGGCGAGAACTCCTGCATCTAGTTTTTTGCGGATGAAGTCAAGGCTTGCCGGCCGCTTTGCCGCGTCTACGGCTATGACGTCTTCGTCGCTCACGCCTATTTTCGCGGCAGTGTCGCTGAACAACGTCGCTTCGCCGTGCTTGCCCTTGCGCGCCAAGTCGACTAACGCGACTGCCTCGCTTTTTCCGAACTTTATTTTAACGCGGTCGCCGACGCCCACGTCTAGCAGTCTCGCGTCGTCGTCGTCTAAAACGACTACGTTCAAACCGGCTTCAACGTCGATTACGCGCGCCTTGAAATCCATTCAAATCAGCTCAAATCAATTGCTTTTCCGACAAGCCCAGTTCCTTCCAAACAGCCATTACGAGGCTCTGCGGCGGTAGAACGCCGAGTTCTGTTACGAACGCGTTGACGTACTTTGCTTCAGTAACGTCGAAAGCAGGGTTGAATACCTTGAGCGGCTTCGGAAACTTTTTGACCTTCAAGTCAGCTGGAACCGCGACTTCCCGCGAATCCCTTTCCTCGATCGGTTCCTCGCCGCCCCAGAGCGTGAGCGGGTCGAACTTGTGCGAACCAGTACAAGAGTAAACGTGTTTCTCGTGTTCAAAGGCGGCCAACGCAATCTGCGACGTGCCTATTTTGTTGACGACGTCTCCCTCTGAAGTGATGGCGTCCGCACCGACCATGACTATGTCCGAGTCGCGCATGAAACGCGTCAATACGAGGCGCGCCGCCGAGTCGACGACCAGCGTGGTTGGAATGCCGTGTTCGGACAGTTCGCGCGCAGTCTTTCTCCCCTGGTAAAGCGGCCGCGTTTCGCACGCGAATGCCTTGAATTCCTTTCCTTCGTCGAAGGCCTTCTTCAGCACGGCCACTACGGAGCCGCTGTGGCAGTGGACCAACACGGTTCCGCCTTCCGGAACCAACCGAGCCCCGTATTCCGCTATTTTGCCGCGGACTTTCCTAAGGCTTTCCTCGTACTTCGCAACGTGTTTAGCGAGGTCGGCCTTCAAATCAGGCACGGCGTCTGACGGGTTTTTGTGCACTGCAGTGAAAACGAGGCGCAGTGCGTTCCTCAATTCCGGTTCGGTGGGTCGAACGGTCTTCAAATACAAAGCGCTTGCGCGCAAGTCGGAGAAAAAGTCCTTTCGGTTCCTCGCCTTGGAGGCAAGGCCCTCTATTTTCAGCGCTTCCAAAGCAGCTGCGGCGACTTCGTCGGCGCCTTGGACGCGCAGGGCTTTGATGTCGGCGTAGATTTTCCTGGTTTTCGCCTGGACTGCCATAACGAAAGCAAGGAAAAAGAGTTTAAAATAGTAGTTGGGCTAAATCACGCGCGCTTTAGTAGCAGGAGGTGCCAGCCACCAGCAACCCACCGGCAAGCCACTGGGTTCGTGCTTTTAAAGCCGGGTTAGAGTCAGTTTTTTCATGTTGAGGACTTTCAAGTATCGGTTGTATCCTAGTAAAGCGCAAAGCATCGTGCTTGAGCAGACGCTTGAAACGTGCAGAGGGCTCTACAACAACGCGCTTGCCGAGCGCAAGAACGCTTGGAAACATGAAGGAAAGAGGGTTACGTGTTATGAACAGCTGAATAACTTACCCACCCTGAAAGAGAGTAGTTCTGTTTTGCGGAGGGCGCATTCGCAGGTTTTGCAGGACGTTTTGCGCAGGCTTGACACGGCTTTCAAGAACTTTTTTAGGAGAGTAAAGGCAGGCGAGAAGCCGGGTTATCCACGTTTTAAGGCAGCAAACAGGTTTGATAGCTTTACTTATCCGCAATTTGGCAATGGCGTGAAGTTACGTGAAAATAAGCTTTGGTTGTCGAAAGTAGGTGAAGTAAACACTAAGTTGCATCGTGAAATTCCCGCTGGCGTGAAAATCAAGACCTGCATCCTTCGCCGTGACGTCGACCAGTGGTTTGCTTGTCTTACAATCGAGTTACCGGACCCTGCTCGCGAACCTCGTGAAATTAGGTCCGCGGTTGGCGTGGACTTGGGTATAGCTAACTTGGTTGCTTTGAGTACTGGCGAGTTAGTTGAGAATCCGCGTTGGCTAAAGCAAAGCGAACAAAAACTCGCTTTAGAACAACGTCGCCTTTCGCACAAGAAAAAAGGTTCAAAGAATCGCGGAATACAACGATTGCACGTAGCTAAACTCTACCGCAAGATTCGACGCCAACGCACGGATTTTCTACATAAGTTAAGCAGAAAAATCGTCGACTCTTACGACTTGATTGTTTTCGAAAACCTGAACATTGAGCAAATGATTCGTCACAAGTATATTGGAAAGTTTGTTGCTGACGCCGCCTGGCGTCAACTAATGTTTTTTACGCGGTACAAAGCGGAAGAAGCTGGTGCCGTCGTACAATTCGTCGAAGCAAAAAATACGTCGCAGACTTGCAGCGAATGTGGCGCCCTAGTGCCGAAGGGCTTAGGAAAGCGAGTGCATTTATGTCCCAGTTGCGGACTAGTAATAGATAGAGATATTAATGCTGCAAGAAACATTTTGATAAAAAGCACCGCTGGACGAGCGGGAAGAGCCTGCCGAAGCACCGCAATAGCGGGCTGTTGAAACAGGAACACCCACGACTCCGGTCGGGGGAGAGGTCACTAAATTCATCGGACTAACTTGACTTAGGAGGACTGGTTGCCAATGGCCGTATCTGATTTAATGGAAGAAACTACTATAGTCGAAGCCGGGACTGACGTGGCTAAAGCCATTTCAATGGCTTCTAAAGAACCGAACATCCTGCACTTCGCGGTTGTCGAAAACAACGGTTCTTACGCGGGAATGGTCGACGACCGGGTTCTCCGCGACTTCACGGGCGAGCCTTCGGTGAAAGTAGGCAAGCTAGTCGCCCACCCGCAGACTCTTGCGCCCGACGCTTCAGACGAGGAAATAATCGCGTGTTTTTTGAACAGCGACTCGAAAGTGCTGCCCGTACTGAAAAACAGTCGAGTAATCGGCGTGGTAACGCGGTGGGGCGCGCTCAAGGCAATAGTCGGGTCTGAAGCAGTTAAGGGAAAGAAGGTTTCGGAGTTCATGAGCCGGCGCGTAGTCAACATAAACGAAACAACCACAATTGGACAAGCGCGCAAGCTGCTGAAAGACACTGGCGTGTTCCGCGTAGTGGTGTTGGACGAGAAAGGAAGAATGACTGGAGTTGTTTCCACTTACGACTTGGCAGTGAAAGTAAGCGCGCACTTGGCGAAAACCGCGCGCCAAAGCACGTTCGAACCCACTTCCCTCGAACGCGTGGGAAGCGAGCCCGTGCGCAGCATCATGACTACTGACGTGGCGACAGTCGACGAAAACGACTCGCTTTCCAACGCAATGAGGCAGATGATCGACTGCAGGACGATGGGTTTAGTGGTAGCAAAAGAAGGCAAGCCAATTGGAATGCTTGCGGCGAAAGACGTGATGACCGCCTGCCTCGTGCAAAAACCCGCGCCCATCCAAATAATTGGCTTGAAAGACGACGAAAAGGCGATGAAGCAATCGCTCTTCGACGAATGCAATGCCTTCCTGCAAAAACTCGGCAAGACCGCCGAACTTTCTCCGGAAGACACGCTGACGCTCCACGTCAAGTCGAACGTGGAAGGAAAGAAAAAACGCTTTGAAGTCAAAAGCAGGCTCACCGTCGACGGAAAAGTGTTTTCGTCAAGGCAGCCGCCGAACATCGACGAACACAGGCAAAACTGGGACTTGCACCTCGCTACGCGGGAGTCGCTGGACGAACTCGAGAAAATAATCAAGAAGGAAGCCGAGTTCGAGTGGGAGCGCAACGCCGCGAAGAAAAGCGTCAAGCGCGGCCTGCACCAGCACTAGGCAACAAAACGGTTATTAATGTTGTCCGACAGTTAGTTACTTCGTTATAACCCCTATCGGAGAATATGCTCGCGGGCAGGGAGTGGTTTTCGTGATAGACGCTGATTTTGAAAAAATGTTCGGAAACAAAAACGCCATAATCCAGGCAGCAGGAGCCGGCTTGAGCGCTGAAGACCAGATGCTCATGGAGTTCCTGAAGCAAAGCGCGCCCCGCATTCTCGTCGTGGGAACGGGCGGAAGCGGAAGCAACACAATAAACCGCATGCAGGAAATCGGAATAACTGGCGCAAGCCTGGTTGCAATGAACACCGACGCCCAGCACCTCCTCCGCGTAAAAGCCCACAAGAAACTCTTGATAGGCAAGAAGAAAACCAAGGGACTCGGCGCAGGCAGCAACCCCGAAGTAGGCGAAGCAGCTGCACAGGAATCCGAGCAGGAAATCAAGCAAATGATTGAAAACTCTGACCTGGTCTTCGTAACCGCCGGAATGGGCGGCGGAACCGGCACAGGAAGCGCCCACATCATCGCAAAAGCAGCAAAGGAAGCCGGCGCAATAGTAATCGCAATCGTAACAATGCCGTTCACTTCCGAAGGCAAAAAACGCTCGATGAACGCGGAAGCCGGCTTGGAAAAACTCCGCAAGCAAGCCGACACAACTATCTCAATTCCGAACGACAAACTGCTTTACTTCGTCCCCGACCTGCCGCTTAACGCCGCGTTCAAAGTAGCAGACAGCGTGCTCGCAAACGCAGTCAAAGGCATTGCCGAACTAATAACCAAACCCGGGCTAGTCAACCTCGACTTCGCCGACATGCGCACAATCCTCGAACGGGGAGGCGCGGCCGTAATCGGACTCGGCGAAGTCAGCGGAACCGAAGGAAAAGACCGCGTCATACAAGCCGCGGAAAAAGCCCTCGCGTCCCCGTTGCTCGACATAGACTGCAAGACCGCAGACCGGGCGCTGATAAACGTCACCGGCGCGGACGACCTGACGCTCGGCGAAGCAGAGTCGGCAGTAAGCGCGATTGCCGCAAAAATCCACAAGGACGCGCACATAATCTGGGGAGCTACTATCGACAACTCGCTGGAAAAAAGGAGCGTGCGCGTGCTGTGCGTGCTGGCCGGAATAAAGGAAATAGGGCCGGCGCAACCCAGGGAATCCGAGCAAAGCCTCGAAGAAGTCGAATTCATTTAGAAGGTGAACAAAAATGGAGGAACCAAAGCCAGGACCGCTTCAGCCTATTCAGGACTTCATCAAGCAAAGCGAACGCGTCCTCAACGTCACGCACAAGCCAAGTCCCCAGGAATACCGCCACATTGCGTTCAGCACCGCGCTGGGCATGGCAGTAATCGGAATAATCGGCTTCGCCATTTCCATGATCGCCTACTACGCTCGCGGAAGTTGAAGGTGTTTCTCAAATGCTGTACACTTACAGAGTAACTGCAGGGCAGGAAAGCATAGTCGCCGACCTGCTTTACAAGAAAATAGTCAAGTCAGGCGCGCCAATCAAGGCAATAATAGTCTCACCCCGCCTGAGGGGCTACTTGATGGCCGAAAGCGACGACGACATTGCAGCCAAGCAAGTCATTGCAAACGTGCCACACGTCAAAGGAACGCTTCACAGGACAATGCCGGTCACTGAAATCAAGGAACTCCTCGAAAGCAAGCCACAGGAAATTGTCTTGAACAAAGGAGACTTGGTTGAAGTCACGAGCGGGCCGTTCAAGGGCGAGCGCGCTAAAGTCGTGCGCATCGAAAAAGACGACGTGACAATCGAACTCGTGGAAGTCGCAGTGCCGATTCCCGTGACCATCAAGGCAAACGCAGTCAAAGTACTGCCGCAGTAAAAACTCAACTGCACGAGCCGAAGTACTGCAGCGGGTCCACGAAATTGTTTCTAGACAAATCAACCGCGTCAGCAGCGGAAGCGATTCCGCTTCCCTCGCTGAAGAAATGCAGTTTCAAGTACAACTGCGGCGTTCCCTCTCCGCTTCCACTCGAGCCAATCTGCTGTCCTTTGGAAACAGTTGCGCCCCGTTGGACGGAAGTCTGCGAAAGGAAGCAGTACCCCGTGTACACTCCTCTGCCTTCGGCGTCCAAGCCGTGGAACAACTCAACTGAATTGCCGCAGCCGCCGGCCTGTCCTACGAACGCAACGGTTCCGTCAAACGGCGCCACCACATTGGTAGCAACGGGAACGCTGAAAGCAGCGCCCAAGCGCTGGGGCGGAGCAAAACGCGTCAACACGCTTCCATGCGCTGGGCACTCTGCTTGCGAGAAATCGAATTGCGGCGAAACGCCGCTTCCCACCGAAGACGAAGCGCCGGCTTCGAACGAATAATCCGGCCATTGAACGGGGGTTATGGTAACGCGGCCGCCCTGCACTTCAACTACGACGAAGGTCCACGGCTGGTACGCGGAAAGCGTCTGCAGCTTCCTCTTTCCCCCTCCGACCATTCCTGCAATGACGTCCCTGACGCCGTCAACTTCGTGGTCGAGCAACACGTGGATGTGGCCCGCCAAGTGCACGACGCCGTACTCCCGCAAAAGACTCATCAACTCGGGAGAAGAAGCCAAAAGGTTCTGTTCAGCGACAGGAGTGCTGCCGGAAGGCCCTATGAAACGCGCGGGCGCCACCAGGGGCGAGTGCGCGAAAGTGAAAAAGTTTCTGGCGCCCCTCTGCCGCGCCGAAGCAAGATCCCCGCGAAGCCACTGCAGCTGCGCAGCCGAAATGGACGCGGTTCCAGTTGCGTAAAGTGAAACGAAGTGCGAGTCGCCGGCGTCGAATGAATAGTAGCTTCCGCGGCCGTTGGGCCCGCTTACCTGCGGCCCCGGCAGGCTTCTTGCAAAGGCAGCGTAGCCAGTTCTGGCGGCGCCCACCGTGTCGTGGTTGCCTGCACTTGGATAGAAAAGAATGCCCGCGGAAGAAATCGGCTTAACCACCTGCGAACGAGCCGATGAACGCATTGACTCCACGCAATCCAGCGTCGACGAAGCAGACGCGGAAATCAAGTCTCCAGTCTGCAGCACGAACTGCGGCCGTATTTTCTCGACAATTGCTTCAACGGCCTTGCGGCCGAATACAACCAAGCCATGTTCGCACGCGACGTGCATGTCGGGGAGCACGACGAAACGCAGACGTGGGCCCG
>Ga0315268_10007146_pt1 | contig 11785 bp, 7 predicted proteins | sample C1_top_MG_FD_204535 | JGI IMG/M metagenome (GOLD analysis project Ga0315268, IMG submission 204535) | Sediment microbial communities from Yellowstone Lake, YNP, Wyoming, USA - C1_top | ecosystem: Environmental > Aquatic > Freshwater > Lake > Sediment | place: USA: Wyoming | collected 2017-08-01 | reverse complement strand
TCCCGTTCAAGTACGGCACCATGATCGAGATCCCGCGCGCCTGCCTGCTCGGGGACAAGATGGCCGAGGTGGCCGAGTTCTTCAGCTTTGGCACCAATGACCTGACCCAGATGACCTACGGCTTCAGCCGCGACGACATCGGTGGCTTCTTGCCCGACTACCTGGACAAGAAGATCCTCGAGGCCGACCCGTTCCAGACCGTCGACCAGGCTGGCGTGGGCCAGCTGATGAAGATGGCGGTCGACAAGGGCCGCGCCACGCGCAAGGAGCTCAAAGTCGGCATCTGCGGCGAACAGGGCGGCGATCCGGCCTCGGTCGAGTTTTGCTTCAAGATCGGGCTGACCTACGTCAGCTGCTCCCCCTACCGCGTGCCGATCGCGCGGCTCGCGGCCGCCCACGCCGCGCTGCAGGCCAAGAAGTAGCCGACCGGGTGGCCGCGCTGGTCGGCGTCGGGGCCGGATCGATGCTCGGTGCGGCCTGCCATCCCGCGCAACCGGTGCCCATTCTCGAGTTCCACGGCGACCAGGATCCCTGGTGGCCCTACGACGGCGACGGCGATCACGTATCCGTGCAACAGACGCTGGTCGGTGACGACGCAAGTCCGGGCTGGGTGCGCTTGAATGGCTGCTCGCTGCAGTCGTTGGACCAGCCGCTGCCGGACCCGGCCGACGACGGCATGCACTCGGTGCGACCCACCTGGCCTGGCTGCCGCAACCAGACCACGGTGCAACTGGTCACGGTCCACGGCGGTGGCCACACCTGGCCTGGCGGAGAGGAGTTCGCGCCGTTGTTCATCGGCCATACCACAGCCGATTTTCTGGCGCAGGATCTGGTGGTCGAGTTCTTCGAGCGGTTCGCAGGCCGCTGATCCGGCGCCTTGGCCAGCAAGGAGTTCGACTGCTTCACAGCCCGTCGAAGCGGCTGATGATCTCCTTCATGATCTCCGAGGTGCCGGCGCCGATCGTCACCAGCCGCATGTCGCGGTAGGCGCGCGCGATTGGAAACTCCTCCGAGTAGCCGTAGCCGCCGTGCGCCTGCAGGCAGCCGTCGATGACGCGCACCGCCGTCTCGCCCGCAAACAGCTTGGCCATCGACACCTCGCGCGTGCACTCGAGGCCGCGGTTGGTGAGGTCGACGGCGTGAAAGGTCAGCTCGCGTGCGGCGGCGAGCTCGGTTTGCCAGTCGGCGACACGGTGGCGCCAGATCTGAAACTTTCCGATTGGCCGGCCAAAAGCGGAGCGCTGGGCCAGGTACTGCTGGGTGCGCTCGACGATGCGCTCGGCGCCGAATACCGCCTGCAGCGCGCCGACCAGTCGCTCGCCCTGGAAGTTGCGCATCAGCGCGACGAAACCGGTCCCTTCGGCTGCCAGCAAGTTGGCGACCGGCACGCGACATTCTTCGAAGTGAAGCTCGGCGGTGTCGCTGGCGTGGTTACCCATCTTGCGCAGTTTGCGGCCGACCGAAAAGCCCGGTGTCGTCGTCGGGAACAGGATCATGCTGATGCCGGCATGGCCGGCAGCGGGATCGGTCTTGACCAGCAGCACAATGAAGTCAGCGCGCGCGCCGTTGGTGATCCACAGTTTGCTGCCGTTGATGACGTAGTGGTCGCCGTCGCGCCGCGCCGTGGTGCGCAAGGCCGCCACGTCCGAGCCGGCGTCAGGCTCGCTCACTCCGAGCGCACCGATCCAGTCGCCGCGCACGGCCGGCACCAGGAACTGGCGCTTGTGCTCCTCGCTGCCCAGCGCGTCGATGACCGGCGTCGCGATGTCCGACTGCACCAGCATGGCCAGGTTGAAGCCACCCAGGTTGCTGTACGAGAGTCCCTCGACGTAAGCGACCGTGTACCACCAATCGAGACCGGCGCCGCCGTACTGCTCCGGCACTCGCACGCCCAGAAAGCCGAGCTCGCCCATGCGGCGGAACAGCGCGCGCGGAAACTCGCCCTGCTCGTCCCAGGCCTCGGCGTGCGGCGCCACCTCGCTCTCGACGAATCGCCGGACGGCGTCGCGCAGACGAACGTGCTCCTCGCCAAACTGCTGATGTCTCATCGGGTCCATCTGACCGCCCTCGCCTTCGGCACGTGCGCCTGCAGCAAACTCTCGCCTGGACGCACTGGCCCGAGCAAGCGGCATCGCGTTACCGCCCCGGACATCCGCGCCAGCAGTTTGGTTGCCTGGCGGCGCGCCGGCGCTATCTAATCAAATTCTACGGGTGTCGCTTTTTCGGCTGCGGCCGACGCGGCGCCATGATCGGCGAGGGGGGAACTCGCCAACGGGGAGGGTCATGCATTCCACTGTCATGGAGGTGCTGGAGGCTTGCGCCATCCGGCATGGTGCACAGCCTGCCCTGCTCGACAAGCAGGGCGGGCAGTGGCAGACCACCAGCTGGCAAGAGTACCGCGACCAGGTGCGCGCCACGGCGCGGGCGTTCATTGCACTTGGCCTGCAACCGCGCGACGGGGTGTCGATCATCGGCGGCAACAGCAAGCGCTGGTTCATCGCCAACATGGCCGCCATCTACGCCGGTGGCGTACCGTCCGGCATCTACGTCACCAACTCGCCAGAGCAGTGCCATTACATCGCCGACCACAGCGACTCGAGCATCGTGGTCGTCGACAACGCCGATCAGCTGGCCAAGTTTGAGCAGGTGCGCGACCGGCTGCCCAAGCTCAAGGCGATCGTGCTGATGCATGGCGAGTCCGACGACAAGCAGGTCGTGTCCTGGTCGGCGCTCTCCGAACTTGCAGCCAGGGTCGACGCCGCGGTGCTCGAGCAGCGGATCCGCGATCAGAAGGCCGACGACCTGTGCACCCTGATCTACACCTCGGGCACCACCTCGGATCCCAAGGGCGTGATGATCTGCCACCGCAATTTGACCTGGACCGCCGCCACAGCCGAGGGTTCGGTCAAGCTCCTCCCCGGCGACAGGATCCTGAGCTACCTGCCGCTCAGCCACGTCGCCGAGCAACTCGTCAGCATGCACCTGCCCATGGTGTCCGGGAGCAGCGTCTGGTTTGGCGAGGGGCTCGACCAGCTGGGAGAGAACCTGCGCGAGGTGAGGCCGACCCATTTTTTAGCGGTGCCGAGGGTCTGGGAAAAGATGCAGGCCAAGATCGTGGCGGCCGGCGCCGAGAACCCACCGCTCATGCGCAAGATCGCGGCGTGGGCGCGCAAGCAGGGTCTGGCCGGCGGTTATGCCGAGCAGCAGGGGCGGCGCAAGCCGCTGCTGTACGGCCTGGCGCGGCGTCTGGTCTTTTCGAAGGTGCACGCCAAGCTGGGGCTGGATGCGTGCCGCATGGCCATCACCAGCACGGCACCGATCTCGAAGGCGACGCTGGAGTTTTTCTTGAGCCTGGGCATTCCGGTTTGCGAGGTCTACGGCATGAGCGAGTGCACGGGTCCGACCACGCTGTCGCTGCCGTGGAACTACCGCACCGGCAGCGCCGGGCCGCCGCTCGTCGGCAGCGAGATCAAAGCGATGCCGGACGGTGAGCTCTGCCTGCGCGGGCCGCACGTCTGCCTGGGCTATTTCAAGAACGAGGCAGCCACCCGCGAAACGATCGATGCCGAGGGCTGGCTCCATTCGGGCGACATCGGCGTGATCGATGAGGACGGCAAGGTCCGCATCACCGACCGCAAGAAGGAGATCATCATCACGGCAGGCGGCGAGAACATCGCCCCGCAGTTGATCGAGGGTCGGCTCACCGCGATCCCGGTGGTGGCGCAAGCAGTGGCCATCGGCGACCGGCGCAAGTTCATGAGTGCGCTGCTGACACTGGACCCCGAGCGGCTGCCCATCGAGACCGCTGCAGCCGGCAGCGATGCCCGCGATGCCGTGGCTGCCGCCAGCTGCCAGCGGTTTCTCGCACACCTGCAGCAACAGATAGATGAGGTCAACAAGTCGCTGGCGCGGGTCCAGACAATCAAGAAGTTCGTCATCCTGCCCAGCGAGCTCTCGATCGAGGGTGGCGAGCTGACGCCCACGCTCAAGCTCAAGCGGAGAGTCGTCCACCAGAAGTACGCGGCCGAGATTGAATCGATGTACGCCTGACAAGGCCGCCGGCAACTTTCCAACCAGTTGCCAAATCGACGCCGACGCAGGTACAGACATCAGATGATCGCCTGGGGACACGCATGCCAAAAGTGACGACCCATCCGTCTGTACATCGCCCCACGGTTGGCGGCGAGCCGCCTGTCACGAAGATCGAGCCGAAGCGCACAGGCAGCGCAGCGCGCAAGGCGCCAGCCGAGAAAGCGCCAGCGCAACCGGCCGTGCCGCACCTGCGCGACTTTGCCGAGAGCCACACGCGCTCGGGCCTGAAGCCGCAGCAAGGCGCGCTGGTCGAGGGCAAGCCTGGCCGCGGCGTGCTGTCACGGGTCGACACGTTGACCTTTGCCAAGGTGCCGATCGACAAAAACGGACGGATCGCGCCGGTCGTGTTCGATCTCCCAAAGGATGCGATCAGCTTCACCGTCGTCGTGCGCGGCAAGGAAAATGCCTCGTGGTTGATCGACCGGGTCAAGGGACCGGACGGCAAGGCCATTGTCGACGGCGGCAAGAACATGAGCACGATCGTCGACCACGCACTCGACAGCCCCAACCGCTCGGCGATCGGACTCTGCCCGGGCGTGGCGGTGCTGCTGGCGCCCGATAACCCTAGCATCAAGGTCAAGCCAGGCCAGTGGCAGATCGGTGCCTGCAGCGGTGACGACCAGGGCAAGCCGGCGACCGGGACTGCCGACGTGCAGATCCTGATCAAGCGCGCGACGCGGCAGCCCAAGCGCGGCCGCATCGACCTCAATTTCTACCTGACCGGTACCCACCGCTGGACCGCCAAGAACGTTGCCGGTAACAAGGATTTTCGCGCCCTGCTCGCTCGCACCAAGGCGCTGCTCAAGGGCGCTGGCATCGAGGTCGGCGCGGTCAGGTTTGCCGATGCGCCGGGCGCCACGCGAACCATCGACCTCGACAGCCACGGCAAGCATTCGGCCGGTGCGCTGTTCAAGACCACAGACAAACCCGGTCTCAACGTCTTCTTCGTCGACGCGGTCACGCTCGCCGGCATCGGCGGCCGCGGTCCGGTCGGCTTTGGCGGAGGCATCCCCGGCGCACCAGTGCCGGGCACGCCAGCCAGCGGCATCGCGCTCTCGATCGACGGCAACCCCGACCTGCCGGGCAACTGGGGCACCTGCCTGGCCCACGAGATCGGCCACTATCTCGGTCTCAGCCACACCGTCGAGTCGGATGGTTCGATGCAAGACCAGCTGCCCGACACTGACCCGCGACCCTATGCCGCCGGCAACCTGATGTACCCGGTGCAGGAGGGATCTGCGGTGACCTTCTCCCGGCAGCAGGCCGACGTCATGCTGCGGCATCCGATGGTCGACATCATCGAGTGACCAGCCCATTTCCGAGCTACAATCGAGCCATGCCGTCGGCAAACACGATCGTGCGGATGCTTGCCCTGTTTCCGCTGCTGGTGCTGCCGGGTTGCCTGCTCACTGCAATCTCGGAGGAAGCGCTCAGCGGCGGCGGAGCGGGCGACCACGCGCTCTTCGTCGACGGCGCCGGACCCGACGCCCACGCGCCTGATGCGTTTGTCCCTGACTCGTCCGCCCAGGACCGAGCGGTTCGCGACGACCGGGTTGCCGACAGTGCGGCTCCCGACACTGCCGTTCGCGACAGCGCGGTGCCCGACAGCGCGATCGACGACGCGTCGGGCAGAATCGTACTCTTCAGTGACGACTACGAGAGCGGCGGCATCGCGAACTGGACCCTGAGCCAGCCGAACAATGGCAATCCCTGGACTGCGTCGCCCATCGATCCGGCCACCGGCTCGTACGCGGCGCGCGTACAACCGAGCGAGACGACGGACCCGGCGAGCGCGATGGAACACGCGATCAGCACGAACGGTCACCAGGGGATCCACTTCGAATACGACCGAAAGCTCGTAGAGTTCGACTTGGCGGACCGGTTTCGCGCGAGCTGGTTCGATGGCGCGACCTGGTTTGCCCTCGAGCAGACCGGGACCGTGGCGATCAACGACTTGACCTACTCGCACCGGTCGTTCGCGCTGCCAGCGGCGGCTGAAAACAAACCGGCATTCAGGATCCGCTTCGAGTGCACGGCGGGCGCGGTCTCGGAGTTTTGCAACGTCGACAACGTCGCGGTCTGGGCCAGCCAGTAGCGATCGTCGACGTCAACCGGATAGTACGACCGGGAGCGCTGCTCAGCGAAACAGCTCGACGTCGGAGCCCTGCGCCGGATCCGAGACGACGTAGTCGTAGGTCTCGAAACCGAGCGCGCAGGTGTAGTCCTGGCGTCCCCAGCAACGAACAGCGCCGGATTGAAGCAGCGCGCAGGTGTGACTCTCGCCCAGTGCAATGTCGATTGTGGACGCAGCCAGGTTGACGTTGCCACGCTGGGCGGGAGTCTGGGTCGCGACGTAGGTCGCCAGGTCGTAGCCGAGCTGACCCGAGCCATTGCTGCCCCAGCAGCGCACGCCGCCGGTGTTGAGGCGGGCACAGGTGTGGTTGGCGCCAGCCTCGAGCTGGACCGCCACGCCACCGAGGTCGATCGGCGCGTGGTCGGCCGGCGTATCGCGCTCGCCCACCGTCGTCACGCCGCTGAGCGCGAGCTGGCCCTGGCTGTTGTCTCCCCAGCAGCGCACCGTGCCGGCGCTGAGCAATGCGCAGCTGTGATAGTCGCCGACGACGACCTGGGTCGCGCTGCCACCCAGCGCCAGGGTGAGCGGGCGGGTGTACGCGAGGTCGGCAAAGTCGTAGCTGAAGCCGTAGCCCAGCTCACCGTAGATGTTGTAGCCCCAGCAGCGCACGCTGCCGTCCTGCAGCAGCGCGCAGCTGTGGCTGCCGCCGAGCGCCAGCTGCTCGACCACGCCCCCGACGTCGATCGGCCCGATCGCGGTCGGCAGCTCGTCGTCTCCGATGTTCGGCTGCGAGGTGCCCAGGCCGAGCGCGCCGCCTTGCCCCCAGCAGCGCAGGCTGCCACCGCTGAGCAGCGCGCAGCTGGTATAGCGACCCGCATGGATGCGGGTGGCCGACGCGCCAAGCTGGATCGGTCCACCGGCGAGCACGCCATTGGTGCGGCCCACGTCAGCCGTGTTGCCATACCCGAGCTGGCCGTAGTCGCTGGCGCCCCAGCAGTACATGTCGTCGTTGTCGAGTAGGCCGCACGTGTGATCGTGGCCGACCGCGACCTGGTGGACGGCGTGGCCCGAGACCGCCACACCGCCCAGCATGTAGACCTGCACACCCCAGCAGCCGATGCGGTCGACCGTACCGTAACCCAGCTCGCCGCGGTAGCCGATGCCCCAGCAGCGAACGGTCCCATTTTCGAACCAGGCGCAGGTGCGGTCGGTGCGCGCATCGATGCCCAGCGCGGGCAGCTTGCAAACGCCATCGATCACGCGGTAGCCCGGCGCGCAGCTGTCGCAACGCGCGCCCTGCGCGGTGTCGTAGCAGCCGCACACGGCAGCGCCAGTATCGCTCTCGCAGCTGCCATGGCCCGAACAGTTCTCGCCCGCGCAGACGTGCGTGCAGGTGCCGCTGACGTCGTGGTAGGCGAAGTCACAGTTCTCGCATTGTGTGCCCGTGTACCCGGTCTGGCACGTGCAGATGGCCGCACCAGTGCTGGCGTCGCAATAGCCGTGACCCGAACAGGTGTCGTACTGGCAGCGCGGCAGGCAGTTGCTGCCGTCGCGATAGTACTCGGTCGTGCACTGCTCGCACGCCGAACCGGTGTAGCCGTACTCGCAGGCGCAGACGGGAACGCCGGTCGTGCCCGTGCACTGGCCGTGGCCATTGCAAGCACCTGGCTGGCAGACCGCCACGCAACCGCCGCTGACCGGCAGGTAGTCGTCGGCGCACTCGCCGCACCGCGATCCGGCCCAGCCATCGTCGCAGAAGCAGATGACGCGACCCGAATAGCCGTCGCAGTCGCCGTGGCCCGAACAGGTTTCGCCCTGGCAGATGTCGACGCAGCCATCGCCCTCGGCGCGATAACCGCGGCCGCACTGTTCGCAGCGATCGCCCCCCCAGCCGGTCTCGCACGCGCAGTGGAACGCCTCGTTGTACTCGCTGCAGGTGCCGCGGTCGTTACAGGTCGTCGCATTGCACTCGGTCACGCATTCGGTGCCGAGCGGGGTGTAGCCGGCGGTGCACTGGTCGCAGCGGCCGCCCTCGTAGCCCGGCAGACAGACACAGCGGCCATTGCTCGGCGTGGCGTGCTCCGGGCACTGCCCGATCGCTCCGTCGCCGGTCGCGACCCCACCGTCGACGGACGCATCGGCCCCTGTGCCACCGCAATTTCCACAACCAGCGAACGCGCCGATGACTGCCAGCGCGACCCACAATCGACGGCTGGTCATGCTCGTCCCCTCGCCGTTCATGGCATCACACAGGTCGGCGTGCCGTACGGCGGCTGGCAGCTCGTCCCGTTGCAGTTGTTGCTCAGGCACTCGGTGTCGCGATCGCAGGGCTGGCCGTCGGCCAGGCGGGCGCGACAGGTGGCCGGGCTGGCCATCGAATCGCACCAGAGTCCCGAGGCGCAGACGCTGCCGTCGAGACAGGGCTGGTCGACGCTGGGCGGCGTCGTGCATGCCTGCGCGCTGCAGACCAGGCCGCGCAGACACTCGTCGCTGCTGCCGCACAGCTGGCCCAGCGCATGGCGCGCCTTGCAGGTGAAGTTGTCCATCCGATCGCAGTAAGCGTCGTCAGCGCAGACCATCAGGAACGTACACATCGAACCGGCCGGCGCCGGAGCGCACTCGAGCCCGATGCGGCGGCAGCGCTGCTCCAGGCAGATGTAGGGGTCGAAACAGGAGTCGTAGCTGCTGCACTCCTCACCAGGTCCGTGCTTTTCCTGGCAAAAACCATTGTTGCAAAAGCCGCGGGGGTAGCAGTCGCCATAACCCGTGCACGGGTCGCCGAGGCCAGGCTTGACCTGGCAGTACCCGTCCGGATTGCACCAGCCCGAAAGACAATGCTCGTCGAGGTCGCACAGTGCGCCAGCATCGCCGGGCGGCAAGCAGACGTTGCTGTTCCAGTCGCAATGCTCGCCCGTCGCGCACTGCTCGTCGCCGTAGCAGCGCACCACGCAGACGCTGCCCCAGCACTTGCCCGACGCGCACTCGGCATCGCCGTTGCAATTCTCGCCCAGCGCGCGCACCGGCAGGCAGGTGTCCGTGTTGGAGTAGTCGCACTTGTTGCTCTGGCAGTCGCTGTCCGTGCTGCAGGTATCGCCATCGGCGTGGCCGCAGCGCAGCGAGGTCGGGTCACAGTAGCCGCGGGCGCAATCGCCGTCGACGGTACAGGTCTCGCCGGCTGTGCGCTTGCCGCAGTGGCGATCGATCGGATCGCAGTAGTGGTCCCAGCACTGAAAGTCGCGCACGCACGGCGCGCCATCCATGCGTTCGACGATGCACATGCCGACCGCCGTCACGCACTCGCCGTTGTTACGACAGTCGCGGTAATCGACGCAGGGGTCGCCCTCGAGTCCGGCCGGGTCGCACTGGCCGAATTCACCGCTCGGATCGCCCAACAGCCGCTGGTTGCAGAAGCCCGTCGCACACTCGACATCCTGGTAGCAACCCGCGCCGTCGGCCTCGGGCGCGGCGCAGACCAGGCGGTCGACCGAGCAGTGCAGGCCCACCGCGCAGCGTTGATCGTACTCGACGCAGGTTGCGTCGGCCGTCAGCCGCGCCAGACAGGTGCCGCTGGTCTGGTCGCAGTAGAAGTCGTCGCCGCACGGCACCTGCTGCGCAGTGCAAGTGCCGCCCGCGCCGAGCGGCGCCGTGCACTTGCCCGTCGTGGCGCTGCAGTAGAGCGGATGGTCGGGATCGCTGTAGTCGCAGTAGGTGGCCGCGGCCGCGCACTCGCCGCCCGCCTGCGACGGCGCCACGCAGGTGCGGCAGTAGTCGGTCTGCTCGACCGGATAGCCCGGGTAGCTGTTGAGGTCGAGGCACTGCAGGCCATCGACGCAGCTGGCCTGCTCGCACGACTGGCCAGCGACGGGCGGCGGATCCGGCGGATCGCTGTTGTCGTCGGCGAATAGCGCAGCCAGCACCATGCAAGAACCGTCGCCCTGCCCGTCCAGAGCGTCGCACGGCGCTGTGCTCAGCCAGTCCGCGCACGCCTGCAGCGCCTCCGGCTCGTTAGGAAAGTTGCGCTGCTCGACCGTGTAAACGTGGTCGCCGTTGGCGTCCTCCTCGGACTGCAAACGGCAGGTGAGCAGGAAGTTGAAGATCGCCATGCACTCTTCGCGGTTGCGATAGGCGATGGCGTAGTACTCGCTCGGGCAGCGCTCGCCAAAGTCGCATAGCGCGCCCAGCATGGACTCGACCGCGGGTTGCAGCTCCGGAAAAACCTCGCCGCCCGGCGGCGGCTCGATGAGACCCGCGCAGTCACCGCAACCGGCCAGTGAGGCTGCGATCTGAAGAGTCACGCTCCATCGACACCACTTCGTTTGCGCGCCCATGCCAGGCTCCAGGCCGGTTCTGCCGACCGTAGAATGGTAGCGCATGAGCAGGTGGCGTCGCTACCAGATGTACGGCCGTCGCCACGCCGCAATGCGGTTCGAGATCGCCTTCTCTGGTGACGCGCTGTATGCCAGGCTGTTGGACGCGGACGCTGCCGCTGATCCATTGCCGTGTCGGGGTCCACCATGCTCACCAGCAACTCGTGCCAGCTCGCAGTGCTCGTCGCCATCGTCGCGGGGGTGTGCGCCTGTCCATTCGCGCCAGTCCGCTCGCCGGACGCTGGTACACCCGAACGCGCCGTCTGTGGCAACGAGCTCGCCCAGCAGGACGAGGCGTGCGACCGATCGGATCTGCGCGGACAGACCTGCGCCGACCTCGGCTTCGGCGGCGGCGAGCTGGGCTGCAAGGCCGACTGCCGCGACTTCGACCGCGCCGGCTGCAATGCGCCGGCCGGCTGCGGCGACGGCACGCGCGACGGCGTCGAGGCGTGCGATGGCGACGACCTGGCTGGCCAGAGCTGCGAGGGGCTCGGCTACGGCTCGGGCACATTGCGCTGTCTGCTCAATTGCGCCGATTTCGACAGCAGCGGCTGCGCGGCGCCGAGCAGCTGTGGCAACGACCGGATCGACGCCGCCGTCGAGGTGTGCGATGGCGACGACTTCGGCGGTCTGACCTGCAGCGATTACGGTGGCAGCGGCGGCCAGCTCACCTGCAGCGAGGATTGCCGCACCATCTCGGACGCCAGTTGCGAACGCGCCTGCACGCCGGACTGCCGCAACCGCGAGTGCGGACCGGATCCGGTCTGCGGCAGCACCTGTGGCAATTGCCGCGACGACCAGATCTGCGACGACGGCACCTGCGTGCCAGCGCCCATTTGCACATCGACCCAGGACCTGTGCACTGCCGGCTGCCAGCTCGACATCAACCCGACCGTGGTGGAGGTGACCGGCAGCGTGCGCTGGAACAACCAGACCATCCCGGACACGTACGGCACCAGCAACCAGGAGTGGCGCCTCAGCTTCACCGACGTCGACAGCGGCGTCAGCTACACGCACGACTTCGACGGCGGTTGGACCAGCTACAGCATGAAGGTCTACCCCGGCACCTACGACGTCGACTTCTCGTTCATCTACACCGGCGTGGTCGCCGACCAGGTCAACGGTCCGGTGCAGGTCGCCAGCAACAAGGTGATCAGCGGCGCCAGCGCGCTCAACATCAACCCGGCCGTGGTGGACGTGACCGGCAGCGTGCGCTGGAACAACCAGACCATCCCGGACACGTACGGCAGCA
>Ga0315268_10007145_pt1 | contig 11785 bp, 9 predicted proteins | sample C1_top_MG_FD_204535 | JGI IMG/M metagenome (GOLD analysis project Ga0315268, IMG submission 204535) | Sediment microbial communities from Yellowstone Lake, YNP, Wyoming, USA - C1_top | ecosystem: Environmental > Aquatic > Freshwater > Lake > Sediment | place: USA: Wyoming | collected 2017-08-01 | reverse complement strand
GCTCGCCTGCAACAGCAGCCGCCCCGGGGCGTGGCGAGGCGAGCGGAGGCAAGCCCGAAGCCGACCTCAAGGTTCAAGTAGGACGGGTGAATGCGCGAGGCGAAGGCAGTACCCGTCAGGAGGAGTGCGCCCCGATCTACCAGATCTGTCGTCGTCGTCGAACGAGCAGCAGCAGCGCACTCAATGCAACCAGCGTCGGATGTGCCGCGATCGCGCTGCATCCCGCGCCACCCTCGAGCTCGCCGACCACGCCCGTGTCGTCGCTGCCGCCATCAACACCGGCGTCCGGCTGCGCCGGTGCCTGGCACACCGCCCCGCTCTCGTTAGCGACGCAGGTGCCGCCCGCGGCATTGCAGATCTCGCGCGTGGTGTGGCCGTCCGCGCAGCGGATCGCGGTGTCGCCCTGGCAGCGGCCGATCTCGTCCTCGGGCCGGCACACCGGTGCCGCGACGCAGGTGTAGCGCTGGCCGGCCGAGTCATAGCCGCAGGTCTCGCCGTTGGTGGCGCAATTGCGTTGCGAGACGCGGCCGCTGCGGCAGGACTCGACCACGTCGTCGTCGCAGCGACCGACGTCAGTCAAGTCGACGCAGACGCAGCCGTAACGTTGCGAGTCGTCGATGTACACGCACTCGGTGCCAAGCGCCGTGCAGTCGGTCTGGCGCAGCGCGCTGTTGCGGCAGGTCTCGGCCACATTGTTGACGCACCGGCCCTCGCTGGTGACGCCGGCGCACGGGTCGGGCGGATCCTGGCCCGCGATGGTCGGCGCGATCCAGTCGTTGTAGACGATGTCGAGCCGCGTCATGTGGTCGATGTCGACGCAGCTGGCGTCGCCCCAGGACTCGACCGCCAGCACCACCGGGTCGCCGTTGGCGTCGAGCCGGACCAGGCCGCTGCCCGAGTCGCCGTAGCAGATGCCTTGCTGGCCGCGGCCGTCGACCACGATCTCGGTCGACGCCACCTGCGCCACGTAGACCGTGGCGAACCAGCGACCGGTTTTGGAGGTGTTATAGGTGTCGCCATAACCGCCAGCCTGCGCCGCCTGACCGACGATCGAGCTGTCGACCGCCACCTGGTTTACCGCGAGCGGAGTGACGTGCAGGTTGCTACCGGTGACGTCCTGCGCCAGCCGCACCAGGGCCGCATCCACCTGCGGGTTCGGGAACACGCCGATCGTGTCGAAGTGGGCGACCGGGCTGGTCGGATACATGCCCAGGCCAAAGCCGATCTCGCCAGCCGCCACGTCAGTGATGCAGTGGCGTGCGGTGACGACCAGATCGGGTGCGATCAGCGTCGCCGTGCAAAAGGCCTGTGCTGTGTAGCCAGTGTAGTAGAGCCAGCCGATCGCCATGATCTGGTCGTCGCCAAGCGCAACCGCCAGCGGCTCGCGGGTGCCGTTGACAATCGCGTTCGGCCGGCCCGCGACTGCGCGCAGCGACAGCTCTGCCCGTTCGGTCGGGCCGCAGCCGAGAGTCGCAAGCAGTGCCAGGACCGGGATCGATGGACGGAGTTGCATGGGACACCTCGCGCGCCAGCCCCCCGAGGCCGCGCGGCGCACTATGAGATCACTTGTCGCACGCCGTCGATGATGGTGCCGTCGACCCACTTGACGGCAGCGACAAACTTGTCGCCGAGCCTGGGCTTGTCGGGCGGGCCGCCGACAATCGATTCGACCTCGCACTTGATCTCTTCGATCGGGCGGATCGGCAGGCCGCTGTTGCGCGTCGTCTCGAGCAGGTCCTCGCGCCGCGGGTTGATGGCGATGCCGCGCTCGGTGACGATGACGTCGATCAGTTCGCCCGGTCCGCACAGCGTGGTGACGCGGTCGACGATGACCGGGATGCGATCGCGAAACGTCGGAATCGCCAGGATCACGCAGCCGCCGTACAGGCAGTTCTGCCAGCCGCCGATACCGTGCAGCAGCACACCGTCCGAGTGGGTGACGACGTTGGCGTTGAAGTCGAGGTCAACCTCGGTGGCGCCGAGCACGGTGGCATCGACCTGCGACGCGAAGTTGCCCTTGCCGTGGAAGTTGTAGCTGGTGAACGGGCTGGTGGCGACGTGGTGTGGATGATCGCGCAGCGACTCGACGCCCTTGAGGTCGAAGGTCTGGCCGTCCAGGATGTAGTCGGTCAAGCCCGCTTGCAACATTTCGACCAGGTACTTGGTCGAGCCGCCGCGGATGAAGCGCGCCTTGATCTGGCGCTCTTGCATCATCTCCTTGAGAAACAGCGCAAAGGCGAGCGCGGTGCCGCCAGCGCCGGCCTGAAAGCTGAAGCCGTCGCGCAGGATGCCCGAGGCCGCGACAAAGTGCGCCACGTACTCGGCGATCAGCAGCCGGTCCGGGCTCTTGGTCACCTCGGTAGTGCCGCTGACGATCTTCTTCGGGTCGCCGATGGTCGGCAGCTCGACCACGAAGTCGACGTTGTTGCCCTGGATCTCCCACGGCACGCACGGAAACGGCACCAGGTGGTCGGTGACGACGACGACATTGTCGGCGTACATCGAATCGGCCAGGGCAAAGCCGAGCGGGCCGCAGGCGCTGGGACCGCGTACGCCATTGGCGTTGCCGAACGGATCGGAGGTTGGCGCCGCGATGACGCCGATGTCGATGTGCAGGTCGCCGTCCTGGATCGCTTGCCAGCGGCCACCGTGCGAGCGCAGCACGCCCATGCCGCGCATCTTGCCGGCCGAGCAGAAGCGGCCGAGCGGGCCGTTCATGCTGCCCTCGATGTGGTGGATGACGCCGCTCTCCAGGTGCTTGATGTTGACCTCGTGGCACGGGAACGACGCCGACGGCGCCCACACCAGGTCGCGCACGCCCAGCTCGGCGGCGATGGCAAAGATCTGGTTGGCCACCAGATCGCCGTCGCGAAAGTGGTGGTGGGTGCCGATCACCATGCCGTCCTTGAGGCCACAGCGCTCGAGTGCCTCGCGCAGCGACGGTACGCGCTTGTCGCCATTCTCGGGGTAGTCGGCGCAGCTGCGGACCGGTGCGCCGTGCTTGTTGCCGGTCGGGCGGTGCTTGTTGACGCCCTGGAATGGCACCGCGGGGCGGCCGTTGATCTCGGTCGGCACGCTGCGGCCTGCGGCATTGACTGCGGACTGCTGGGTCATGTCTCCCTCGTCAACTTTCGATCAACCGCTTCCGCTCTCGTTGCCAGCATCGAGCGGCGGGGCGACGCATACTCCGTAGATCCCATCGCGCCCCGAGCAGAGCTGAGGCGCCGGGCAGGTATTGGGCGCGCTGGTGCACAGCCGCCGGCAGCGCGACGCCGGCGGGTCGCAGTACAGGGTCGCCTGGCACTCGAAATCGCCTGCACAGGATTGGTTGAGGCCAGCGCCGGCCAGGTAATCGACACAGACGTTGCCCCAGCTTGTGACACGGTAGCAGTGGTCATTCGCCGGGCAGCCGGTATCGTTGACCGGATTGCACTCCCACGGCCGCTCGCACAGGCCGATCTCCGGGACCGAAGTCTGGTACATGCAGAGCCCGGGCTTGCCGACGTCGTAGTCAGGGCAGCGCATGTCGGCAAGACGGCAGAACGGCATGCACCGCAAGCTGTCCATCGACGCGCACGTCGAACCGTGCGGGCACTGGCCAGCGTCCGCGCACGATTGGTACGGCATGCCACTGGGTGCGCCAGCCACGCAAGAGACAAGGCCACTGCTCATGTCGATGGCACAGTTCTCGTTGCCCGCACACCTGTCGATCGTGTCCCAGTAGATGTTGGCCACGCTGCACGCACCCGCCTCGACCGGCGAGGTATCGGAGGGCCCGCTGTCGACTTGCGCGCCGTCCGAGGCGTCGCGGTCGCTACCGCCGTGCGTGTCGCCTGGCGCGAGATCGCCTGTTGCCAGGTCGCTGCCCTGAATGTCGCGGCTGGTCAGGTCGGTCGCGCGTCGATCCGCTGCCGGCAGGTCGGAGACCACAGCATCGGTCTGCGTGTCCCTGCCCGCGGCGTCGCTCCGTGCGCCGTCGTGGCCCGCGTCCGGCGTTTCGACCAGCACCGACAGACAGGCGCCATCGCGGCACGACTCGTCGGAGCGGCAATCCGAATCGGCATTGCAGGTGGCGCGGCACCAGCCGCTGCGGCAGACCTCGCTGTCCAGGCATTGGCTGGTCAGATCGCAGGGCCCGTTGGCCTGGCGGCAGGCCGATCCAGCCAATGTGCCAGCACTCAGTGCGAGCACAAACGCGATCGGTGGCCGCACCAAGGTCATACCGTCTCCCGTCAGGCGTTGGCGGTCTCGGCACCGCTGCTGCGTCCTGCCGTTCGCCAGTCGGCTGCCAGCTTGCCCACGGCCAGCGCCAGCTCGACCGAGCGCAGCGCGCGCTTGACCACTGGCGGATCGATCATCTTGGAGCCGATCGCGATCACGCCCAGCCCCTTGGCCTGGGCCTCTTCGAACGCCAGCACGATCGCGGTCGCCTTTTTGACCTCGCTTTCCTCGGGCGCGAACACCTCGTGCACGACCTTGATCTGCCGCGGGTGGATGCAGCCCTTGCCTTCGAAGCCGAGCGCCTTGGCCTCGCGCACGCTCGCGCGCAGACCATCCATGTCGCCGACGTCGGAGAACACGGTGTCGATCGGCTGCACCCCGGCGGCGCGTGCGCCGTTGAGCACCTGGCTGCGTGCCCAAAAGCTCTCGCGCCCCTCGAGCGTACGCTGGGCGCCGATGTCGGCAGTGTAGTCCTCGAGGCCGACCGCCAGCGCCACCACCGAGTGCGCGGCGCTGGCGATCTCGAAGGCGTGCCAGGCTCCCTTGGCGCTCTCGATGATCGGCATCAGCAACACGCTGTGGTCCTGGCCCAGCCGTTTGACGATGTGCTCGTCGATGGCCCGGATCTCGTCCGCACTCTCGACCTTGGGCACCAGTACGCAGTGGACGTTTTGCGGCAGGATCTCGTCCAGATCCTCGCGCCCGAGCGCGCCCTGGTTGATGCGCACCATCCGTTCGGCGTCGCCGAAGTCGAGTTGCCGCAACCCATTGCGCACCAGCAACCGCGCCGCGTCCTTGGCCGCCGGGGCCACGCTGTCCTCGAGGTCGAGGATCATGCCGTCGCCGCCGTAGAGGCCACCGTTGATCATCAGCTTGGGATTGTTGCCGGGCAGGTACAGGCGCGAACGCCGCATCCGCTCGCGTCTGGTCGGCACGCGCATGCCGTTGCGCTCGGCCGGCAGCGCCGGTTGCTTGATCTTGTGGCCGGCGCGCCGCACCGCGGCCTCGATCCGCGCCATGATGATCCAGTCGAGCGCGCCCTGGTCCTCGACGCTGATCTTGCCGTGCTCGACGCCCAGCAACTTGAGCGACGCCGCGATGGTCTCGCGGATGCGGCTGCCGTACATGGCCGCGACCTTGCTCTGCAACTCGATCTGCAGACCGCCGCTGCTTGCGATCTCGACGCTGACAAAGCAGTCCGACCGGACGTCCTTGCCACGCGTGCCCGCCTCGCCCTTGTGTGTCATGGATTGCTCGCTCGCGTCACAGTGCCGCGATGATGGCATCGGTCATCTGCTGCGTCGACGCTGCGCCCTGGCCGATCACCTTGGGCCCGCCGGTCAGCTTCATCATGTCGTAGCAGCGCACCTTACCCTCGGCCACGACCTTGGCAACGGCGCCGCGGATGTGATCGGCCTTGGCGGTCTCACCGATGTGGTCGAGCATCATGCACGCCGACAGGACCATCGCGATCGGGTTGACGATCGACGGCTCGAGCTTTTCGTACTTGGGCGCGCTGCCGTGGGTCGGCTCGAACACGGCGCAGGTCTCGCCGATGTTGCCCGATGCGGCAAAGCCCAGGCCACCGACCAGGCCGGCAAAGGCGTCGCTGACGATGTCGCCGAACATGTTGGTGGCGACGATGACGCCGTACTCCTCGGGGTTCTTGGTCAGCCACATCATCTGGGCGTCGATGTTGGTCTCCCACAGCGGGATACCCGGGTAGTCCTTGGCCACCTGCTTGGCCACCTCGGTGATCATGCCCGAGGTCTCGCGCAGCACGTTGGGCTTCTCGCAGATGGTCACGTTCTTGTAGCCGTACTTCTTGGCCCACTCGAAGGCGGCGCGGCAGATGCGCTGACTGGCCGGCCGGGTGATGATGCGGGTCGAGACCGCCAGGTCCTCGCCCTTGACGTGCTTGAAGTTGGCCATCTTCTTGTGCGTCTCGAGCGCCTGCCGCACGTGAGCCGGCGGGTTGGTCCACTCGACGCCGCCGTACAGGCCCTCGGTGTTCTGCCTGAAGATCACGGTGTCGACGTTGGGCTCGTCAAAGCCACCGTCCTTGGCTTTGCGAATGAAGTTGAGCGGGTTGCCCTTGAAGCTCTTGCACGGGCGCACGCAGATATCGAGGTTGAAGTGCTGGCGCATGGTGACGATCGGGCTGTAGTAGACAAGGCCCTTGCCCGCCAGCTTGGGGTCGAGCTCTTTTTGCGCCTCGGTGTTGGGCTTGCTGGTGATCGCGCCAAACAGGCCGAGCCGGTGTTTTTCGAGCAGGTCGATGGTGCGCTGCGGCAGGGCATTGCCCTCGCTGCACCAGAAGTCCCAGCCGATGTCGCCGTGCACATAGTCGGCCTCGAAGCCGGCGGCCTTGAGCACGCGCAGTGTCTCGGGAAGCACCACCTTGCCGATGCCGTCGCCCGGCATGGTGACGATCGTCCGCTTGGTCATGGTCGTCTCCTGGTCGTCAGTAGGTCGTTGCCAGGCCAATCGATCTATCGCAGCCCCGCGCGCTTGGCGAGAAGGAAACGGTCGAGCGTTGCGGCTGCCCGGCCCTTGTGCGATAGGTCGGACCACGTTTTGGATGGCCGCGGCGCGCGCCTGCCGCGCGCAACCGGAGCGACGTCGATGATCAAGCTGATGCCGCGCGAGATGGTCTTTTTCGATCTGTTCGAGCAGTCGGCGGCCAACGTCCACGCCGGTGCCGAGGCGCTGGCCGAACTGATGCACAACTACGTGGATGTCCCGGCCAGGGTCAAAAAGATCAAGGACATCGAGCACCAGGGCGACAAGCTGACGCACGAGACCTATGACCGGCTCAACAAGACCTTCATCACGCCGCTCGACCGCGAGGATATCCACGACATCTGCGCGCGGCTCGACGACATCCTCGATCTGGTCGACACCTCGGCCAATCGGATGACGATCTACAAGATCGACCAGCCGACCGAAGACGCGCAGGCGCTGGCCGACTGCCTGGTGCAAGCGACCCAGTCGGTGGTCGAGGCGGTGGGCAAGCTGCGCGACATGAAGGCGCCCGAAGAGGTGCTCAAGCTGTGCGTCATCATCCATACCCACGAGAACAACGGCGATCAGCTGGCCCAGCGCGCGCTGGCGCGGTTGTTCGAGACCATGGACCCGATCAACATCATCAAGTGGAAGGACATCTACGGTGACCTCGAGATGGCCACCGACCGCTGCGAGGATGTGGCCAATGCGCTCGAATCGGTCGTGATCAAGAACGCCTGAAAGGCGCCGGAGAGGCTCGATGGCCAGCGTCAGCATCTCCTTTGTCGTCTTCATCATCGCGGTCGCGCTGATATTCGACTTCATCAACGGCTTTCACGACTCTGCCAACTCGATCGCGACCGTGGTGTCGACCCGGGTGTTGACGCCACGCCTGGCCGTCTTGTGGGCGGCCTTTTTCAATTTCGCCGCCGCCTTTGGCACGGGCACGCTGGTGGCGACGACGATCGGCAAGGGCATCGTCGATCCGTCGATCGTCGACCCCAACCTGATCCTGGCGGCTCTGGCCGGCGCCATCGTCTGGAACCTGATCACCTGGTGGTTGGGTTTGCCGTCGTCGTCGTCGCACGCGCTGATCGGCGGGCTGGCCGGCGCCGCGCTGGTCAAGACCGGGATCTCGGCGCTGGTGCTGTGGGAGCCGACACAGAACCCGATCGTCTACAAGGGCATCCTCGGCATCGCGGTCTACATCGTGGTGGCACCGGTGCTCGGGTTCGTGCTCGGCCTGGGCTTCATGGTGGCACTGGCGTGGATCTTCAAGAGCAAGCGGCCGACCACCGTCGACACGCTGTTCCGTCGGCTGCAGCTCGTTTCGGCTGCGGTCTACAGCTATTCGCACGGCTCCAACGACGCCCAGAAGACCATGGGCATCATCTACGCATTGCTGATCGCGGCTGGCCTCGGGCAGTACGCTCACACTGGCAACATCGTCGAGGAGAGCGGCACCCTGGTTGAGGCGGCAACTCACTCAGGCCACTGGGAGCTGGTCGGCGACGACGGCGCGCACCTGCTGCTCGAACCGAGCAGCGAGTTGGACAAGCTGGTCAAGACCAAGGCGGGCCAGCACGTGCACGTCTTTGGCGAGCGCACGACTACCGTTACCAGTGCAGCCTCCTTCACGATCAAGGACCACATCGCTTGGTGGATCATCTTGATCTGTTACCTGGCCATCGCCCTGGGCACCTATTTTGGCGGCTGGCGCATTGTCAAGACCATGGGCTCCAAGATCACCAAGCTGCAGCCTCACGGCGGCTTCTGCGCCGAGACCGGCGGCGGCGTCACCATCCTCGCCATGAGCCACTTTGGCATCCCGGTCAGCACCACCCACACCATCACCGGTGCCATCGTCGGAGTCGGTGCCACGCGCCGGCTATCGGCGGTGCGCTGGGGCGTGGCGCGCTCGGTGGTTTTCGCGTGGGTGCTGACCATCCCGGCCGCCGCGATCGTGGCCGCGGTCTGCTACCTGCCGTTCAAGCTCGCCAACTGAGCGTTGCTGCTTGGGTGAGTAAGTCAGTCGAGCTGAGCCACTGGCCGCACCTCAAACAGCGGGCGATTGACCACGCGCACGCCATCGACGTCGACCACGTAGCGGTAGGTCCCGGTCTCGGGCAGCTTGACGCCAGCGAAGGGTGCCGCGAACTCGGCGCTGGTGCGATTGCCGAAGTCGATCTGCGCGTCGGCCTTGCCCACGACCAGACCGCGGCCGGTCACCAGGGTGGCGCGCACCTGCACCAGGCGCTGGCTGCCCCGCGCAAGTTGCAGACAGACTGCAAACCGTTCGGCCGGGTAAGGCAGGTGACCCGCGGTAAACCCATCGAGTCGCGGCTGCGCTGCGCAGGTCTGGCCCCGGCCGGGCATTCGCTGCAGCGGGAGCACGGCGGTGACGCGCGCCGGCTCGTCGGCTCGGATCGCGGCCGTGCGTGGACCCAGGCCAGCCGGCGCCTCGCGCTGCGGCGTCCGCCGCAAGTCCTGAGTGGCGCGCTGCAAGTCGCCCGAGTCGCGTCCGAGATCCCGGCTCGCATTGTCCATGGCGTCGAACAGAGATTGCGAACCATCGACTGCGCGATCTCCCGCCTGCGCCGCCGTCGACATTACCAGCACCAGCAATCCGCCAGCCATTTTGCCCCGCCACATGAACTGCCTCCGAGCGGCCGTCGTCAAGCAACGGCGCGCACACGATCGCCCCGCAAGACGCCGCCACGAATTCGGGCAAGCGTTTCGCGCGCGGCCTCTTCCACACGGCTCAGAACCGCGCGGCAGGCAGGGCGATGTCAGCGCCGACCACCGGTGATTGCTGCAGCGTCGCAGCAGCCAGTGTGGTGGTCGTCACACTTCCATTATCGGACGAATGACCGATGAAAGTTGCTAACAGATCGCAATAACAGCCCTGTGCTATGGTGACGGCGCACGCTCTTGGTGGAGGTTCACCGTGACCCGGGTCCGTCGCTCCGGCTCGTCTGCCCGTCAACCCGTCCCGATCGTTGCGGCATCCGACCTGCGCCCGCCGCCGACCGCACCAGCGACGGCCAACGGCGGAGGACACACGGTCGATGGTCGCGATACCGTGGCGCTGGAGCGCCACCTCAAGCTGACCGGCGGCGCGCTGCACCAGCCTTCTCAGGCACGCCGCGTCGACCAGCCAGGTGCGCGGGCGCGCATCGACTTGCGCCACTGGCAGCCCAGGCAGCTCAAGCAGACCTTTCGCGAAGACATCCGGCGCAGCTTCGAACTGCTCAAGACGTTGCCGCCGGCGGTCACCTTCTTTGGCGGCGCGCGCATCAAGCCAGACGATCCCTACTACGCGCTGGCGCAAGAACTCGGTCGGCAGCTGGCCGCGGCCGGCATCCCACCGCGCACCGGCGGTGGCCCGGGCATCATGACCGCGGTGCCCGAGGGCTACAAGACCGGCACCAGCGAGCAGGTGCCGGACGCGATCGCGTTCCACCCGCTGGTCGCCGGTTTCTCGGAGCAGGCCAGTGCCGACGACCACCGCACGCAGGCGTTCAACATCATCCTGCCCCACGAGCAGCAACTCAACGGCGTCATCGACGTGGCCGAGGAGATCGCGCTGTTCCCGTATCGCAAGTGCGCGCTCTACGAGAACGTGCGCGGGCTGGTCACTTTCCCCGGTGGCTTTGGCACGCTGGACGAGTTGTTCGAGGTGTGGGCGCGCGCTGCGCGTGGTCGTCACCATGATCCGATGGCCGCGGTTGGCAGCGAGTTCTGGCAACCGCTGCTGGGCGCCATCGAGCAGGTTGCGGTCGAACAGCGCGGTCTGATCAGTCGCAGCGAGTGGGCGCTGATGAAGATCGCCGACCGGCCCGACCAGATCCTCAAGCACCTGGCCGAGGCCGACGGCGTGCGCGGTTTCGAGAGCGACCCGGACCGCGAGGCCAAGAAGATGGCGCGCGAGATCGGTCAGGCGATCGAGGTGCTCGATCGGCTGCCGCCAGCGGTCACGTTCATCGGCGGCCATCGCCTGGCGTCGACTGCAGGCGAGTGCGGGGTGGCGACCGAGGCGGCGCGGCTGCTGACCGAGGCCGGCGTGCCGACGCGGGTGGGTGGCGTCTCCGCTCTGGCCGAAGCGGTGGTGGCCGGCGCGCGCAGCGCCGACGCCACGGCCAAGGTGCAGGGCTTCGTGGTCAAGCGCGAGGACGCTGGCCATCAACTCGACGGACTGAACGTGCAGATGACCGTCGACGAGCTGATCACGCACAAGGAGCTGATCGGTCGGCGCAGCCGCGCCCTGGTGGCGCTGCCGGGCGGCCTCAACACGCTGGCCGAGCTGTTCTCGGTGCTGTGCCAGATCCAGACCGGCATGCTCGAGCAGGTGCCGATCGTCCTGGTCGGCACGAGCTACTGGCAGCCGATCTTCGATGCCATCCGCAGGCAGATGCTCGACGGGACGCGGCAGACCATCGCGGCCAAGGATCTCGATCTGGTCACCATCACCGACGACCCGCAGGTGATCGCCAAGGCGGTTGCCGACGCGAGCGGCCGCTCGACCTGACCGGTGGTCGGCGCCGGCCGCGTCCGGTTCTCTCCCTATTCAATAAAATGTGAGGCTGGCACGGCGTGCTCGCGTGCTTCGCTCGTGCACACGATGGACCGAGGGACGAACCATGGGCGATTTGGCCGCCAAGGAAAAAGCCTCGGTTGCGCTGACCTCGCTAGTCGCCGCGGTCGTGCTCACCAGCCTCAAGCTCGTCGTCGGCATCGCGACCGGCAGTCTCGGAATCCTGTCCGAGGCTGCGCACTCGGCCCTCGATCTGGTGGCCGCCGGCATGACCTACTGGGCGGTCCGTTTCTCGTCCCGGCCAGCCGATCGCGAGCACACTTACGGCCACGGCAAGTTTGAAAACCTGTCGGCTCTGTTCGAGACCGTGCTGCTGTTTGCCACCTGCATCTGGATCTTCTACGAGTCCATCGACCGGCTGTTCTTTCATCCGGTCAAGGTCGACGCCAGCTTCTGGGGTTTTATCGTGATGGCGGTGTCGATCGCCATAGACAACAAGCGCTCCCCCGCCCTCGGCCGCCGCGC
>Ga0315268_10007144_pt1 | contig 11785 bp, 8 predicted proteins | sample C1_top_MG_FD_204535 | JGI IMG/M metagenome (GOLD analysis project Ga0315268, IMG submission 204535) | Sediment microbial communities from Yellowstone Lake, YNP, Wyoming, USA - C1_top | ecosystem: Environmental > Aquatic > Freshwater > Lake > Sediment | place: USA: Wyoming | collected 2017-08-01 | reverse complement strand
GCTTGCCAAGGCGTTCGCCGAACTAACGCCATGTAGCTTGCTTGCGATCGGGCCGCACGCGATGGACGCATTTACCGGCTATCAGACAACGAATCCCAGGTGCCATCTGAGTCATATCGCCACGGGCGATTGGCTGGCGCAAGTGGATGCCTGCGGCCAGTTCGATTTGGTTTTTCTCTCCGGCGTGCTGGAACACTTGCGCAAGCCGCAAGCTTCGATGCTGCTCGCGCGCCTGCGCGATATGCATACCAAGCGGCTGTATGCTTTGGTGCCATTGGGCAAAGCGTGGCTTCATCACACCAGCTATTGGGAGCAAAACGATTTAATCGGTTATGGCATGGAATTGATCGCTATCTATGCCGAATATGGGCGGCCAATGGGCTTGTTCAAATTCGATCTCTATACTTATAAGGTCACGCCGGAGTGGCTCAATAGCAAATATTGGGCGCATCCCGAGATGTGGGATAAGCGCTGAGAGGCGCTAATTGCGCTGTTGTATCTGTTGCGGGAGTTTTTCCGCTGCATGAATAAAGTCGTCGAGCGGCTTTTCCGCGACTACCCGAAATTGCGCCGGTTTGAGTTCGGGCGGGTAGGGTAGCGTGTCGTTGAAATCCAGTCCTTGCACATAGGTCGTGAAGGCGGAAAGCGCCATCAAACCGATTGCGGTGCTTGCCGCGACCAGACCGATGCGCCGCGGCGCGAGCAGCGTCGCAAAGCGCAAATGTCCGTAGAGCACGCCGTACGCCAGCAGACCGAATAACAGATCAAACAAGATGTCGGCCGAGAACTGCGCGGAAAAACCGAACGCGTAATACTCCACCAGCGTGTCGGCGATAAAAAAACCGATGACGCCCAAGCAGGCGATCACTGCGTGCGACACATAAGCCGTGTGGTGCGCGAATACCCGGCCCAAAATCGCCCAAATCCCCGCCCATACCGGCACCAGCGCGGCAATTTCCAAAATATCGAGAATGAGTTTGCTGAAAGTTAATTGCTGCACCGTGGTTTGATAGGTGTTGAATCCCACGATACCCAGCATGAGCAGCGCGATGAAGAATAGCGTCGCGTTGCTGGTCGCGTAATAGGCGAAGCGGCTGTGGGTGAGGGTGTCGATGCGCGTGGGGGCCACCGGGCAATCCGGGCGGCGTAGCCGCAGCAGCGTATGGCCGAGCCGAAGCACGGTATCCGCGCCGAGAACGAGGGTGCTTACCGGCCGCATCTCGGGCAAGAGATAAGTACCGTTTTCCGTGCCGAGATCGCTGAGAATGAATTGACCGGCGTCATCCAGCGTGATGCGGACATGCTGGGCCGAGATGAACTCGTCGTTGACGATAAGGTCGCTGTCGTAGCCGCGCCCGAGCACGGCGGGAAACTGCGCGAGCTTAATACGCTCATGCACTTTGCCGGACTTCTCCAGCACTTCGGCAATGATCACGGGACCCATCGGAAACTTTCCAGGTAGCGTTTGGCGAAGCGCATGGCGTTGTCGGCAGACACGCCGGCCAGCACCAGCGTGGTTTGCACGCCCCGATGATTTTCGTTCAAGGTGGCGGCCTTCAACACCGCGTCAAACAGTCCCGGCAAACGCTTATTCGCGCGCAGGCACAAGGCGGCTTTGAAACTGACGCCGTGGGTTTTCACAAAATCGGTGTGGCAGCGGAATTTGGTCACGTCTTCCTGGCTCGCTTGCAAGCCGGGATAGTTGGCGTTGAATTGCGCTTGATACAAACTGTAAAACCGGAACCGGTTCAAACCGCGCGCCGCCAGCCATTGGTGCTGGAAATGCACGATGCCGGTGGTTTGGGTGCGCGACACATACAAATCGTCTTCCGACGAACATTGCTGCAATACTTCGTCGTACCGATGCGCCGGATCGGATCGCGCGTCTCCCCAGCATTTCAAGAACGGTGCCAGCTTGCCGGGCACACGATAATTGCCGAGCCGCGTCGTCGTCAGCGGTGCGTCGATCAAACGCGCCATATACGCCGCTTGATTCGCAATCAACTGATCGCGCAATTGCGCCTGCGCGGCTTCCGGAGAGAGCGGCGCGTGGCCATGCACGCGCGCCAGCAGTGCGCGCACATATTTCGCCGGCACCAAAAAACTGACTTGGTTGCCGGCGGTGGCGACATTCACTCCCACCACTTGGCCATTCCCCAGCACCGCCGGTCCGCCGCTCATGCCGGGATTGATCGAGCCGGTGAAAAGAATCTTTTCGTACAAGGAAGTCGCCAGCAGCCCGTTATAGGTGCCCTCGACAATGGTGAAGCCCAGATCGAGCGGCGTGCCGATGGAAAACATGCGCATGCCGATGGGAATCGAGCCCGAATGTAAAACGAACGGCGGCGGTGGCGGCAGATCGGTTTTTATCAGCGCGAGATCGTGTACCACATCGAAATCGATCAATTGCAAGCGCGCGCGTTTGCCATCCGTGGTCAACACCTCGCCGCGGTAGCGGCGCGGCTGCCGAATCAAATCAGCGATCACATGGTAGTTGGTGACGATGAGCCCGGAAGGCGCGGCGAAAAAGCCCGATCCCACCCCGGCTTGCGTGCCGGTCGAGGCTTCGAGAATGCGTACCTGGACTAATCGATCTTGAAAATGGCGGAACACATCCTCGGTCGCGGCCAGCGCGGAACGGGAGAACAGTACCAGGAACAGGGAAGCAAAAAATAGGCGCATGAAAGGCGCACATTCTACCTGCTCTCTTTCTCCGAAACCATGCGCATGGCCCATGCTGCGCTCTCCGCGCACCAAATGGATGCGCTGTACAGGGTTTATGCACCGCGACTTAGCCATATTTCCCAAGTTAGTACGGTGAAATAAATAACCATATTGATATTAAAGAACTATTTCTGTTGGCATGGCGATTGCATTAGCGAAAGCGAATATTGAGAAAGGCGAGCGGGCATAGTCTTAGGAGAACACGATGAGTTTTTCGCATTACTTGAAGGAAATCGGACGAGGCCCCAGCGGTAGCCGCCCACTAAGTCAAGACGACGCACAGCAATTGATGAGCGCGATGCTGGATAGCGGCGTGCCGGATTTGGAATTCGGCGCTCTGCTCATCGCTATGCGTATGAAAGGGGAGTCACTGGATGAGTTGATGGGATTTTATCAGGCGCTGGATGCGCGCTTGTATCACTTAGAGGCGCCCAACTGCGGCGCGCGGCCGGTCGTGATTCCCACCTATAACGGCGCGCGCCGCCAGCCGAATCTCACGCCGCTGATCGCGCTCTGGCTCAAACAATTCGGCGTGCCTGCCTTGCTGCATGGCGAGATGGAAGGCCACGGGCGCGTGGCCACGATGCATGTGTTACGGGAGTTGGATATTTTGCCTTGCACCACCTTGGCGCAAGCGGAAGCGCGCTTAGCGAATGAGCGCATTGCCTTCGTGCCAACCAGCGTATTTTCGCCTGGCTTGGCGGCGATGCTGAGCGTGCGCAACCGCTTGGGCGTGCGCAATAGCGCGCACACCTTAGTGAAACTGATCGACCCTTTCGATGGCCTGGGCCTGCGTTTGGTCAGCGTCAGCCATCCTGAGTACCACGCGCTGCTTTCGGCGTTCTTCACCGCTACCGGTTTCGATGCGCTGCTGATGCGCGGCACCGAGGGCGAGCCTTATGCCAACCCCAAGCGCCGCCCCGAATTGCTGTTTTTCGAAGGCGGCGAGCAGCGCGTACTGTTTGAAGCCGAGTCCGGCCCGATCAAGAGCTTGCCGGCTATTCCCGATACCTGCGATGCCGTCACGACCGCGCATTGGATCAAACGCATAGTGGCGCGCGAAGTTCCCGCGCCCCTGCCGCTGGTGAATCAATTGGCGTGTTGCTTATATGCCTCGGGTTATTCACCGGATTTCAATCAGGCAAAAGCGATCGCGGCGGTGGAGACGGGAAGCTTGGCGGCGGCGTGAGAAGTTAAGGTTAAGAGCAATAGACAGGATTAACAGGATTTCTCAGGATTAACAGGAAAAAACGATATCCAGGTTCAATCTTGTAAATCCTGAGAAATCCTGTCTATTAATTGATCTCTTTGATGCAACAGTAAAGTACATGGAGCAAACGATGAAGCGAATGAAATTGGTGATGGTCGGCAATGGCATGGCGGGCGTGCGCACATTGGAAGAGCTGCTCAAGCTCGCGCCGGATTTGTACGACATGACCGTGTTCGGTGCCGAGCCTTATGCCAACTACAACCGTATTTTGCTCTCGCCGGTGCTGGCGGGTGAGCAGACCCTCAACGACATCATGCTCAACGACGTGGATTGGTACCAAGAACAGGGTATCAAACTGCATCTCGGTAAAAAAGTGGTGAAGATCGATCGCAAAGCGCGCGTGGTACATGCGGAGGATGGCACCCACGCTGACTATGATCGTTTGATTTTAGCGACCGGATCGAACCCCTTCATGTTGCCGATTCCCGGCAACGATCTCGATGGTGTGATTAGCTTCCGCGACATTCACGATGTGGACAACATGATTGCCGCCTCCGCGCAGTACAAACATGCGGTGGTGATTGGCGGTGGCTTGCTTGGGCTGGAAGCGGCCAATGGCCTTAAATTGCGCGGCATGGACGTGGCCGTGGTGCATCTTGGCGACTGGCTCATGGAACGCCAATTGGATCGCACCGCGGCTACCTTGCTGCGGAAAAGCCTGGAAGAAAAGGGGCTGCATTTCCTGCTCAAAAAGCAAACCGAACAAATTATCGGCCATGGGGGCCGGGTGGTTGGCGTGCGTTTCAAAGACGGGCAAGAGATACCCGCCGATCTGGTGGTGATGGCCGTGGGCATCCGTCCCAATAGCGCGCTGGCGGAATCGGCGGGCATACACTGCAATCGCGGCATCGTGGTCAACGACACCATGCAGACTTACGATCCGCGTATTTATGCCGTGGGTGAGTGCGTATCGCATCGCGGCGTGGCCTATGGCTTGGTCGCGCCGCTGTTCGAAATGGCAAAAGTCTGCGCCAATCATTTGGCGGAAATGGGCATCGGCCGCTATACCGGCTCGGCGGTGTCCACCAAACTCAAAGTCACCGGCATCGACTTATTCTCCGCGGGTGACTTCATGGGCGGCGAGGAGCGGGAAGAAATCGTCTTGTCCGACCCGGCGGGCGGCGTGTACAAGAAATTGGTGATTCAAGACAACAAGCTGGTGGGCGCGGTGGTTTACGGCGACACGGTGGATGGCGCTTGGTATTTCCAATTGCTGCGCGAGGGCCGCAATATCGCGGACATTCGCGATCACCTCATGTTCGGCGAGAGCCATCTCGGCGACACCGGTCACTTGGGGCAAAACAAAGCGGCCGCCATGAGCAACGAAATGGAAGTGTGCGGTTGTAACGGCGTGTGCAAGGGCGCCATCGTCAAGGCCATCAAGGAAAAAGGCTTGTTCACCGTCGCGGATGTGCGCAAATACACCAAGGCGTCCAGTTCCTGCGGTTCTTGCACCGGCTTGGTGGAGCAAATTCTCGCGTTCACCTTGGGCGGCGATTACTCGGCCCAGCCCAAAACCGAATCCCTATGTGACTGCACCGACCATAGCCACGAAGAAGTGCGGCAAGCGGTGCGCGAACACAAGCTGCTATCGATCCCCGGCATTATGCGTTTTCTCGAATGGCGCACGCCGGAGGGCTGTTCCAAGTGCCGCCCGGCGCTTAACTACTATTTGATTTCCACTTGGCCGCACGAGGTCAAGGACGATCCGCAGTCGCGCTTCATTAATGAGCGAGCGCACGCCAACATTCAAAAAGACGGCACCTATTCCGTGGTGCCGCGCATGTTCGGCGGGATCACCACGCCGTCGGAATTAAAACGCATCGCCATCGTCGCGGAAAAATACCATGTGCCCACGGTAAAAGTCACCGGCGGTCAGCGCATCGACTTGCTCGGGATTAAAAAAGAAGACCTGCCAGGCATCTGGGCCGATCTGGATATGCCTTCCGGCCACGCTTACGCCAAGGCCTTGCGCACGGTGAAAACCTGCGTCGGCTCCGAGTGGTGCCGTTTCGGCGTGCAAGATTCCACGCAAATGGGCATCGATTTGGAACGAGCCTTTTGGAAAATGTGGGCGCCGCATAAGGTGAAGCTGGCGGTCTCCGGCTGCCCGCGCAATTGCGCTGAAGCCGCGATCAAGGACGTGGGCGTGATCGGCGTCGATTCCGGCTGGGAAATTTATATCGCCGGCAACGGCGGCATCAAAACTGAAGTGGCCCAGTTTTTGGTGAAAGTAAAAACGCCGGAAGAGGTGTTGGAATACACCGGCGCTTTTCTGCAAATTTACCGCGAAGAAGCGCGTTATCTCGACCGCACCGTGCATTGGGTGCAGCGCGTCGGCATGGAGTACGTCAAACAGCGTGTATTGGAAGACGAAGCAGGTCGCAAAGCCGCTTACGCGCGCCTGCGCGCGGCGCTCGAAATCGAAAAAGACCCGTGGGCCGAGCGCGGCAAACAGGGCGTGGCCAAGCACGAATTCGAATCGCTGAGTGTTTGAGGTAAATCATGCTATTCGGACGCAAACAAAAGAACCCGATCAAGATCGCCGATGCGGGTGTGACGGAATGGCAATACACCACCTGCGGCTATTGCTCCACCGGCTGTTCGATTGAAGTCGGTCTGGACCGCCAAGGCCGTGCGGTGGCCTCGCGCGGCGTGGCGGATGCCGATGTGAACCGTGGCAAGCTATGCATCAAAGGTATTTTCGAGCATGAATTATTCAACAGCAGCGGCCGCGGCACGACACCGCTGATGCGCGATTCGCGGCTGCAAGCGTTTCAGGAAACGAACTGGGATGGCGCGCTGGATAAAGTCGGCGCGGAAATCAAGCGCATTCAAAGCCGCTACGGGCGCGACGCGTTTTCGATTATCTCCACCGGCCAAATCATGACCGAGGAGTTTTATACCCTGGGTAAACTGGTGCGCGGCGTGATCGGTACCAACAACTACGACGGCAACACCACGCTGTGCATGGCTTCTTCCGTGTCCGGTTACAAGCGCTCCTTCGGCAGCGATGGCCCGCCGGGTTGTTACGAAGATTTCGAGCACACCGAATGCTTGCTCGCCATCGGCTCCAATTTGCCGGAGCAACATCCGATCATTTACTGGCGGCTAAAAATGGCGCTGGAGAAACGCAAGTTTCCGGTCATCGTCGTTGACCCGCGCGTCACCATGTTCGCGCAAATGGCGGACGTGCATTTGGCGATCACGCCCGGCACCGATCTGGTGTTGCTCAACAGCCTAGCCCATGTGATCTTGAAAGAGGGTTTGGCGGATCGCGCCTACATCGATGCGCACACCCATGGTTTCGACGAATTCGCCGCCTTGGTCGCGCAATACGATCCGGTGAGCGCATCCCGCATCTGCGGTATCGATGAAGATACCATCCGCCATGTGGCGCGCTTATACGCCAACGCCGGCGCCGCGATGACCATCTGGACCATGGGCATCAATCAGAGCACGCACGGCTCGGATGGCATAGTGGCGATCAACAATCTCAATCTCGTCACCGGCAATATCGGTAAACCGGGCGGTACCTCGCTTTCCATCACCGGCCAATCCAATGCCATGGGCACGCGCGAATGGTCGTCGTGTTCCGGGCTGCCGGGTTACCGTTATTTGGAGAACGAAGCGGATCGCAAAGAGGTTGCCGCGTTCTGGGGAATCGATGCCGAGTTTTTCCCCAAGCAGCGCGGCATGTTCATGACGGATATTTTGCCCGCGATTGAAACCGGGCAGATCAAGGGGCTGTGGCTCGTCGCCACCAATCCCATGACCTCCATGCCGAATACGCCGCGCATACGCAAAACATTGGAGAAGCTGGAGTTCCTGGTGGTGCAAGATGCCTACCGGGACGTGGAAACCAACGAGTACGCGCATGTCTATTTGCCGGCGGCGGTATGGGCTGAGAAGGAAGGCGTGTTTACCAATACCGAACGCCGCGTGAACCTGGTGCGCAATGTGATCCGGCCGCCCGCCGATGCCAAGCCGGATTTCTGGATTTTTTCCCAGCTCGCCAAGCGTTTCGCCGATGAACGCAAGCTGCCGCATTTCCCCGAAACCCCGGAAGGCGCGTTCGAAGAAATGAAGCAACTCTCGAAAGGCCGCATGTTGGATTATTCCGGCATGAGCTACGCCAAAATAGAACAGCAGCGCGGCATGCAGTGGCCATGCACGGCGGGTGCCGGCAGCGGCACGCCACGGCTCTACAGCGATGGAATTTTTCAGCACGCCGACGGAAAAGCCAAACTCATCCCGCTGCCTTTCATCGACAACAACGAGCGCCCGGACGGTGACTATCCATTCTGGCTCAACTCCGGGCGCGTGGTGGAGCATTTCCACACGCGCACCCGCACCGGCAAGATCGGCAACCTCAACAAGTTCAGCCCCACGCCGTACATGGAGATGAATCCGGACGCGGCGCGCGCGCTCGGTATCGCGCACGGCAGCTATGCGCGTCTCGCCTCGCGCCGCGGCGATGCCGTCGTGATGGTGCAACTCACGCAGCGCGTGCCGCGCGATATGGCCTTCATCCCGTTTCATTTTCATGAATGCGTGAACCGCTTGACCCTGGGCTTGCTCGATCCGCATTCGCGCCAACCGGCGTTTAAACATTGCGCGGTGAAAATCGAACCCGCGCCGGATCAAGCCGCGGCGGCGCGCATCAATGCGGTGGCGCGGGCATATTAACGGTGAGATTATTTAGGAACAAGCATGTTTGAACCCAGACCCCAAGAACCGGCTTACGCTTTTATTCCGAATGCGCCGCACCCGGAAACTAATCGCTATGGCAAACCCGTTGAAACGGTGCCCGAGGGCCATGCCCTGCGCGGTGTGAGCCTGAATATCAATGACGATAGCAGCGTCGGTACTAACCCCAACCGGTATAAACAGCATGGCTTTTATTTCAATGCCGACAATTGCATTGCGTGCCATGCGTGCGAAGCGGCGTGCTCGGAAAAAAATAATTTACCGGCGCATATCGCCTTTCGTTCCGTGGGCTATGTGGAGGGCGGCAGCTTCCCGGCCTACGTGCGCATGAATATTTCGATGGCGTGCAATCACTGCGATGACCCGGTGTGCCTGAAAGGTTGCCCGACCTTGGCCTATACCAAGTTCGCCGAATATGGCGCGGTGTTGCAAGACCCGGACATTTGCTTCGGTTGCGGCTACTGCACCTGGGTGTGTCCCTACAACGCGCCGCAACTCGATCCGGTGGCGGGCCATGTGTCCAAATGCAATATGTGCGTGGATCGTTTGGAAGTGGGGCTCAAGCCGGCTTGCGCCGCGGCGTGTCTGGCGGGTGCGCTGGATTTCGGCGTGATCGAAACTACCCCCGAACACCGCGAGCAGTTGGAAACGCGTCTCCCCGGCTTTCCCACGCCCGAGATTACCCACCCCAACATTCGCTTCCAGCAAGCCAAGAGTTTGCCGCGCGAAATGCGCCGCACCGATTCCATGCCGCTGCGCTATGTGCGCGACGAACACCATGCCAATGTTTATACGCCGACAGTCGCGGAGGATGGCCGTCCCAAGCAATGGAATCTAAAAAAACTGCGCTCGCGCGAAGATCCGCTGGTGATTTTCACCTTGGTGTCGCAAGCCGTGGTGGGCGCTTTTCTGATGCTGTTTCTCGGGCCGCTATTCGGCGTGACGATGTTCGCGCATGCGGCGCATCCGCTCTTGCACGCCACGCTCTTGCTCGGCTTATTGGGTATCGAGACCGTGGCGCTCGTGCTCTCTACCCTGCATTTAGGGCAGCCGCACCGCTTCTATCGCGCTTTCAACAATCTGCGCAACTCGCCGGTATCGCGCGAAGTGGCGGGGATCGCCGTGTTCTACAACTTGCTTGGCGCCTACACGCTCTTCACCGCCTTGCCCGGTTTGTTCGCATGGTTTCCGCAAGCGATGCTGGCCATGGCGGTGCAGGTCAGCGGCTGGGGGGCGCTCTTTGCCGGGCTGGCCGCGATTTATTTCATGAGCCGTATTTATCGCATTCCAGCGCGGCCCTTTTGGAATCACTGGCAAGTGTTGGCAAGCTTCTTCGGCAATGTGCTGAGCTTGGGCGCGTTGACGGTGGGCTTGGCGTATCTGTGGCTAGGTGAAGCCGGCGCGGGTTTAGCGCAAACCTTGTCTCTGCCGGTGTTGGCGGGCCTGGTGCTGGAGGCCGTGGGTTTGGCCTATCACGCACGCGATCTCACGCGCGGCGGCGGTGAAGGCGCGGCGTCGCATTATTTACAGCGTACCGATTTCGGCTACACCTATTGGGCGCGCAATGCGGGTTTGGCGCTGAGCGCGCTGATGGCGCTGGCGCTAGCTTGGCTGGGGGGCGGGGCATGGTCCTGGAGCCTGCTCGCGCTATTGGTGTTTGGCACCGCGATCGTCGGGCGTGCGCTGTTTTATGTGCTGGTCGTGCCTACCACGATGCCGGGCGCGTTCTTCTGGCGCAATCGCGGCTTCGAGCAGCATGCGCGCGAAACTGGTCTGGCCGATATGCCCCAACTGGGGGTTGTGCCGGACGCCCATTGAGCGCGCGCGATGCGGCGGCTGGAAGATTTACAGGGTGAATTCGAGCGCGCGGTGTTCTTGGCGGCCTACCATTCGCCGCAACAACGCAGGCGGCGGCATTGGGCGCTGTTGGGCTTGGTGGTAAAGCATGGCTTGCTGCGCGGCTTGGCTTTCAGTTGGCCCGCTTATGTGCTGGCCTTGGCCGCGGTCTATAGCGATACATCGCATGCCTTGGCTTATCTGGCCGTGCTTCTGCTGGCGGTGGGCGTATCGGGCATGATTTTGATACGCGGCGTGCGTGATGACTATCGGGCGCGAGTGCAAGGGCGCTTGCGCGAAAAAACGGGACACTCCGGTGTCTGAAGATGCAATGACAGGAAGGGAAATGGAAATGACCGAATGGCTAAAAATTTGTGCGCTGGAAGAAATTCCGCGCCAAGGCGCGCGAGTGGTGCATGGGCCGGCGGGGGATATCGCCGTGTTTCGCACATTGGATGACGAAGTGTTTGCCTTGGGCGATCGCTGCCCGCATAAAGGCGGCCCGCTGTCGCAAGGCATCGTCGCCGGTAAGCGCGTGGCCTGTCCGCTGCATGGCTGGCATATCGAATTGGACAGCGGCGTCGCCGTCGCGCCCGATGAGGGCTGCGCTGCGCGGCATCAAGTTAAAATCGAAGCCGGTGTGGTGTATCTTGCCGCGAGTGCGCTGGCGCTCGCGCCGCAAGCCGCCAAGATCGCTTGTGCCGGACACTAAGGAGAGCACATGAATCGCGATTTTTGGAAGGCCGGCCATGCCCCGACGTTGTTCGCGGCATTTTTTTATTTTGATCTTTCTTTCATGGTATGGGTAATGCTCGGGCCGCTCGGCATCCAGATCGCGCAAGACTTGCATCTCAGCGCGGGACAAAAAGGGCTGATGGTGGCCACACCCGTGTTGGCCGGTGCCTTGCTGCGCATCGTGATGGGGGTGCTGGTCGATCATCTCAAACCGAAGCTGGCGGGCGTGATCGGCCAAGTCATCGTGATTGCCGCGCTTGGCTTCGCTTGGTGGTTTGGCATTCATACGTATCACCAGATATTACTGCTCGGCGGGTTTCTCGGTTTTGCCGGCGCCGCGTTCGCGGTGGCGCTGCCCTTGGCCTCGCGCTGGTATCCGCCCGAGCATCAAGGCACCGCGCTGGGCATCGCCGGCGCGGGCAATTCCGGTACGGTGCTGGCGGCTTTGTTCGCGCCGACCTTGGCGCTGTGGTATGGCTGGAATAACGTATTTGGGCTCGCGATGATTCC
>Ga0315268_10007143_pt1 | contig 11787 bp, 11 predicted proteins | sample C1_top_MG_FD_204535 | JGI IMG/M metagenome (GOLD analysis project Ga0315268, IMG submission 204535) | Sediment microbial communities from Yellowstone Lake, YNP, Wyoming, USA - C1_top | ecosystem: Environmental > Aquatic > Freshwater > Lake > Sediment | place: USA: Wyoming | collected 2017-08-01 | reverse complement strand
GGGTCCCGCACAGGAGCAGGCCGTGCCTGTTGAAACGACCCCTGTTGGAACGGAAACCATACTCCTGGCAGAGGACGATGCGAATGTCAGGGGCCTCGTTCGGAAAATGCTGGAACAGGCCGGATATGTTGTTTTCGAAGCAATCGATGGAGAAACCGCCGTGCGCGTTTATCGTGAGCATTCCGAGCGCATCAGGTTGCTCCTCTTCGATGTGGTCATGCCCGGAAAGAACGGTAAAGAAGCCTACGATGAGATAAAACGCTCGACGCCGGATATCAAGGCGCTTTTTATCAGCGGATATCCGGTAGAGGTCATCCACCGGAAAGGGATTCTGCCGGAAACGCTGGACATCGTTCTCAAACCGTTTTCCGAGCATGAGCTGCTGCATAAGATTCGTACGATCCTCGATCAATGATCCCGCGTTCGAAAGAAGAGTAACTCCCCCGGATGTTTTGAAGCAAGCCGATCGTGTCATAAACCCCTTCACCTGAATGCAATATCAGACACAGCGCACGAGATCCCTTTCCCTCAAATTAGAACTTTACGTTGACCCCGTAAAAATATCCGTGATATATATACGAAACAAAAATGTATACTTTGGTGAATATGCAGACAGGAGATACATGAAAGCAAATTGCTGGGATTTCAAAAAGTGCGGCAGGGGTCCCAATGGTGCGCACGTGCAAGAGCTTGGCGTGTGTCCGGTTTCAACGTACGCTGCTCTGAATGGAATGCACGGAGGCAAGAACGCCGGAAGAGCATGCTGGGTGGTTGTCGGTTCTTTATGCGGGGGTACTGTGCAGGGGAACGAAGAACAAAAACAATCTGCGTGCTGGGAATGTGATTTTCTGCACCTCGTCAAACAGGAAGAGGTTACTACACCTCAGGGGTTTTTGTACACACGCCTCGGCATGGATGAGGTCTTCCAGCACAAGAAACAGCGAAAAAATCTTGATCTGAAATAAAGGCGTTGCTTTTGTACATTGTCAATAATGAATTCAGAGTGGGGGGAACATGAACTGCTGGGATTTTATGAATTGTCAGGATGCGACCTATCAATCGTGTCCAGCATATCCGGACAAAGGGCTCGACTGCTGGAAGGTGACCGGGACCAAGTGCGCGCAAGGAAAGATGGTAAAAGCAACAGCCATGGAAAAGATCGAGCATTGCCGAACCTGCAATTATTATCAAGCCTATGCGCATAAGTTTTAGCATGAATTCAGAAAGTCCGGAAGCCGGTTCAAAATGAATAAAATCATTATTAACCGGCTTTCTTATTTACCGTGGTTGCGTGTCGAATTGCTGTTCATAGTGAAGCGCACATGGCATTGCACAGGAAAGGCTAGGGGTGTTCTACGGTTCACCGAGAAAAAGATAATTGGGCTTGACTAAGTAACTCATGTACTGCTATTTTGGCCTAATACTACAGAACACCTGTACTGCAAAACACTGCAACATTTTGTATTGCTGCAAACAAGGGGGACTTATGAAAATAAAAAAATGGATGCTTCCAGCGCTTTGTGCAATCGGGCTTATCGTGTCCGGCTGCGGCAATAAGAGTGTCGATACTCCGAACGTTGGTGATGCGTCAGCGCCCAAGGTCAGCAGTACAACGCCGGCAAAGAACGCCGCTGACGTGCCGGTCAATACCTTGATCCTGGTGGGTTTCTCTGAATCCATGAAAAAAACGAGCATTACCACATCGACGATCACGTTGACGGGTCCCTCAGGCAATGTCAGCGGCACGGTCACTGCCACGCTGTATGCAGCAACCTTTAAACCTTCTGCAGACCTCCTGCCGAATGTAACCTATACTGCCACGGTTACCACCGGGGTCACCGATCTGAATGGGAACGCAATGGCAGCCGATTATTCCTGGAGCTTCGCCACATCCGCAGTGCTCGACACGACTCCGCCGGTCGTGAGTTCGACCACGCCGACGGCGAACGCGACAAACGTTGCTCCAAACAGTTCTATTGTTGCGAATTTCAGCGAGGCCATGGACCCGGCGACGATCACGGGAGCGGCATTTACGCTGACCGGACCGGCAGGGAGCGTGGCCGGGACGGTCCTCCCGATTGGCGCGATCGCCACGTTCACGCCATCAGCGTCGCTCGCATCCGCCAGCATCTATACCGCGATGGTGACCACGGCGGTCAAGGATTTGGCAGGGAACGCCATGGCGAGCGCCAAGATCTGGAGATTCACCACGGCAACGGTCATAGATACCACGCCGCCCACGGTCACCTCTACCAGCCCGCTCAACGCTGCAACGAACGTGGCTTTGAACAAGACCCTTTCCGTCACCTTCAGCGAGGCCATGCTGGCCAGTACCCTGACCGTTACTAACTTCCTGCTCACCGGTCCCAGCGGCACGGAATCGGGCATCGTCACGGTCGGCAGCACGACGGTAAGCTTCAAGTCGACCGTTGATCTGGCTGCATCAGCCACGTATACAGCTATAGTCACCACGGGAGTAACCGATCTGGCTGGCAATCCTCTAGCGATCGATCATGTCTGGAGCTTTACCACGGGCTCTGGCACGGATACAACGCCGCCGCAACAATTATTTTCGAAATCCAACCCCGGGAACGGCACCGGTGGTAATCCCGTGAAAACAGCATACGCTTTCTGCTACGACGAGGCGATCGACCCGGGATCGGTCAATGCAACGACATTCACGGTCATCGATTGGAACGTCTCGACAGCAGTCCCGGGCACGAGAACGGTAACGAATAATTGCATCAGCTTTAAGCCCAACGCGGATCTCAGACCTAATGCTCAGATTGTTACTGATGTTCCTGCAGGAGGGGTCACTGACCTAGCGGGGAATTCGACAACCCTGTTTGGTGCCACATTCTGGACCGGTGCGCTCACGGTGGTTGATTCAACAGCCCCTTCGGTCACGCTCACGGTTCCGGATGTGAGTGGAACCGGCGCCTCGCTCGGTCCGGTGTATGTGTATTTCAGCGAAGCGATCTATCCGCCGAGCATAGACGCACGCTTCACACTCAATGGTCCGAGTGGCGCGGTGAGCGGGAGTGTGTATGTGTACGACAATATGGCGATCTTCTTGCCCGCTGTTTCTCTTGACCGGAACGCACTCTATACCGCGACCATAGCAGCGGGGGTGACGGACCTTGTGGGAAACAGCATGTCCGCACATTCCTGGACCTTCACAACCACGAACACGGGACGGATTCAGCGAAGTCCTGGCTGGGAAATGGACGGAGTTACTGCGGTGGATACGTCAGGGAATGTGTACCTGGCCGGGACCACAAACGGGGTACTGACCACCAGCACGGGTACAGGAAAAGGATTCCTTGCAAAATACAATTCTTCTCAAGTGGAACAATGGGTCGTGCAGTTCGGCGGGACAGCGCCTTCCCAGATAAGCGGAGTTGCGGTAGATGCGGTCGGGGCTATCTATGTTACGGGCACGAGCACGGCAGCAATGGACGGGGAGCTTTATGCCGGCGGCGGCGATATGTTCCTGATGAAGTTCGATGCAAGCGGCGCCTGGCAGTGGACCCGGCTGCGGGGCACAGCGTCTTCTGAACAAGCAACGAGCGTGGCGATCGATACCGTAGGAGATATCTATGTGGCAGGAAGTTCCGGCGGCAATCTTGATGGAAATACCAATCAGGGTTCGTACGACATGTTCCTGATGAAGTTCAATGCGAGCGGCGCGCATCAATGGACAGAGCTGCGCGGATCGTCAAGCAATGATACTGCATTTGGCGTTACCACGTTCGATAATGGTTCGGGAACGATCTTCGCGTATGTTGCAGGTTCCGTTACGGGGACGCTTGACGGAGCGACCAGCAACGGCGGAGCGGACGCCGCGCTCATTGCATATGATGTTACCAGTAATATAACCGGTTCCTGGCAATGGACGCAGCAGTATGGTTCATCGGCTAATGATCAGGCAAAGGCTGTTGCTGTTGACACGAGCGGAAACATCTATTTGGCCGGCTATACCTACGGCAATTTTGCGAGCGGCGCGACCTATACGGGAAGCGCTTCTGACGCATTTGTTTCCAAGTGCACTACTACCGGGCTCATGGTCTGGTCAGATCAGATCGGCGCAACTGGCATTGAGGAAATGAATGCCATTGCAGTGGACGGGAGTGGCAATATGTATGCCGTCGGCAGGACGACCGGTAGTATCTACATGCCGTACATACAGCTTCCCTTAAGTTCGGGCAGCACAGACATCTTTCTGGTCAAGTATGATACTACGACAGGCACTAAAACCTGGGGCACTCAAATAAACGGCTGGTGGAACCAGAACCCAATGGGTATCGCTTATTTTGCAGGACGCATTTATGTCTCGGGTACAGCGCAAAATGATTTTATCGAGCGGGTCACGCAGAACAGCCATCGGTTATACTTTCAGGATAGCACTGATACGTCGGACGCGTTCCTGATAAGTTTCGATGCCTTGGGCAACAGGGAGTAGCACGAACGCCTTCCCTGGTTTGAAGCACGGTGCCTTGAGCCGTGACGAAATATCTTATAAGCCCCATGAACAGTACGTGATCAGGCCGTTTCCGGGTCAATTACGCCTGTGCATGGGGTTTTTTATCAGCGATTGATCAGCGTAAGAAGGGACCGCAGCAGATCATCTGCGTATGATGATTTTGTCTTGATTATTTTGATGTGCCATGCTACGCTTCTGCATCCGCGGCGAGCGGGCTCGTGCAGCAGTGCACAAGCACTCTTTCCTTCAGAGGAGGTAACTCATGATGCGCAAGTTCCTGGGTATGCTCGGTTGTCTGATGTTGTTCTGTGCGCTTCCGGCGTTGGCTGCAGACCAGTATCCTTCCAAGGTCATCACCATCATCGTGCCCTTCTCCGCAGGAGGGCCGACGGACACCTCGGCGCGGCTGCTTGCCCAGTACATGGGCCAGGCGCTCAAGACCCAGGTCATCGTGGAGAACGTGGCAGGCGCAGGCGGCACCATGGCAGCGGCGCGGGTGGCTGGTTCGCCGCCTGACGGGTACACGATATTTTTCCACCATATCGGTTTCTCTACGGCGCCTTCGCTTTACCGCAAACTTCCCTATGATACGCTCCGCGATTTCGAGCCCATCGGCATGGTCGGGGACGTTGCCATGACTCTGGTCGCGCGCAAGGATTTTCCGGCCAAGGACCTGAAGGAGCTGATCGCATACGTCAAAGCGAATAAAGCAAAGGTCAACCTGGCCAATGCCGGGCTGGGCGCTGCCTCGCACCTTTGCGGCATGCTCTTCATGTCCGCGATCCAGACGGAGTTCACCACCATCCCCTACAAAGGCACGGGCCCGGCAATGAACGATCTGCTCGGCGGCCAGGTCGACTTCATGTGCGACCAGACGAGCAATACCATCAGCCAGATCAAGGCCGGCAAGGTCAAGGTGTACGGCGTGACCACGAAGAAGCGCGTTGATGCGCTGCCGGATGTGCCGACCATGCAGGAAGCCGGCGTGCCGAACTTCGAGGTGTCCGTGTGGCAGGGCTTGTATGTGCCGAAGGGAACGCCGAAGCCGATCATCGACGCGCTCGTAAAGGCCCTGCAGACAGCGCTTGCCGACCCCACGCTGCAGAAGCGTTTTGTCGAACTGGGCACTGTTGCGGCGCCCAAGGAACATGCCACGCCTGAGTTTCTGCGCGCGCACCTGAAGGCCGAGATCGACAAGTGGGCGCCGATCATCAAGAAGGCCGGCGTGTACGCGGATTAATGTCATGTGTTCACGCGGAGGCGCGGAGATCGCAGAGAAAGGCGATATCCTGTAATGGCTGACGGTTTTCCCAGCGTCTCCGCGTCTCAGCGCGAAACAACCTTTTCCTGACCATGAAAAACCCAAAAGACTTCTGGACCGGCATTATCTACATCTTCTTCGGGGCGGGCGCGCTCTTCATCGCCCGCGACTATGAGTGGGGATCTGCGCTCAAGATGGGTCCGGCGTACTTCCCCGGAATCCTGAGCATCCTGCTGATCCTGATCGGCATCATCTCCATTGTCCGGTCCGCGACAAAGCCCGGCACGCCTATCGGCGTGTATGCGTTCAAGGGAGCTTTTCTCGTCATCGCAGCGACGCTGTTGTTCGGTTTTATCGTCCGCGGCGCAGGACTGCTCATCGCTCTTCCGGTGCTGGTGATCGTGAGCGCGTATGGGAGCATCCGGTTCCGATGGCCCATTACGCTTGCCATGGCAGCCGGGCTCACGGTTTCGTGCATCCTGATATTCCTTAAGGGACTGGGGGTTCCGCTGCCTATTCTGGGCATGTGGTTCATAAAATAACTTTGCAGATCAGCAGCAAGGCGTCTCGCGCAAAGCCGCAGAGTCGCAAAGAAAGCGAATCTTATTTCGGTTTGATCCGGCAGTTTTTCTTAAACTCTGTCGCTGACTTTCTTCGCGTCTTGGCGGCTTTGCGCGAAAAATGGTTTGTTTCAAGATGTGCTAAAACGGTTCAAGACAAACTGAAAAGATTCAAGTTTCAGTAAAACGCGGGAGCAATGAGCATGGAGCTTCTCTCAAACCTCTATTTGGGCCTCTCGACAGCCGTAACGCCGATCAACCTGCTCTACTGCCTCATCGGCGTGTTCCTCGGCACATTGATCGGCGTGCTCCCGGGGCTCGGCCCCACAGCCACCATCGCCATGCTGCTGCCGGTCACGTTCACGCTGCCTCCGGTGTCCGCGCTCATCATGCTGTCAGGGATCTACTATGGTTCGCAGTACGGCGGCTCCACGACATCGATCCTCGTGAACGTACCGGGCGAGGCGGCATCGGTGGTCACGACGCTCGACGGGTATCAGATGGCGAAGCAGGGCCGCGCAGGCGTGGCGCTTACTGCTGCTGCGGTGGGATCGTTCTTCGCGGGCACGGTTGCGACCCTTTTGCTGGCCTTGTTCGCGCCCCCGCTTGCCGAGGTTGCGCTCAAGTTCGGGCCGGCCGACTACTTCTCGCTCATGGTATTGGGCTTGCTTGCTTCCGTGGTGCTGGCGCAGGGGTCGCTGCTCCATGCCATCGGCATGGTGGTGCTCGGATTGTTGCTGGGCCTGGTGGGCGCGGATGTGAACTCGGGAGTGCAGCGCTTTACGTTCGGCATTCCCGCGCTTGCGGACGGCATCGGTTTCGTGGTCGTGGCCATGGGCATGTTCGGCATTGCCGAGATCATCCGCAACCTGGAGAATGAGGCGGACCGCTCGTCCGAGGTCGCGAAGATCACGACCCTGATGCCGACCAAAGAGGACTGGAAGCGCATGGTGCCGTCGATCCTGCGGGGCACGGCCATCGGCTCCGCGCTCGGCATCCTGCCCGGCAGCGGCTCCATTCTGGGCGCGTTCGCAGCATATTCCATCGAGAAGAAGGTTTCGAAGCACGGGGCCGAATTCGGCACCGGCGCCATCGAGGGTGTTGCCGCGCCGGAATCCGCGAACAACGCCGGCGCGCAGACCTCGTTCATTCCCATGCTGACCCTCGGCATCCCCTCGAACCCGGTGATGGCGCTGATGGTCGGCGCCATGATCATCCACGGGATCCAGCCCGGCCCCTCGGTGATGACCGAACAGCCTGCCCTGTTCTGGGGCGTGATCGCGTCCATGTGGATCGGCAACCTGTTCCTGATCATTCTCAACCTGCCTCTGATCGGCATATGGGTGCGGATCGTGTCTGTGCCGTACCACATCCTGTTCCCCGCGATCCTGGTGTTCTGCGGCATCGGCGTGTTCAGTCTCAAGAACACGGAGTTCGACATCTATCTGATGGCGCTGTTCGGGTTTCTCGGCTACCTCTTTGTCAAGCTGGACTGCGAACCGGCTCCGATGCTGCTTGCCTTTATCCTCGGTCCCTTGATGGAAGAGTATCTGCGCCGCGCATTGCTGCTCTCTCGCGGCGATCCCATGGTCTTTATCACGCGCCCGATCAGCGCGACCCTGCTCGGGCTCGGCGTGCTTGCTATCATCGCCGCGAGCCTTCCCGCGCTGGTCAAGAAACGCGAGACCGTGTTCCGCGAGGACAACTAAACCCCGCTTTGTTCCCTATGGTCCGCTATCGTCTTATCACAACGCTCGATCCCGACTATGCTGCAGAACAAGAGCTCCGGAACCGCGTGCTGAGAATGCCGCTCGGCCTGGAGCTTTCCAAAGAGGACCTCCGCGGGGAGGATGAACAGCTCCATATCGTCGGCCTGGACGAGCGGGGGCAGGTGATCGCGTGCGTGCTGATCGCGTTTCCCGGAGCAGGGGCCAAGGTCCGGCAGATCGCGGTGGACGAGGCATGGCGCGGACAGGGGATCGGGGCTGAGCTCATTCAGCGAGCTGAGGCGGTTGTGCGGGAGCGGGGAATGCGCCGGGTCCTGCTGCATGCGCGCGTGACTGCACGGGGATTCTTCGAAAAGCTCGGCTACTCGGCAACGTCCGCGGTGTTTATCGAGGTCGCCATTCCCCACATCAAGATGGAAAAGGATTTGCCTCCTGCTGCTTCCACCGGATCATCCTCATGCTGTTCCGCATGACGCATCGGTCTTCCCTTCCTCCAGCCCTTCTCCCGTACCCGGAATCTTGCTATAATGAATTCATGGCAGGGCACGCTCATGGGAACTGAAACAAGCCTTTATACGGAAAAGGAACTGCTCCGCATGATCCGGAAATGGGTCCCGGCTGATCGCGTGCCGAAGCACGTGAAGGTGAAGGACACGTCCGACTTCTTCCGTGTGGACTACGACGACGTGATCATTCTCGATGGGGTACCGTACTTCGTCAGGAACAATGAACGCGAAGGGAGGTTCGGCCTGGAGGATGAGCAGAAGTTCTGGGTCAAGCGCAGCCGGGACCTCCTGACCGGCGAGGTCAAGATCCTGAAGTGGGTATTCAAGGAGCGGTTCCAGGCGAAGATCGGCAGCCTCGTGTTCGAGTGCGTGCGCAGCCCGCAAAAGGAGGCGCGGATCCTCGAACTCGTGCGCGGCAGGCCCGGGTTCATGCAGGGTGTGACGGTGCTCGATTCCTCCGGGAGCCAGATCCGGATCCTGAACTATATCAAGGGAAGGACCCTGGCAGAGCACACGCTCGAACTGGGAACGGACCACGAGGATTTCTTTTTCAATCATTATCCGATCCTGCTCGACCAGTTCACGGGCATGGTCGAGTCGATCCGTTTTCTCCACCAGCGCGGGGAGAAGCACGGCGACATCCGGCGGGACCATTTGATCAGGGACGCCGCGACCGGCATCTACTCCTGGATCGATTTCGATTTCAACTACTGGCATGGGGAAAGCCGGTTCGCCTACGACCTGTTCGGGCTCGGAAATGTCCTGCTCTTCATCACCGGAAGGGGCGACCTTACCACGAACCGCCTGTATACGCATAGGCCGGACCTGTTCGACCGGTTGAGCGCGGACGACGTGAACATCGTGTTCCACAACCGGGTGAACAATCTGAAAAAGATCTATCCCTACATCCCGGAGAAGCTGAACCGGGTCCTGATGCATTTTGCGCAGAGCGCAGAGGTGTATTACGAGACCACGGAGGAATTGCTCGACGACCTCGGCGAGGCACGGGAGGAACTGGACCGGTAGGACGCAGTGCGGAACGTGCTCTCAGCATCTCAGAAAGTGCCGTACACAAGGAGCGGAGCCATGGATATGAACAACGCGGATACGAACAAGGCGGACGCGAAGCAAGCTCAACAACCCAAGGACAAGCATTTTCTGATCGCGGTGGACGAGTCGGAGAGCTCGAAACGGGCTGTCCTGTATGTGGCGGACATGGTGGGCGGGGTCCCCGACATCAGGGTGACGCTGCTCTCGATCATTCCGGCGCCGGAAGCGGACTTTTTCGATTCCGAGGAAGAGGAGACGGCGTGGCTTCGTGAGAAGCGCGCAGCCGCGAACCGGATGCTCGACAATTACCGGCAGGTCATGATCCAGGCCGGGTTCCTGCCGGACAAAGTGAATATCCGAACCTGTATGAACGAGGAGTTGTCCTTTGCCGAGGCCATTCTCGACACCCGGTGCGACCTCTCCTGCTGCACGATCGTGGTCGGCCGCCATCACAAGTCCAAGACCGAGGAGTTCCTGTTCGGCAGCACGTCGACCAAGCTGATCCGCGAGGCCAAGAATTGCGCGGTCTGGGTCGTGGAGTAAGCGCCTCCGGGTCGGGATTTGATTTGACAAATTCAGATCGTTTTGATTATAGTACGGTGCCGGTGAAAAGCAGGGAGAGGTCCCTTTCCCCATGATGGAGGTAGTATCATCAGAATGACCATACGCATCGTGCTTTTTGCAGTGATCGTCTCCGGCGTGATCGGATGCAGCTCTGCGGCCAGGTCCTCGGGCCCGGCTTCTCATCATGCGCAGCGGAAGTATGATGATGCGGTCCGGAAAGGTACTCTCGTCCCGTTGGAGAGGTCGGATGAGGGCAAGGAACGGAAATGATTCGGGGTATTCTAACCGTCCTGGTCCAGGACGGAAATGACGGCACGGCAGTGATCGAATACCGGCCTGCTGATCCAGACAACCGCACTTCGTTTGCTGTTCCTCCTTTGTTGTCATCAACTGTCGTGTCTTGTCCGCATCCTCGCCGCAGGATGCAGCCTGAACATCATACCCTACGAAAGCAGAGAGCTTCCATGGCAAGTCCTGAAAGCGAACGAATACGGCGCTGGCTCGTTCGGAACGTGAAACAGGCGCCTCTGCCGTCCTCCATACAGGAGGCCAGGGCAAATCTCGAAGGCATGTCAAGCTGGGTGCCGCTGCCGTCCTTGACCCGGGTCGAGCCGGTCCTGGCAGGGAGCGTATCCGGAGAATGGGTCAGTGCTCCTGGTGCTGCTCAGGACCGTGTGATCCTCTGTCTGCACGGCGGGGGGTATACCATGGGTTCAAGCAAGGCGACCCATGTGCTTGCAGCAAACTTCTCAGCCGCTTCCGGGTGCCGGGTCCTGGTCATTGACTACCGACTGGCGCCTGAACATCCGTTCCCTGCCGCGTTGGAGGACACGATCAGCGCGTATCGCTGGCTGCTCCAGCAGGGCATCAGGTCGGATCGCATTGTGCTTGCCGGGCTTTCAGCCGGCGGCGGCCTTGCCCTTTCAGCCCTGGTCTCCCTGCGCGATGCGAAGATCGATCTTCCGGCTGCTGCGGTGCTGATCTCGCCCTGGACCGATCTGGCGGGCACCGGGAAGTCGGTCGGCACCCGCGCTAAAGCCGATCCCTGGCTGACCGATGAGATGAACCAATATCATGCCGCATTGTACGCGGGCGGAAAGGACCTTCGCCATCCGCTCATTTCTCCGCTGTACGCCGACCTGCACGGTCTGCCGCCGCTGCTCATCCACGTGGGAACCGACGAGATCATGCTGGACGATTCGACCCGCATTGCTGAACAGGCGCGGAATGCGGGCGTTGAGGCGACGCTGGATGTTTGGGAGGGCATGTGGCACGTATGGCACGCATTCGCTTCCCGGCTGCCTGAAGGCAAAAAAGCAATTGAGCAGATCGGGCAGTTCATTCGGCGTTCACAGCGGTGACCCGGATCGAACGCTGTTTTAGTACTGCTTGCAGAGTGGTGTTCGGGCGTGAAAATGTATAGAAAGTTGCATTTCAATCGACTAAACCAGACCTATCTACTCTTGTTGTGCGGTAAAAAAAATGGTGAAGGCGAAGAAGAGTCGCCCTGGGCGCGCAGTTTTTCAGCTCTATCCTATTTCAGCCTTTCCAGGGGCTTTTGGAACGGTGAGTGCATGAAAAAAGCCGCACCAAATCAGATTAGAATGCGTGCAGCATATACAAGGTAAAATTTGAA
>Ga0315268_10007142_pt1 | contig 11787 bp, 11 predicted proteins | sample C1_top_MG_FD_204535 | JGI IMG/M metagenome (GOLD analysis project Ga0315268, IMG submission 204535) | Sediment microbial communities from Yellowstone Lake, YNP, Wyoming, USA - C1_top | ecosystem: Environmental > Aquatic > Freshwater > Lake > Sediment | place: USA: Wyoming | collected 2017-08-01 | reverse complement strand
CCAAACTCGAAGTCGCCCCCGGCACGCTGCCAAACGGTATTTCAGTCTGGTATGAGGTAACCGATCACAGCATGGAAGCCTTGGAACATATGTTGCAGGAGCGCGGCTTCCATCTTGAAAATACCCTCTATTGCAAGCTGATCCGTGCCCTCGTCTATTTCACCGAGGAAACGCAGCTGCGCAATATGGGCCAGCCCGAGCGCCTCATCAAGAAGTCGCACGAGGTCTATTCGCAAGCCTGGGAACATCACCCGCACGGCGATCATGACGACACGCCGCCCGAGTTGCGCGAAGTCAAGTAGCTGGCGTGACCCGCAGTAATTCAGCCTCATGAACGATCAGGAACTGCTGCGCTACAGCCGCCATATCCTGCTGCCGCAGATTGGCATTGAAGGGCAGGAAAAGTTGCGTGCCGCGCGTGTGCTGGTGCTCGGCGCCGGCGGCCTGGGTTCCCCAGCTGCGCTTTATCTGGCTTCCGCCGGCATCGGCACGCTGGCGCTGGCTGATGGTGACACGGTCGATCTGACCAATCTGCAACGGCAAATTCTCCATCGCACGGCCGCGATCGGCCAGCCCAAGGTAGTTTCCGGTGTGGCGACGCTTGCCGCGCTCAACCTGGAATGTCATGTCATCCCGTTACAGGAACGGCTTGCTGACGACCGCTTAAGCGAAGAAGTTGCCGCTGCTGATGTAGTGCTCGACTGCTCGGATAATTTCGCCACCCGCCACGCCGTCAACCGCGCCTGCGTGACGTATGGCAGGCCGCTGGTTTCCGGTGCGGCGATCCGCTTCGATGGCCAGGTGGCGGTCTTCGATGTGCGCCAGGCTGACGCCCCGTGTTACCACTGCCTGTTTCCCGAAGCCGAAGATGTCGAGGAAGTGCGCTGCGCCACGATGGGCGTTTTCGCACCGATCACCGGCATCATTGGTGCGGTACAGGCCGCCGAAGCCTTGAAACTGCTGATCGGCTGCGGCGAACCGCTGGCCGGCCGCCTGCTGCTGCTCGACGGCCTGGCGATGGAATGGCGCAGCATCGCCGTACCGCGCGATCCCGCCTGCCCGGTTTGCGGCGAGCGCCCTTAAAGAATTTCCAGCAACTCCACTTCGAACACCAGCGTGGCATTCGGTGGAATCACGCCACCGGCACCGCGTGCGCCGTAGCCGAGGCTTGGCGGAATCGTCAGCTTGCGTGTGCCGCCAATTTTCATGCCTTGCACGCCCTCGTCCCAACCGGCGATCACTTGGCGCGCGCCCAAGGCGAATTCGAAGGGATCGTCGCGATCCTTGCTCGAATCGAATTTGTTGCCGTTGGTCAGCCAGCCGGTGTAATGCACCGAGACGGTGTGTCCAGCGGCGGCCGTGTCGCCCGCGCCCTCGACAATATCTTCGATGATGAGTCCGGTTTCCGTGGTGTTTTCTGCCATAAGTTTCTCCCTGTAAATTGGTTTCCGTTCAATTCAGCCTGGCCAAAATGCGCTGATCGACGCCGACCATGCGCCGGTCGGTGATGGTCAGACGGCGTGCGCCAGATAGTTCAACGAGTTCCGGCAGGTCGGCCATGCCGCGTGCCTTGTCGCCCAACAGCACGGGCGCCTGATAGATCAGCAATTCATCGACCAGGCCGCTAAGCAGTAATGAACCATTGAGCTTTGCCCCCGCCTCGACGAGCACTTCGTTGATGCCGCGCTTGCCGAGCTCGGTCAGCATCGCGGCGAGATCGACCTTGCCGGCGGCGTTGGGCAGCACAACAACTTCAGCGCCACGGGCGGTCAGCGCAGCAATTTTTCCCGCGTCATCGATCGCGGCAAAAATCAATGGGCGTCCATCGATAATTCGGGCCGCCAACGGCGTCTCGAGCCGACTATCCACGATAACGGGGCGCGGTTGGCGTGATGTTTCAACCTCACGCACATTCAGCCGCGGGTTGTCATCGCGCACCGTGCCAAAGCCCGTTAGCACCGCGCAGGAACGCGCGCGCCAGGCGTGGGCATCACGACGCGCGTCCGGGCCGGTGATCCATTGTGAGGCGCCGTTATTGAGTGCGGTCTTGCCGTCGAGGCTCATGGCCACCTTTAGTCGCAGCCAGGGCCGGCCACGCGTCATGCGCGCGACGAAGCCGATGTTGAGTTCGCGCGCCGCGCTTTCCATCAATCCGCTGTCGACGCTGATGCCGGCGCTACGCAATATGGCCAGGCCCTGGCCGGCGACGAGTGGATTCGGGTCCTGCATGGCGGCAACGACGCGCGTTACACCCGCGGCAATCAGGGTCTCCGCACACGGAGGCGTGCGCCCATGGTGGCTGCAGGGTTCGAGGGTGACGTAGGCGGTGGCGTTGTGTGCCGTCTCGCCAGCGCCGACTTTCTGCAGCGCGTTGATCTCGGCGTGGGGCTGGCCGGCCTGTTCGTGCCAGCCTTCGCTGATCACCTGGCCGTCTTTCACCAGCACGCAGCCGACGCGCGGATTAGGCGTGGTGGTGTACAGACCGCCTTCCGCCAGTTGCAGCGCGCGACTCATGTAGTGGTGATCAGCAGCGGTGAAGCCCATGGAGTCGGTTGGCCTTACGACGCTTTGGTCCGTGACGTTTTGGGACGTTTCACTTCACGGATGGCGTCGGAAAATTCATCAACGTCGGCGAAGTTGCGATACACCGAGGCGAAGCGGATGTAGGCTACTTTGTCGAGCTTTTTCAGTTCGCGCATCACCAGTTCGCCGATGCGATCTGAAGCCACTTCGCGTTCGGCGAGTTGCACCAGCTTGTCCTCGATGCGATCAAGCGCGCTTTCGACACTTTCGATGGTGACAGGACGTTTGCGCAGTGCCAGCATCATGCTCGACTTCAATTTATCCCGTTCATACTCGACGCGGCTGCCATTCTTCTTTACCACCAGCGGCAACTGCAACTCCACGCGTTCGTAGGTGGTGAAGCGTTTGTCGCAGGCAAGGCAACGCCGCCGCCGCCGGACGGTGTCACCCTCTTCGTTTTCGCGCGTATCGACGACCTGGGTATTGTCCTCAGTGCAATAAGGACAGCGCATGCATTAGTTCCCGTACACGGGGAATTTCTTGCACAGTGCCGTGACCTGGTCGCGTACCTTGGCGAGTACTGCTTCGTCAGTCGGCGCGTCAAGCACATCGGCCATCAGGTTGGCGACCATTTCGGCCTCGATCTCGCGGAAGCCACGCGTGGTCATCGCCGGCGTGCCGATGCGCACGCCGCTGGTGACGAAGGGCTTTTGCGGGTCGTTGGGGATGGCGTTCTTATTGACGGTGATGTGTGCCTTGCCCAGTGCGGCTTCGGCATCCTTGCCGGTAATGTTTTTCGCTTGCAGATCGACAAGGAAGACGTGGCTTTCGGTGCGTCCCGAGACGATGCGCAGGCCGCGCTGCTTGAGCACCTTGGCCATCACCTGGGCGTTTTCGATCACTTGTTCCTGATATTGCTTGAATTCCTTGGTCATCGCCTCCTTGAAGGAAACGGCCTTGGCAGCGATGACGTGCATCAGCGGACCGCCTTGCAGGCCGGGGAAAATCGCCGAGTTGATGGCTTTTTCGTGCACCGACTTCATCAGGATCAGGCCGCCGCGCGGACCGCGCAGGGTCTTGTGCGTGGTGGAGGTGACGACGTCGGCGTGCGGCACCGGATTGGGGTAAAACCCGGCGGCGACGAGGCCAGCATAGTGGGCCATGTCGACCATGAAAATCGCGCCGACATCTTTGGCGATGCGGGCGAAGCATTCGAAATCGATGCGCAGGGCGTAGGCCGAGGCGCCGGCGATGATCAACTTGGGCTTGTGTTCGCGGGCCAGACGCTCGACTTCCTTGTAGTCGATGGCTTCATTTTCGTCGAGGCCGTAGGGCACGACGTTGAACCATTTGCCGGACATATTGAGCGCCATGCCGTGCGTCAGGTGGCCGCCAGCAGCAAGGTTCATACCGAGGATGGTGTCGCCCGGCTTGAGGAAAGCCATGAAGACGGCCTGGTTGGCCTGCGAGCCGGAATTCGGCTGCACGTTGGCGGCTTCGGCGCCGAACAGCGCCTTGGCGCGGTCGATGGCGAGCTGCTCGGCCACATCGACATGTTCGCAGCCACCGTAGTAGCGCTTGCCGGGATAGCCTTCCGCATACTTGTTGGTGAGCTGGGAGCCCTGCGCTTCCAGCACCGCCCATGAAACGTAGTTTTCCGAGGCGATCAGTTCAATGTGATCTTCCTGGCGGCGGTTTTCATTGCTAATGGCGGCAAACAGTTCGGGGTCGATCTTGGCGAGGGTATTCTGCTTTGAAAACATGGTAGTAGCCCAGTTCAGGGGAAAGGAATGCGCAATTTTATCATGCAGGTTCTGGGCACCCGGCGGATCTCTGCGCCGGTTTCTCAGCGTTCAGCGCTTAGCGCTTAGCGCCGTCCTGGCAGCGCCGACTTTTTGCGCTGTTGTTCGCGCTGTTGTTCCTCGAGAGCCTGGCGTTGCAACCCGTGCATGTAACTGTCGAAACCCAGTTCGCCATAGCCCCAGCTCCAGCCCTGGTTCCGCAGGAAAGTGGCATAGCTGCCGTAGATCTTTTTCCAGTGCGGGTTTTTGTCGGAGAGTTCGGCATACAACGCCTGCGCTGCTTTGTAGGCGGCATCCAGCACCGTTGGCGGGAGTGCCATCAAGCTGACTTTGCCGGCCAGTAATTCTTTCAGCGCAAGGGGGTTCTTCGCGTCGTATTGCGCCTGAATATCCAGATGCGCCACTGCCGTAGCGGCCTCCAGAATCGCCTGATTTTCCTCGGTCAACGCATCGTAAGCGCGGAAATTGACGTAGAGGGACAGCTGCGAACCGCCTTTCCACCAGCTGGGATAGGCGTAGTGCGTGCACACTTTATGCAGCCCGAGCTTGAGGTCGTCGTGAGGGCCTCCCCACTCGGCCGCATCAATGTGGCCGCGTCCGAACGCTTTGACAATCTCACCGGAAGGCAGATTGCTTGGCTTGCCGCCAATGCGCTCGAATACGCGGTTACCCAGGCCGCTGATACGCATCCGCAGCCCCTTGATATCGGCCAGCGACTTCACGGGTTTTCGATACCAACCACCCATCTGGGCGCCGGTATTGCCCATGGGGAAGTTTACGATGCCATAGCCCATATAGAACTCGCGTAGCAGCGTCAGTCCATTGCCCTGCCGCATCCATGCCGTCATCTGGCGCGCGTTCAGGCCGAAAGGAATGGCCCCGTCCAGCGCGAAAGCTTCATCCTTGCCGACGTAGTAAGTGGCCGAGGTATGACCGCACTCGACATTGCCATTTTGCACGCTGTCCAGCACACCGCTGGATGCAGCCTGTTCTTCGGCTTCCTGCAGCGTAATTTCGAACTTGCCACCCGACATTTCCTTGACTAGGTGGATCAGCGTCTCTATTCCGCTGTGAGGAATATCCTGGATTTTCGGAAAGCGGGAAGCCAGGCGCCAGCGGATTGTCTGGTTGGCTTGCACGGCGGGGGCGATACCTGCTGCCAGAATACCTGCCAAGCCTGCAGTACAGATGAATTTGCGTCTTTCCATGAGAGTGTCTGAACTGCTCGGTAAAAGTTGCAACAACAACCCTGATCCACATGGTCGCCGGCTGGCGGCTTTCCACAATGCTATGGCTAAGCGTAGCCATAGACGTTAACATTACTTGCTGATAAAAAAATGTAACGGTCTGGATGTTCGCATTATGGGGCGCCAGCACCCTTTTCGGGAGGAGGGAAGTCAATGAATTTCCTATTGCAATTCTCGTGTCTGATCGACGCCCTGAGCGAACGTGTTGGCCGGGCGACCATCTGGCTGGTGCTGATCGTCGTGATCATTAGTGCCGGCAACGCCGTGTCGCGTTTCGCTTTCAATCTGAGTTCGAACGCGCTGCTGGAAATCCAGTGGTATCTGTTTTCGGCGATCTTCCTCTTCTCCGCGGCCTATGTGCTGAAGAAGAACGAGCACATTCGTATCGATGTCGTCGCCGGAAGGCTGTCCGAGCGTACGCAAAATTGGATCGACGTGTTTGGCCTCCTGATTTTTTTGCTGCCAATGGCGCTGCTGATCGCTTACCTCTCCTGGTCGGTGTTCATGAACGCCTGGAGCACCGGTGAGGGTTCGCCCAACCCCGGCGGCCTGATTCGCTGGCCGGTGCGACTCTTGGTGCCAATCGGTTTTGCCCTGCTTATCCTGCAGGGAATTTCCGAGCTCATCAAGCGCCTCGCCTTCCTTAGCGGTGCCGGCCCCAACGTGTTGGCCAAGGAGGCCGGGCCGAGTGCCGAGACAGAACTGGCGGAAGCGATCAAGAAGCACCAAGTCGGGCCGCAGGTCGTCAGCTACGTCGAGGCGAACCATGAAATGATCGAGACTCAGGGCAGCAAAGGAGACGCAAAGTGAGCGCGTTCCTCATTGCCAACATGGCGCCGATCATTTTTGCCTCGCTGGTGTTCTTCCTGCTGCTCGGCTTCCCCGTCGCCTTCGCGCTGGCTGCCAACGGCATCGTCTTCGGCTTTATCGGCATGGAACTCGGCCTGTTCCAGCCGACTTTCTTCCAAGCGCTGCCGGAACGCATCTTCGGCGGCATCATGCAGAACGACACGCTGCTGGCCATTCCCTTCTTCACCTTCATGGGGCTGATCCTCGAACGCTCCGGCATGGCCGAGGACCTGCTCGAAACCATCGGCCAGCTTTTTGGCCCGGTGCGCGGTGGTCTCGCCTATGCGGTGATTTTCGTCGGCGCCATGCTGGCCGCCACCACCGGCGTGGTCGCCGCCTCGGTGATCTCGATGGGCCTCATTTCACTGCCGATCATGCTGCGCTTCGGCTATGACCGCCGCCTGGCTTCCGGCGTCATCGCTGCCTCGGGCACGCTGGCGCAGATCATCCCGCCTTCGCTGGTGCTGATCATTATTGCCGACCAACTCGGCAAGTCGGTCGGCGACATGTACAAGGGCGCCTTCATCCCTGGCTTCGTGCTCACCGGCCTGTATATCGCCTACGTGATGGGCGTGACGATCCTTTTCCCCAAGGCTGCGCCAGCGCTGCCGCCTGAGGCGCGCGTGTTCCGCGAACCCAGCGGCAGGACCGGCGGCATCTCCTTGCTGGTGATGACGCTCATTTCCGTTGGTGCGGCCGTCTTCTGGTCGTTACGGCAGGCGGACGACAAGCCGACGGATGAGCTCATCGTTGTCGCGATGTGCCTGGGCATGGCCGTCGCTTTCACCCTCGCCATCGCCAACCGCGTGTTCAAGCTGGGCCTGTTTTCGAAGATGGCCGAGAAGGTTACATTCGTGCTGCTGCCGCCGCTGGCGCTGATCTTCCTCGTGCTCGGTACCATCTTTATCGGCATTGCCACGCCGACCGAGGGCGGCGCGATGGGGGCGACCGGCGCTTTGCTGATGGCTTTGGCACGCCAACGCCTGAGTTGGTCGTTGCTCAAGCAGGCGATGGATTCGACCGCCAAACTCACCACCTTCGTCGTATTCATCCTCGTCGGTGCGCGCGTCTTCTCGTTGACCTTCTATGGTGTTGATGGCCACCGCTGGGTCGAACACCTGCTCACCGACCTGCCAGGCGGACAGATTGGCTTTCTCATCGTAGTGAACCTGCTGATCTTCTTTCTCGCCTTCTTCCTTGATTTCTTCGAGTTGTGCTTCATCGTCGTGCCGCTGCTCGGCCCGGTGGCGGACAAGCTGGGCATCGACCTGATCTGGTTCGGTGTGCTGCTGGCGGTCAACATGCAGACTTCGTTCATGCATCCGCCCTTCGGTTTCGCGTTGTTCTACCTGCGCTCGGTGGCGCCCGTCTCACGCTACAAGGATCACCATACTGGCAAGATCACCGAGCCGGTCACCACCGGCCAGATCTACTGGGGGGCGATTCCCTTCGTGGCGATCCAGCTCATCATGGTCAGCCTGATCATATTTTTCCCGCAGCTGGTTGGCCACGATGCGCAGATGACGGAAGCGCAGAAGGACCAGCAGGGTCAGATGATCGACATCCAGAAGATGCTGCAGGACGACTCCGCGCAAGATAGCGCCCGGGAGGCCGCAAAAGTCGGCGCTGACGGGACGGCGGAAGATGCAGGTGACGCGATTACCCGTGCGATCCGTGAAGCGAGTCAGGGTAAGTAAGTGGGCAAGTCAGCCGGATTTGCGGCATAAAAAAGCCCCACGAAATTCGCGAGGCTTTTTTGCGTGGTGGCGTGCTTACTTGATGTGACTTTGCAGGAACTGGTCCATGCCCAGTTCGGCGACGCCAAACCACTGGTTTTGGACCTTCTGATACTTCAGGTAGGCGTCGTAAATCTTCTTGAAGGCCGGGTTCTTGCCTGATTCATCGTGGTAGAGCTCGACGGAGGCCTTGTAGGCGGATTCCAAAATCTCGTTAGAGTATTTCTTCAGCTTGACGCCCTGGCCGACCAGACGCACCAGCGCGGCCGGGTTCTTGTGGTCGTATTCAGCCATCATTGTCACGTTGGCCTCGTAGGCCGCCGCCTGGAAGATTTCCTGATATTCCTTCGGCAACTTGGCCCACTGATCCTTGTTAACGAAGAAGTGGATGACGGGACCCGGTTCCCACCAACCCGGGAAGTAATAGTTCTTGGCCACCTTGTAGAAGCCCAGTTTCTCGTCGTCGTAGGGCCCCACCCACTCGGCGGCGTCGATGGTGCCTTTTTCCAGGGCCGGATAAATATCGGAGCCCGGAATTTGTTGCGTCACCATGCCCAGCGCTGACCAAACAGCGCCACCGAGGCCCGCAATGCGCATCTTGACGCCCTTGCAGTCGGCCAGCGAATTGATTTCCTTGCGGAACCAACCGCCCATCTGCACGCCGGTGTTGCCGCCGGCGAAGGAGATGATGTTGTAGTTGCTGTAGAACTCATCCAGCAGCTTCTGGCCGCCGCCGTAGTAGATCCAGGCGTTCATCTGGCGCGCGTTCATGCCGAACGGAATCGATGTACCGAAGCCGAAGGTTCTGTCCTTGCCGACGAAGTAGTAGGAACACGTGTGGCAGCACTCGACGGTGCCGTTTTGGGTAATGTCGAGCGCTTGCGGGCCAGGGGCGATTTCACCGCTGGCGAAGACCTGGATGTCGAACTTGCCGCCGGTCATGGCCTTGACGCGATTGGCCAGCACTTCGGCGCCACCATAAATAGTGTCAAGGCTCTTGGGGAAACTGGAGGTCAAGCGCCACTTGATGCTGGGTAGTTCGGCAGCGATCGCGGGTGCGACGCCGGTGGCCAGGATGCCGGTCAGGCCGGCATGTTGCAGAAACTTGCGTCGTTCCATACATCACTCCTCAGTATTGTTAGGAACGCCCTGCGGCCGCAGGGCGACGGCGAAATACTACACCTAAAAATATGGTCGAAAGCGCCTTAACTGCCCGCTACGGTCATCCGGTTAACCACGATCGAACCGACGCTACGCGAGCCTCGCGTCACGACATCGCGTCCGATCATTTCGATGCCGGCGAACATGTCGCGCAGGTTGCCGGCGATGGTGATTTCCTGCACCGGGTAGGCGATTTCGCCCTTCTCGACCCAGTAACCGACCGCGCCACGCGAGTAGTCGCCGGTGACGTAGTTGATGCCATGACCGAGCAGCTCGGTGACCAGCAAGCCGGTGCCCATTTGCTTCAGCAAGCCGGCAAAGTCGGTGGGAGCAGCGGGGCTGGGGGCGACCAGCAAATTGTGGCTACCGCCGGCATTGCCGGTGGTTTGCATGCCGAGCTTTCTGGCCGTGTAGGTGGAGAGGAAATAGCCTTGCACCACGCCATTCGCCACGACGGTGCGATCCTGTGTCGCCACGCCGTCATCGTCGAAGGGACTGGAGGCCAGGCCTTTCTTCAGGTGCGGCCGTTCCTCGATGGACATCCATTCGGGAAAGATGCGCTTGCCGAGCGAATCGACGAGAAAGCTGGATTTGCGGTACAGGCTGCCGCCGCTGACGGCATGGACGAAGCTGCCGATCAGCATGGCCGCCAGCGGTGCTTCAAACATCACCTTGCACTGGCGCGTCTTGAGCTTCTTCGCGCCGAGACGCGATAGGGTGCGCCGTGCCGCGTAGTCGCCGATCACTTCCGGTGCGGCCAGGTCGGCCGGATCGCGCCAACCGGAATACCAGTCGTCGCGCTGCATGTCCTTGCCCTTGGTGGCGATGGGGACGCAGGAAATAAAATGTCGCGTTGAGGGGTAGCCGCCCATGAAACCGAGACTGTTGGCGGAGACGAAATGTGCCGCATGCGCCGAGACCGAGGCGCCTTCGGAATTAGAGATCAGCGGGCTGACGGCAAACGCGGCCTGTTCACTGCGGCGGGCGATGTCGATGGCGTCCTCGACGATAATCGGCCACGGATAGTAGAGATCGAGATCGATGTCGTCGGTGTTTCGCGCCAGCAACTCGGGTTCGGGCAGGCCGGCACAGGGGTCTTCCGCGGTGAAGCGGGCAATCGATAGCGCCGCTTCGACGGTGGCACGCAAGGAAGCCGCAGAGAAATCCGAGGTACTGGCATGGCCGAGGCGTTGGCCCAGATAGACGCTGACGCCGATGCCCTTGTCGCGGTTGAACTCAATGGTTTCAACTTCGCCCTTGCGTACCGTGACCGACTGGCCGTAGCCCTCGGAAACATCGGTTTCGCAGGCGCTGGCGCCGCACTGCTCGGCATGGCGCAAGACATCGGTGGCAAGTTGGCGTAACTGATCGGAAGTATAGGAAAACGCGGACATGGCGGATAGGCTGAGATTGGTCGAGGGTGAAAGCTATAATCTTACGCGTGGAACCCTACGATAAACCCAGCAAAAGCGCACTGAAGCGCGAGATGACCGACTTGCAGTCGCTCGGTGCCGAATTGGTGGCCCTCTCGAAGGATCAACTGAAGAAGGTTGACCTGCCGGATGGCCTGCGTGAAGCCGTGCGCGATGCCCAGCGCTTTACCCAGCACGGCGCCCATCGCCGCCAACTGCAATACATCGGCAAATTGATGCGCGGCATCGATGATGCACCGATCCGTGCCGTGCTCGACGAGATCAATGGCCTTTCGGCCGCCGCCAATGCGCGCATGCATGCGCTGGAGCGCCTGCGCACGCGCTTCCTCGAAGACGAAACCGTGATTGGCGAGATCGCCGCCGCCCATCCTGCAGCCGATCTGCAATACCTGCGGCAGTTACGCCGCAATGCTTTGAAGGAGCAGCAACAGAGCAAGCCGCCGCGGGCCTTCCGCGAGCTATATCAGGTATTGCGCGAACTGCAGGGCGCCGTTGAGGAAGCGGAGATCATCGCCGATGAGTGAGGCGCTATTGATCGGTCTGGTTTCCATCTCCGATCGCGCGTCGTCCGGTGTCTATGCAGACAAAGGCATTCCTGCGTTGCAGGAATGGTTTGCCGCTACGCTGGCCTCGTCCTGGCGCATGGAAACGCGACTGATTCCCGATGAGCAGTCCGTTATTGAACAAACCCTGATTGAATTGTGTGATGTTGTCGGTTGCCATCTGGTGCTGACCACCGGCGGCACCGGCCCCGCGCCGCGCGATGTGACGCCGGAAGCGACTTTGGCGGTAGCCGACAAGCTCATGCCGGGCTTCGGCGAGCAGATGCGCGCCGTCAGCCTGAAGTACGTGCCTACGGCCATTCTCTCGCGCCAAGTGGGCGTGATCCGGGGAAAAGCGCTGATCCTCAATCTGCCCGGACAGCCGAAAGCGATCAAGGAAACGCTCGACGGCGTCTTCGCCGCCGTGCCCTACTGCATCGACCTGATTGGCGGGCCGTATATCGAAACGCGCGAGGAAGTGCTCAAGGCGTTTA
>Ga0315268_10007141_pt1 | contig 11787 bp, 8 predicted proteins | sample C1_top_MG_FD_204535 | JGI IMG/M metagenome (GOLD analysis project Ga0315268, IMG submission 204535) | Sediment microbial communities from Yellowstone Lake, YNP, Wyoming, USA - C1_top | ecosystem: Environmental > Aquatic > Freshwater > Lake > Sediment | place: USA: Wyoming | collected 2017-08-01 | reverse complement strand
CCAGCGATTTGACGAGGAGTTGGCCGTCGTCCGGCCAGTTCAGCGCGATGGCGTAGAGGACCCGGCCCCTGGTGGTAAACCGGATGTCCTGAGCGGTGTAGGCGAAGTCCTCGCCAAAGTGGCCGCCTTTGGCCTTCACCCGGCCTTCGCCATGGACCAGCCACGGGCGGGTTTTGTAGATGGCCTCGCCGTGAACGGCAATCCAGCCCGCCAGCGCTCTGAGCGCCTGTTCGACTTCGGGGTCGAGCGAGCCATCGGGGCGTTGGACGACGTTGAGCAGCAAGTTGCCGTTCTTGCTCACGATGTCCACCAACATGTGGATCGTCCAACTCACCGGGCGGAAGCTCCAGTTCTTGTTGTAGAACCAGTCGCCGATGGAGGTGTCGGTCTGCCACGCATTGGGGTTGACTTTCGCCATGACGCCCCGTTCCAGGTCCTCAACCCACCGGCCCTCGGAAGGTTGCTTGCAGGTGTACACGGCGCTGACCTTGCCTTTGTGGCGGCTGGCGTCGGCATTGTAGAAATGCGCGATCAAGCTGCGGCCCACCTCGTTGCCGAACGGCACGCCGCCATCGGTGTAGAGCAAGTCGGGGTGGTAGTTGTCCACCAACTCCTTGATGCAGTCGAACCATTGCTGCTGCCAGCGGGGGTTGGTGCTGTACCAGCCGTTGTCGCCGGGTTCGGCCGGGAAATGGTAGAGGTCCTGGTATTTCGGGTCCGCCCCATCGTAAGGCACGCCCGCCAGCGGGCCGGTCTTGTCGGCCTTGTGGCTGTCCTGGAACCAGGTGAAACTGGCGCCGAGGTGTTCGGAGACGCCGAAACGAAGGCCGTGTTTGCGCGCCGCCTGCTGCCAGTCGCCCACCACGTCCCGCTTTGGCCCCATGTTGACGGCGTTCCAGCGGTGGAGCTTCGAGTTCCAGAGGTAGAAGTTGTCGTGGTGCGAGCCCATGCTGACGAAGTATTTCGCGCCCGCCCGCTTGTAGAGCGCCATGAGGCGGTCGGGGGCCCATTTCTCCGCTTTCCACAAGGGGATGATCTCCTTGTAACCGTTGGTCGAGGGGTGGCCGTAGTGTTGCAGGTGGTGCTGATACTGGGGGTGGCCCTGGACGTAGAGGTGCCGGGCATACCAGTCGCCCATCATCGGCACCGCTTGGGGACCCCAGTGCGCCCAGATGCCGAACTTGGCGTCGCGGAACCAGGCCGGGCACTGGTACTGCTTGAGCGAGTCCATCTCCGGCTTGAATGGGCCGGGGGCGATGGGCAGGTTCAGCGGCTGGCCTGAGACCAGGCGGGTGGCAACCAGCAAGGCCGCCAGCAGCATAGGGTTTGCCTCCACCATGCGCGCAACGGTCATCTTCATAGTCGTCGTTTCGTATGCTGCCCTTGCCCCGCATTAGAAACCGCGAACGCCTGGCGGATCAATAAGATATTGGGCGCGCCACGCCCGCGCGGCGCAACAGAGTTTTCTTTGACAGGCGGCCATTCACGGAAAGGCAGGGCGCGCAATCCTCGGCGCGCCGCCAGCGCCGGCTGCGGCTGGCAGGGCGCGCATCGGAGTGCGCGACCCACCGAATCAAACCCGCCGTGTGCCGCCAGACGCACAGTTCACAAGCGGTTTGGTTTGGATTATTTCCAGAGCGCGAGGCGCGCTAGGCCACCCGTCCCCTTGCCAAAGGGTTGCCAAGCTCGGCCCAGCTAGATAGGATAGCGGCCCGGAAGTTGGGATGCGCAAGTTTGTCACCATCGCCAGTAACGCCTTCATGGAGCTGGTCCGCCAGCCGGTTTTCCTGCTGTTGATGACCTGCTCGGGCGGTTTTGGCGTTTTTCTGGCGGCGGTGCCGTATTTCGGTTTTGGCGATGACCCCAAGATGGTCAAGGACAGCGTGCTGGCGGTGATGCTGCTGGCCGGGCTGGTGGGGGCGGTGTTGAGCGCTAGCGCCTCAGTGGCCCACGAAATCAACACTGGCACAGCCCTGGCGGTGCTGGCCAAGCCAGTGGGGCGGGCGCAGTTCCTGCTGGCCAAGTACGCCGGCTTGGCGGCGGCGCTCACGGTGTTGACTTACTTCAACCTGCTTTCGGCGCTGCTGGCCAGCCGCATGGCGTTCGACGCCTACGGCTCGACGGACAACTTCGGCCTGGGGATTTACTTTGCCGCGGTCGCACTCGCCTACGCCTTGGGCGGCTTCACGAACTATTTCCTCCAACGGCCATTCGTGTCCGATGCGGTCTTTAGTCTTTTGGCGGTGGTCACGCTGGCGTTTGTGGCCATCAATTGTTTCGACAAGGAAGCGGCGCCGCAGGCCTTCGCCAAGGGAGTGGACTGGCGGCTGGTGCCCGCCTCGGTGCTGATCTTGTTCGCGCTCTGGATACTGGCAGGCGTGGCGCTGGCTTGTTCGACACGTTTTGACGTGATCCCCACGCTGGCCATCTGTTCGGGCGTTTTCGTGCTGGGCTTGATGTCTGATTTTCTGTTTGGCGGGCGGGCCGAAAAGGGGCAGTGGTGGGCGGCTGTGCTCTACACGGTGACGCCGAATTGGCAACTTTTTTGGATGGCAGACGCGCTCGAGAGCGAGAAGCAGATTCCCTGGAGCTACATCGGCCAGGCGGGCACCTACGTGGCGGGGTACGTGGGGGCCTCACTGGCGGCAGCCTTGCTCCTGTTTCAGGAGCGCGAACTGACTTAGCGCGCACAACGGCCATGGAAGCAAATGTTCAAAGGAAAGGCTTGGTGAATTGGGTGTTGCTGCTGGTCGTGGGCGGCGCCTGCGCCATCGTCGCCCGCTACGCGCAGTCCGCCACCGGCCTGGTGAGCGCGGTGTTCATGGGGCTGGGCTTCCTGATTGCCGCCGTGAGCTACTTCCAGATGCGGCTGGAGGAGCGGGAGCGGCTGGAGCAAATGGAGTTCGATGAACTCAAGAAGACCGCCGCCAGCGCCAAGTTGTTTGCCGAAGAGGCCACCGAGGCCTTCCCGGCGCGGCGCGCGCGGGAGCAGTTCGAGCGGTTCTTCGTGCCCGGCTTCACCGTGCTGCTGCTGTTGGCCCAAGGCGCGGCGGCCTACGGGTTGTGGAAGTACGCCGGCGGTGACGTGGCGGCGACGCCCCGCCAAGGCGCCGTCGCGATGGCCCTCAACGGCCTGTTTGCGCTGGTGCTGTTCCAGTTTGGCAAATACTCGGCCGTGCTGGCGCGGCTGGAGAAGCGACGCCTGTTGCGCCCGCAGGCGAGTTATCTGCTCCTGGGCGCCGTGCTGAGTCTGGTGACGGCCGGGGTGGAGGTCGCCGGCTGGGCGGGTTATCCGAAGGTGGACATGGTGGCGGCGCGGGTGCTGGCGGTGGTGTTGGGCTTGGTCGCCGTCGAGTGCCTGCTGACACTGGTCTTTGAGGTCTATCGCCCGCGGGTCAAGGGCGTGGCCGAGCATCCGCTATACGAAAGCCGCTTGATTGGGTTGCTGAGCCAGCCGGGCGGCATTATCACGACAGTCGCCCAGGCGCTCGACTACCAATTCGGCTTCAAGGTGTCGGAGACTTGGTTCTACCGCTTCCTGGAACGGGCGGTGGCTTGGCTGGTGCTGGTGCAGTTGGGCCTCTTGCTGGTGTCCACCACGGCGGTGTTCGTGGAGCCAGGCGAGCAAGCCTTGCTGGAGCGCTTTGGCCGGCCGGTGCCGGGACGGGCCGTGCTCGGCCCCGGCCCGCACCTCAAGTTGCCCTGGCCGATAGACCAGGTCCATCGCTACCCCACTGATCGCATCCAGGCATTTAACATCGGCATTGTCCAGGAGGAAAAAGAGAAAGCGGAACGGACGATGGTGTGGGCCAAGGGCCACGCGAAAGAGGAATTCAACATGCTGGTGGCCAGCCGCCTTCAGGAGTCCACCAACGCGCCGGCGGGTGAACAGGCTGTGCCTGTGAACTTGCTGGCAGTCAACATCCCCGTGCAATACCAAGTCAGCGATCTGCGCGCGTTTGCTTACAACCACGCCAACGCCGGCGAACTCTTGGAGAAACTGGCCACAGCGGAAGTCACGCGCTATTTGGTGAGCGTGGACATCAACGATATCATGGCCGCCGGCCGGCTCAGGGCGGCCGAAGACCTGCGCCAGCGCATCCAGGCGCGGGCCGATGCCAACCGCCTGGGAGTCAAGATTCTGTTTGTGGGCTTGCATGGCGTCCACCCGCCCGTGAAAGTCGCCCCTGATTTCGAGCAAGCCGATGGGGCCATCCAGGACCAGGCGGCTACCAACCATTACGCCCGGGCCTACGCCGCCGAGCGCCTCCCGCTGGCGCGCGCCGAGGCGGCCCAGAAAACGAACGCAGCGGAGGCCGCGCGCTTCCGCCAAGTCACGGCCGCGGCGGCCGATGCCGGCCGCTTCAGCAACCAACTGGCGGCCTGCCGGGTGGCGCCTGAAGTGTACCAATGGCGCACCTTCCTGGACACGCGCACCCGCGCCATCGCGCCCTTGCGCAAATACGTGGTCGTCCCGACCAACGCCCAGGAAATCGTTATCCTGAACCTCGAAGACAAAATCCGGCAGGACTTGCTGGAGACCCCCCTGCCGCCCGCGCCCAAGAAGTCAAGCCCGGCCCCGCCTTAGAGTTGATATGAAACGAAGTCCCCTGACCCTGATCACCGGCGGCGTGGTGGCGCTGATCTTCGCCACCATGCTGTTCACCTTCCAAGTGCGGCTCACGGAAGTGGCGATCGTGACCACGCTCGGCCAGTACGCCGGCGACCGCACCCAGCCCGGGCTCTATCTGCGCTGGCCCTGGCCGATCCAGAACATCTACCGGTTTGACAACCGGATCCGGAATTTCGAGAAGAAGTACGAGCAAACCACCACGCGGGATGGGCGCATCTTGATGATCGAAGTGTTCATCGGCTGGCGGGTGGCCAATTCCAAGACGTTCCTGGAGCGGTTTGGCGGCGAGGTGGCGCGCGCTGAGCAAGTCCTCGAGGGCCTCTTGCGGGACGCCAAGAACAGCACCGTGGGCCAGCACCCGCTGGCGGATTTCATCTCTGTCAACGAGAAGGAGTTGAAGTTTCCCCAGATCGAGCAGGAGATGCTGGAGACGGTGAAGACCAAGGCCGCCGCCAGCGGGCTGGAAGTGGCCTTGCTGGGCATCAAGCAGATCGGCCTCCCGGAGAGCGTCACGGCCAAGGTCTTCGAGCGGATGAAGGCCGAGCGCGAGCAACTGGTCAAACAGTTCAAGGGCGAAGGCGACGCCGAAGCGATTCGCATCCGCTCCGAAGCCGACCGCGAGCGCCAGCGCATCCTGGACGAGGCGGAGGCCCAGGCGACCGTGATGAAAGGCCAGGCCGAAGCCGAGGCCGCCAAGTACCTGGAGACCTTCAAACAGGACCCTGAATTCGCCATATTCCTGTTGAAACTCAACGCCGTCGAGCAGTCGCTAAAAGAGCGCACGACACTCTTGCTCGACTCGAGGGTGCCGCCCTTTGACATGTTCGCAGGCGAGTCGGCCATTCCCACCAACCGCGCGTCGGCTAAGCCCTGAAGCGCCGGAGCCAACGAGTTGCCAACCGTCATTGAGGCCATCCCATGACTGCCCCCGTTGATCCTTCCTCCACCCCGTTGCCACCCGCGCCCCCGGCGCCGGCGCCGCCGGGACCAGTCACCCCCGAGGAAGCTAGTTCCCAGGCTTTGTCGGAGGCCCTGCGCAGCGGCTATCAGATCGTCAAATGGCTCATGGCGGGGCTGGTGGTCCTGTTCTTGTGCTCCGGCTTTTTCATTGTGCCACCCAACCAGGTGGTCGTGGTGCTGCGCTTTGGGAAACCCGTCGGGACCGGCCCCGAGCAACTCCTCAGAAAGGGGTGGCATTGGGCGTTTCCATACCCGGTTGATGAGAAGGTGTACATCCAGGTTGGGCAAATCCACACCGTCACCTCCACCGCCGGCTGGTATGCGGTCAGCCCGGAGGATGAAGCCAAGGGCATTGAGCCGTCGCCGCGCGGGCGCTTGTTTCCCGAGGCCGATGGCTACACGCTCACCGCCGATGGCAACATCATCCACGTGCGGGCTACGATTAAGTATCTGATCACCGATCCGCTCCGATACAAGTTCGGCTTTACCAACGCCCCGACGATCCTCACCAACGTGGTCAACGAAGCCCTCTTTTACGCCTCCGCTCGCGTCACCGCCGATGCCGCGTTATACAAGGACAAGACCGGCTTTCGCGACTTGGTCGTGGAGCGCGTCAAACAGAAGGCCGAGGAGCTGCAGCTGGGCATCGCGCTGGAGCCGAGCGACGTCGAGACCAAAGCCCCGATTGACGTGCGCCCCGCCTTCGAAGCGGTGAACACCGCCGAACAAGAGCGCAGCAAGGCCATCAGCGACGCCCGGGGCAGCTACGACCAAGTTACCCGCACTGCCGTCGGCGAGGCCAACGCCGTCTTGAGCGCCGGCTTGGCCAGCAGCAACCGCATGGTGGTGGACATGGAAGCCGACGCCCGCGCCTTCAACGCGCAACTGCCCAGCTACACGAACGACCCGCAGCTTTTTGCGCGCCGCTTGCTCACCGCCACCATGGCACGGGTCCTCACCAACGCCCAGGAGAAGTTCTTCTTCGCCGACCATCCGGGCGGCCTGCCGCGCGAACTGCGCATCCAAATGAGCCGCGAACCACAGAAAAAGGAGGGCTCGGAACGGCCATAGCGGGGTTCTCGACGCGCGGTTTGTGAATGGCAGTGCCCAATGAATAACCACCCGCTGCCCAGGCTCGACAAGCACCCGGAGTTGCTCAACTCCCTACGGGCGTTCTGCCGCGTCGAACCGGGCTCGGTGTGGGTTGACCCACTGGGCCGGCATCGGGTGGCTTGTATGGACGCCGCCAACCCGGCGCACGTCGGTTGTTTGATGGAGGGCCAGAAGGCGGCGCTCGCGCTCCAGGACCCGCCCTATAACCTGGTGGCTTTCGCCAAGCGTGAGCTGGACGACTACATCGTCTGGTGCAGCAAATGGGTCCAGAACACGGATGCCGCTTTGGCGCCGGACAGTTCGCTTTATGTCTGGCTGGGGGCAGACCAAAACGACGGTTTCCAGCCGTTGCCCGATTTCATGCTCATGATGCGGCGAACCCGTTTCCAGAGCCGCAGCTTTGTCACCATGCGAAATCAGCGGGGTTTTGGCACCAGCCAGAACTGGATGGCAGTGAGACAGGAACTGTTGTTCTACCGCAAGGGCAATCCGTTGTTCAACGTGGAGGCCGAATACACCGACATCCCCAAGGTCCTTCGGGGCTACTACAAGGAGGTCAACGGCCGCATTACGGAGAATCTTGAGCGCAGCAATTCCGACTGCATTCGCGCGGGCAACGTGTGGGTGGACATTCAGCAGGTCTTCTACCGGATGGAGGAGAACGTCAGCGGCTGCTACGCCCAGAAGCCTCTCAAGAGCGCCGAGCGGATCCTGCGTGCCAGTTCCTCTCCGGGCGACCTGGTCCTGGATTTCTTCTGCCACTCCGGCACCACGCTCCTAGCGGCAGAGAGGTTCGGCCGCCACTGCTGCACCATGGACATCGAGCCTGTCTTTTGCGAGATTGCCATTCGACGGCTCGAGCGTTATCGCCGGACCGGGAAGACTGGCTGGCAAAACGGCAACCCTTTCGAAGCGGAGATCACCGCTAACGGCCACCTGCAAGACTTGGTGGGTCTCGTTCGAGACGAGGCTCCAGAGCGCGAGCTTGCTCCATTCTGATTGACCATGGAGAGGCTGAGGGCACAACTAGAGGAGCTGCTGGAGCGAATGCCTGACGCCCAAAGCGTCCGCGACCGGTTGGGCGAGCTGAGGTCAGTTTATCCCTTCAGCGAATATGAGTACATTATCTCGCACCTTCTGGCAGCGGGCAGACTCACTCTGGATGAGTACTACCAACTTCGGGGCGACTATATTGACCGCAATCTTTACTTGTACCTCTTCGAGATTAGTGCCCCACGCGGTTTTGGCGAAGTCTGGGCGCATGGCCACTTAAGACAGTTGATCCCAGCATTGCTGCGGCCAAACAAGAAGCTGGACCCGGAGTACTCCGGCCAGTACGACTTCTTCCTGCCACCAGGCGTTCGCATTGAGGTAAAGGCTTCGCGCGCCGTGGATTTCGAGAGCGACGAGCCGTTGTATGTTAAGGCTCTTGCTTCTGACTCGCAAAGGCCCTTCGACATGAACTTCCAGCAAATCAAGCCCGCTTGCTGCGACGTCTTTGTCTGGATCGCCGTGTGGCGAGATCAGATCAGGTATTGGGTGATCCCATCACAAGCGGTGGAATCCAGCCCGCACTACTCACCAAGCCAACACCGCGGCAACGTGGGGGAAGGACAGCTCCATTTGAACCGAGACAACATCCACCAGTTTGACGAATACCTGACTCGGTCGAACCAACTTGAGCCCGCCCTCCGCGAGGCCTTTGAGAAAGACCGGCAAGCCCGCGGGCGGCCAAAGCCCTAATCATTCATGCAAGCTACTTCCGTCACAGCTCCACAGGCACACGCCCCAGCTCGCCTCGGTGCCGACGCCGACACCAGGGGGCCGGCTGAACACGAGCGCATCCCGGTGCGGTTGTCGCACACGCTCTTTGGCTTGCTGTTTGTCATCAACTCGTTCATCGTGAACTGGGTGTTGCCTGGTGGCCGCGCGGTCGCCAGCGCCAGCGCGCTGATCGGCGCGATCATTCTGGGCGCGCCGATCATCTGGACTTCCTTCAAGGACCTGCGCCGCGGCATCCTCGGCATCAACGAGCTGGTCAGCATCGCCGTCCTGGCCTCCTTCGCCAGCGGCGATTACCAGACCGCCGGCATCGTGGCGTTTTTCATGCTCATTGGCGAGATCATCGAGACCCGCACCGCCGCCGGCGCGCGCGCTTCGATTGAATCGCTGATCAAACTCACCCCCACCAAGGCCCGCCGGCTAACTGCCGACGGCGGGGAAGATGAAGTTGCCGCCAGCGAGCTGGCCGTGGGCGACTTGATCCGCATCCGGCCCGGGGACAACGTGGCGGCGGACGGGGAGATTACCGCCGGGAACGGCTCGTTCAATCAGGCCAACATCACCGGCGAGTCGCTCCCGGTGGACAAGGCGCCGGGCGACCAGGTGTTTGCGGGCACGCAGAATCTGACCGGCGTGCTCGAAGTCCGCGTCACCCGGGCCGGCCAGGACACCACGCTTGGCCGGGTGCGGGAGTTGATTTTGGCGGCCGAGAAAACCAAGCTGCCCATCATGCGCATCGTGGACCAATACATGGTCTATCACACGCCTTTGGTGCTGGTGATTGGGGCGCTGGTCTGGGCCTTCACGCATGACCTCATCCGCGTCATCGCCGTGTTGGTGGTGTCTTGTCCGGGCGCGTTCATCCTGGCCACGCCCACGGCCATGGTCGCCGCGCTCTCGGCGGCCGCCCGGCTGGGCATCCTCATCAAGAACGTGGCCGACATCGAATTGGGCGCCCGCATCAACGCCTTCATTTTCGACAAGACGGGGACGCTCACCACGGGCCGGCTGGCCGTTAGCCGCCTGGCCCCCGTTGGCGAGACCAAGCCCGCCGAGCTGTTGCGGCTGGCGGCCTCCGCCGAGAAATACAGCAATCACCCCACCGCCAAAGCCCTGGCCCAACTGGCCCAGGAAGCCGGGGTGCCATTGGTGGATCCGAAGGACTTTGCCGAAACCGCCGGGCGGGGCATCAAGGCTCGGGTGGACGGCGCCACCGTCATCATCGGGCGCGCCCAGTGGCTGCGCGACAACGGCGTGGAAGCGGACTTCATGAAGCCGGTGGACCTGGACGAGGCCGAGGGCTTCAGCCTGGTCTTCGTCGCCCGCGACGGGCGTTACGTGGGCTGGATCGGCCTCAAAGACGAGACGCGCAGCGAGGCGCGCGAGTCGTTGGCGGGCTTGCTGGAAGGGGGCGTGCGCCGCGTGGCGATGATCTCCGGCGATCGCCAGCCGGTCGCCGCGCGCGTGGCCCGCGAGATCGGCTGCGAAGAGGTCATGGCCGAGTGCCTGCCCAAAGACAAAGTTGACTATGTGCGGCAGACGAAGGCCAAAGGCTACCGCGTGGCCGTGGTGGGCGACGGTGTCAACGACGCCCCGGCGCTGGCGGCGGGCGACATCGGCATCGCGATGGGCGCCGCCGGCAGCGAGGTCGCCATCCACAGCGCCACCATTGCCCTGATGAGCAACGACCTGCGCCGGCTGCCGTTCTTAGTGCGCTTGTCCCGCGGCACGCGCAGTGTGATCAACCAGAACTTCCTGCTTGGCGTGCTCTTCATCCTGGGCGGGCTGACCTTGGCGGCCTTCAACTACATCACGCCGATTGTGGCGGCCATCCTCTACAACGTCGGCTCGCTGGCGGTGGTCTTCAACAGCGCCCGGCTGGTGCGCCAGGGCGAGGAACTGGAGCCGTTCCAGGGACAGGGCGAGGCCGCTCCGGCCCAGTGAAGGAACTGAGCCCTATGGCGTTCTGAATGAAACAGAATTCGTCCGGTCCAGCCGCGTCAGATTGACGATCATTTCCTTGCCGCCCGCCATGACCCGGTGTCGGCCGAAGAACGCGCGCACCTCGCACCGGCCGCGGGCATCGGCTTGTCCCCGCCAGGTCGTCCACCACTGTTTGAACACCAGGTCCCGGTAGGCTGCGGCCGCCGGGGTTGGGGACCAATCGCGCCGATACAGCGAAGAGACGGGAATCCAGTTGGCGCCCTCCCAGAATCCCCACATCAGGATGCCCTCCACGGCAGGATGGGCGAAGCAGATGCGGTAATAGTCGGCCAGCGCCTTGGCTTTGGCCTGTTCCTCTTCGTCGGACAGCCGGGCGCCGCGCGCGCCATAATACTTGGAGCGTTGGCCGGGGAAATTGAATTCCGTGACCCGGATCGGCAGCTTGAAGACCGAGAGCCGGTCCAGCGCGGCTTGGAGCGCCGCCGGATCGAACGAATCCCCGTGCAGATGCCCCTGCACCCCGATTCCGCCCACGGGCACGCCTTGGTCGAGGAACTTGCGGATTTGGGCGGCGTAGTCCTCCACTCGCCGGCCGGTCAGAATGTCGTAGTCGTTCAGGTAGAGCACCGCTTGCGGGTCCTCCTGGCGCATCCACGTGGCCATGTCGCGCGTGATGGCGGGGCCGAGGCGCTCTTCGTAGTAATTGCCGTGGAGCATCTCGTTGTTCAAGTCGTACTCCGCAAACCGGCCCCGGTAACGGCGCGCGACGTCCAGCGCGCGGGCCTTGAGGGTCTCGCGCAGGGCCTCGTCGTCCAGGGCTTTCACCCAGGGCTGAACCATGTTGGGAGCGCCCCAAAAGACATTGTGGCCGCGAAGCGGAATGTCGTGCTGCTTGGTCCAATCCAGAATCGCGTCCACGATGGAATAGTCCGCCTCCCCTTTCCGCGGCTCCATGCTGTGCCACTTGAGGGCGTTCTCGGTCACCGCGGCGTTGAAGTTTTCCAGGAAGACCGCCTTATATCTGGCCGCGTTCTCGGCGCTCGCCCGCCCGCTGAACATCTGGCTGGCCAGCGCCGCGCCAAACCAGAACTCGTGGCGCAGTTGCTCCACGGTGACCTCCGCGCCCGGCGCCGACTCAATTACCAGCGTGCCCACGCGGACCCGCCGGATGGACTCATCCGGGTCGCCGCCCGCGGCGCCAAAGCCGCCAACATGGCCGCAACTCACGGCAACGGCCAAACACACGCCCCGAAAAAGCTTGTTTCTCAACCCTCCGCGAACCTGTTGCCCTGGCGCAAGCGCCGTGCGGAAGGCGACAGCCCCCCGATCTGACATATTCATGGCCTCATCTCAGG
>Ga0315268_10007140_pt1 | contig 11788 bp, 10 predicted proteins | sample C1_top_MG_FD_204535 | JGI IMG/M metagenome (GOLD analysis project Ga0315268, IMG submission 204535) | Sediment microbial communities from Yellowstone Lake, YNP, Wyoming, USA - C1_top | ecosystem: Environmental > Aquatic > Freshwater > Lake > Sediment | place: USA: Wyoming | collected 2017-08-01 | reverse complement strand
CATAAGACATGCCTGATAACCGTTATCCACGGCCACGAGGGCCGCCATAAGCGCTACGATGGTCTTGCCGCATCCCACGTCGCCCTGGACAAGGCGGTTCATGGGGTGGTCTGCCGCCATGTCCTTCGTGATCTCAGCTATGACGCGCTCCTGGGCCGAGGTAAGTCTGAAAGAAAGTTTTTCCCTGAGCTTCCGTCCGAGATTTACGGGAGGCCGGAAGCTGATCCCTTTTTTCTCAGTGGTCACACCCCTTTTTCTGAGCGAGAGGCCCAATTCGAGGATAAAAAGCTCTTCGAAACTGAGCCGGCGGTGGGCAGCGCTCATGCCTCTGTTCAGGACATCGATGTTCAACTCCCGTGTCGGGAAATGGGCCTCGGACAGTGCTTCCCGGGCTGGCATAAGCGAGTATTTATTGACCAGATATTCGGGAAGCGCTTCTGCGAGGGAACCGGCGCAGGAATCGATGATAGCCTTCATGAAACTGCGAATGGCCCTGACCGACAAGCCAGCCGTTGCCCGGTAGATAGGCACGGTCCTGCCCGTATGGATCAGGAGGCTTTCCGGATCATCGTCATCGATGATCTCGTAGTCGGGGTTGTCCATCTGAGGCCGGCCGCCCTTGTAGGGATTGTTCTTGATGATGCCGGAAAGGATCACTCTCTGGCCAACCTTGAATGTCCTCTGCATGAACGCCTGATTGAACCACGAGCCGATCAGGATCCCCGTCTTGTCGGTAATGACCAGTTCGAATACCTTGACCCGCTGCCGCCTGGTCTGAACGACCTCGGCAGAGACAACCTCACCGCTGATCGTCTCATAGGCTCCGTAGGCGATCATGGAGATCTTCTTCAGGTTTCCCCGATCTTCGTATCTCCATGGCAGTGTGAACAATGCGTCCTCGACTGTTGCAATGCCCAGTTTCGCAAGCAGCTCCGCCCGCTTCGGGCCTATGCCTTTGCAGTACTGTACCGGCGTATCAAGGCGCACATTGGACGGTTCTGATGCAGGCCTTTTTACCGGTTTCAGTAACGTATCAGACGAATCGGCCATTCCTTCCCCTTCCGGTCCAAACCGGTCTATGAGCTCAACTAGCTCAACTGCCTTCTGGATGTGAGCCCGTTTCCGGTCGGTCGCAAGACCGTCAAAACCGGAGAAGAGGCCCTCCAATTCGGCTATTCGGCCCTTATCGTGCGACAGGCGCCTTAGTTCTTCAAGTTGTGCGTGGACAAAAGGTTCCAGGTCGGTCAGGCTTTTCAGGTGGGCAAAATCATCGCGGGAGGCGAAATTAAGCGGTTTTTTCAACCTCTCCAGGATGGTCTTGAGATCGTCAGGACTCATGAATTTCTTTGTTTTTTATTGAATTTATCCCTTGCAAGCTGTACTGGCTTATGGTAGCATACGCCTGCTTTTTAAGCAATCATTTTCAGGTTCAGGAGGACATCCCCGTGGCAGGTAAGTGTCAACTTTGCGGTAAAGGCGCACTCAGCGGCAACAAGGTGAGCCATGCGAACAACAGGTCTAAAAAATTTTCCAAACCGAACCTTCAGAGCATCAAGGCATTGAACCAGAGCGGCGAGCACGTTCGGATGCACGTGTGCACCCGTTGCATTCGCTCCGGTAAGGTCAAGAAGGTCAGCTAGTCCCTCGTTATCCACGCCGTCGTCCCTCAGGCGGCGTGGTTTCGCTATCCCTTCCCTTTCTTTCCTGTCGTTTCCCTGTTTAGGACCATCTGTCTCGCGTCATGTGGATTGACGAATGCCCAAAAACCCGTTACTATGAAATCGGGAGCATATTACTTCGCTGCTTTGCTCACCGGTATTATTTTTGATCACCCTCTCAGTTACCAGAATGACGCATGAGACCTTCACGGCCTGAAAACTATAGCTCACGCGCGCACATCGTTCTGATCGCGTTGATCCTGACCGCGTTCTCGACGTTCAACCCTTCCTGTTATGCCCCCCGTACAGCGGACCGACCCGATAGGCCGCTCGTACATCGTCCAAAACCGCTTCTCCGCACTTCTGAACTAGAAAGGAATATCCACACTCTCGTCAACCGCGAACGGGGCAAACAGGGGCTTTCCCCGCTCGCCTGGGACGTAGCGCTTTCCAGGATCGCTCGCGGCCACAGCAAGGACATGGCATCGCGCCGCTATTTCAGCCACGATTCTCCGGAAGGTAATGATTTCTCTTTCCGTTACCGGCAGGAAAGCTATAACTGTTCACTGCGGATCGGCAGCACGATCCACATGGGCGCGGAAAATATCTATCAAAACGTCCGATTTAACTCTGTCACAACCATGAACGGAGAATCATATTACGACTGGAACTCAGAAGAGCAGCTCGCGGAAACAACAGTGCGGGGCTGGATGGACAGCCCCGGTCACCGGAAGAACATCCTCACGCCGCATTGGCGGAATGAAGGAATCGGAGTCTTCCTTTCGCCGGATGACAAGGTATATATCACGCAGAACTTCTGTTGATTCCCTACACAGCGAATCCGCGCCCTGAACTCTGACAGACCCCTGCTACCTTCATCACATGGCAAATTCGCTATCTTACTGCACTATTACTGCAGCATTAAGCTTTATCGCACGACCACGCGTGCCGGATAGTCATCGCCGGAAATGTAGTTCTCCAACTGATGGATAGTGTCCTCCTGGCTGCGAATGATCGAACCTACCACATCACCAATGCTCACAACCCCTAAAATCGCACCATGTTCCAGAACAGGAAGGTGCCGAATATGGTTGTTCGTCATGAGCACCATGCAGTCATTCAAAGTGATCTCCGGCGAGGCGCAGATCGGAGGAGCGCTCATAAGTTCTCCCACAGTGGTCGACCGCGATGATTTTCCTTTCAAAATGACCTTTCTCGCGTAATCGCGTTCGGAAAAAACACCCACTAATTTCCCCTCATCCAGGACCAGGAGTGCGCCGACGTCCTGATCGGCCATGACCTCCAGTGCCGCGTATGCTGTTGCTCCTGGCGGCATACCCAGATAGCCATGTCCCTTGTCACGCAAAATATCGCTCACCGTTATCGTTCTGTACATGTTTATTTCTCCTTTCGACCTGGTTTTGACTTCAACTGCTTTCGGTCCAATAAAAAAGCCGGGCATACCGAAGGTGATTCCTTCGGCAGCCCGGCTGTCTTTTTCAAGATCCGTTGCTTTCCGCACCCTTAGCAACTGAGCTAAGGGGCGGCTTTATCGGGAATTGTATTGTCAATCTGTTATTGAATTCATAACACCGCAACGTATCATTGTCAAATTGCTTTTATAATTAGCAGATAAACTAATTCCATTTTTTGACGGATGTATGAGAAGAAAGGTTACGAGGGCATTAAGGGGCAGAGAAATCGTTGCAATATCTATCATGCGTGTAGCGAATGGTAATATGGCACACACTTCTATCTGAGCAACAGGAACTCGGCCACATAGAGGAGGAGAAGGATGAACCAGCCTGCGAGGATCACAAATTCGATCGTGGCCCTGTACGATATGCTGAAGTTCTCCGTCGCCATGGTATAGACATCCTCGAGCATATCAAGTTTTTCCTTGATGTCTTTCGCCCACTCATCAAGATGATATTTCTTGGCAATAAGCGAATAGAGCCTTGCGGAATACCAATCGCCGATGAGCTTGATATTGTGTTCAATGGTCTCTGATTCAAGGATCGATTGCGTTCGAATCTCAATGATCTCCTTGAGAACCTTACGGATGTCGCGAGACCTGATCAAGGGTATGCTTTTCGGGGTCCTGAGCAGGTTAAGCGTCATTTCCAGTCTCCGGTCGAGATCATTTGCGAGGATCCTGGACCTGAGCAATTGAAGGTTGGCTATCTCAAACAGCTCGATATTGCTGTTAAAATCACCCTCCGCATCGAATATGAAAGCCCCATCCCAATCCACGATCGTTATATCATCCTTGCCGTATTTCAAATAGGAAGCCAGCGTTGCCGATACTTCTTCCTCGTCAAGCTGTTCGTTCTCGTTTTTTAAGAAAGCAACGATCCTGTCTCCGAATTGAGAGAGGTAAACCTCAGGATCACCTTGATATCCCGAGATGCAGTAGACGCTGTATTCCTCGTCAAACTCTTTATTGCAGGTAAATTCCGCCAGGATCTTGCGGCATTCGGTTACAAGTTTTCGTTTCAACTCTAATGTCGTATCAGCGAGAATGCTGTTCACGTCCACCGACGCTTCGACGACAAGTACATCGGGAAGATACGCTTTGACCAGGAAGCCGACCTTTCGGTCATTAACAGTGCGTTCTTCCTGTTTCACGACCTTTTGCTTCGGGATAACATCAGGATAGCTCGGCGCGCTCCTGACGGTCCTGGTCTCGACGATTCCCGTTGCTTCCAGGTTCATACATGTCCGGCCTATCATGAAAACGACCAACGTACCGGGCAATTCCTTGGCCGCAACAAGGTCATGCTGTACCATAGATCACTCCTCTCCAGGTACTTCAGGTGCATAGGGAAAGCTGTCCTCGCCTAATGACTGGATGCTGAATGCAAGCAGCGATACGATCCCCCATGCTAATCCGACGACCACCCCGAGATCGATGATGCCTCTCCAGGGTTGTGAGACAAAACGTATAAGTACTATGAGGGTGATGATCCCCAGCGTAAGCGCTAGCGAAGTGATCTTTCTACGCCTTGTTGAATAGAAATATCCCATGCAGAAAAATGGGGCCAGGATGATGTACAATGGACGTGGATTTTGAAGAAGATACCTGGCACGCGCCGCTGTGCGAGGTGAGAATGCCATCTGAAAGCCTTTATAACCCTCGAAATAGGCCATGCCAAGCGCGATAACAAGGAGTGCCACCCGGTGGTACCAGGCAAGTGGATACGAAAATGCATCAACGACCAGCGGCCAGAGACGGAGGATGGCGCTCAGCAGCAATGCCAGGATTCCTGACAAGCCCCAAACGGCGCCGATCGTCCCAAATATTGAATTCTTTCGTCCCATAGAACTTCCTTTAAACCAACGGTCCATCGTGATACGAACGATCACGTTGTATCATTTCCCCAGCAGGATCGATCCCCCGGTGTAAAACGTTCCTGCAACAGCCGCGATCATAAGGCATGCTAACGTTGCTGCAACAAGCGAACGGAAGCCAACCCTGGCAAGGTCGCCTGTCCGTGAAGGCGCGAGCGCAGCAGTCCCGCCAACGAAGATCGCCACAGACGGCACGTGAGCGAATCCGCAAAGCGCATACGCCGCGATCAAAGCCGACCGAGGGTCTTGGATCTTATGCGCGGCCAGGGCCGCGGCAAGGTCCTGATAGGATTGGACTTCTGTAAGGATCGTGCGTTCTCCGATAAGCCGCGCCACGATCGAAGCGTCTGCTGTCGGTACACCGATGATAAGCGCGAAAGGATAGAACAGGTATCCCAGAAGACCCCGAAGGGTCCAATCCACTGAAATTCCGAGAAGCGAGTTGACCTGCCCCCCAATGCCGGCAACGATCATGTCGAGCAAGGCTACGAGCCCCATCAGAGCCAAAAGCAGTGCAACGATACCGAGCACCAGTTTGAAGCCTGCGTCGGCTCCGTTGATGACAGCCTCCATAAGCGTGGACTCTTTCTCATAGTGCGGATGAACATCGACACCCAATGTGTCCGGTTTGCCGGTTTCGGGAAGCATCAACTTGGACATGATGATCGCAGCTGGGGCGCCAAGGATCGATGCAGATACAAGATGACCCGCGATCGTCGGGAATTGCTGCTGGAGGATGAAGACATAGAGAGCCATGACGCTCGAAGCAATGGTTGCCATGCCGCCGGTCAGGATGGTGCAAAGCTCTGATTTCGTCATCGTTGCCAGATGCGGACGTATGACCGTTGCGGATTCGACACCTACGAAGATGTTTGCCGCGGTACTGAGCGATTCTGCACCGCTGATCCGCATCAGCCGGGTAAAGGCCTGAGAAAACAGCCGAACGAGCCAGGGCAGGACGCCGATGTAGTAAAGAACGCTCATGAGGCTCGCAAAGAACACAACCGTGGGAAGCGCCTGTATGGCGAGAATGAATCCGATGGACTCCTCCCCCATTTCATTCTTCATGCCTGGAGGAAGTGCAAGTCTGCCAAAGAGGAATTTCGTACCAGCCATGGCGCTGTCGAGAACTTTTCCCACGCCATCGTTCACAACCAAAAATGTCTTTGCCCCTGACGGGATGACAAAGATGAAGATCGCGAAAGCTAACTGCAAAACCGTTCCCCAGATGACAACACGCCAGTTGACCACGCGACGGTCAGTGGACAGGGACCAGGCAACGCCCATCAATACAAATATGCCGAAAAAACTGACAAAGTTCTGTATGCCCATCTACATTCCTATTTAAACAATATTTATCGAGTTATGTCAACAGATCCTGGGCAGCATCTCGCCCTGCAGCATATCGATGATGCGGCTCCCGCCGGCGGCCGTTTCAAGCAAAACCATGCCTGGTGCTGATCGATCGACCGTACCGATCACGGATGCTGCTTTTCCGTGGTCGTGTTTATGCATCGCCGAGACAACAGTATCCGCGACATCGGGACCAACCACGGCCACAAGGATGCCCTCATTCGCCACGTAGAGCGGATCGAGACCCAGGAGGCTGCAGGCGCCCTTCACCGGCAGTGGTACGGGCAACGACAGTTCGCGGATCCTGATACAGAGACCGGACTCCAAAGCAACCTCCTTAAGCGTCGTAGCGAGGCCTCCTCGTGTAGGGTCGCGCATAAAGCGGATCTTGTCGGTAGCCTTATACATGGCCTTAACCAAGCTGTTTAAAGGACGGGAATCACTCTTTATGGGAGGATCAAAGGTCAGACCGTTCCGCTCTGCAAGGATCGCTACGCCGTGATTGCCCAGCTCTCCGCTGATTATGACCGAATCCCCATCAAGGATATTGGCCGGCGAAATGGAAATACCGCCTTTAAGCGACCCGATGCCGGAAGTATTTATGAACACGCCATCGGCCTTCCCCTTGTTCACGACCTTAGTATCGCCTGCCACGATCGCTATTCCTGCCTGTTTAGCAGCTGCCGCCATGCTTGCGATGATCTTTTTGAGATCAGAAAGCGGGAAGCCTTCTTCGATGATGAACCCAGCGGTAAGGAACAACGGTTCCGCCCCGGCAACGGAAAGGTCGTTCACCGTGCCGCAGACCGCGAGATCTCCGATATTGCCCCCAGGAAAGAACAGAGGTGAAACAACGTACGAATCGGTCGTGTATGCGATCCTTGTTGAAGGGACATCCACAACAGCTGAATCGCCAGCGCCTTTGTTCCCGAAGGCCGGGCTGAAATATTCCTCTATCAGGGCGTGCATCAGTTTTCCGCCGCTGCCGTGTCCCAGGAGTATCTTATCCATCGCCGCCATCGATTTCCTTACCGGTGTCCGTATTTGAAATAGGCAGAACAACTGCCTTCCGTGCTGACCATGCATGGTCCTACCGGGCTTTCAGGGGTGCAGCCCGTGCCGAAGAGTGGGCATTCGGTTGGTATTTTGACGCCTCGTAAAATATCACCGCATGAGCATAACTCTGGTTCGGCAATACCGGTTGATCCAGGATGAAAACGCGCCTCCGCGTCGAACTCCCGGTACTTGTCCCTCAGCTTCAGGCCGGTTCCCGGCAAGACACCGATCCCACGCCAATAAGCGTCGGATGGTTCAAATATATCATTCAGGATCTCGACAGCACGAGGATTCCCTTCCGGCCTTACGACAGCAGGATAGGCATTTTCCACCTTTGCCTCGCCTTTGGCGATCTGACGGACGATCATCAAAATGCCCTCGATGATCTCTCCGGCTTCGAAGCCTGTCACAACCGCTGGCTTCTTATAATCTTTTGCAACGAATTCGTAGGGAGTCAATCCGATTATAGTGCTCACGTGGCCCGGAAGTATGAATCCATCAACGCGGACGTCGGGAGCGTCGAGAAGCGCCTTAAGTGCGAGCGGCACGGTCTTGTGCGATGACAAAATGGTGAAGTTCCTGATCTTCTTTTTAAAAGCGGCAAAGACCGTGCCGGCGATCAACGGAGATGTAGTCTCAAATCCGGTGGCGAAGAAAACCACCTGCTTTGCATTATTCTCCTGTGCGAGCTTCAAGGCGTCCATGGGCGAGTACATCACCCGAACGTCGGCGCCCTCTGACCGCGCTTCCATAAGGGACTGATTGCCGCCCGGTACACGCATCATATCCCCGAAGGTCACCAGGACCGTGTTCGGCTGCTTCGCTATAGAGATCGCAGCATCGACATCCCGGATGGCCGTCACACAAACGGGACAACCAGGACCACTCAGAAGCGTGATCGTACCGGGTATGTTGGAACGTATCCCGTGGCGAAATATCTCGACCGTATGGGTTCCGCAGACCTCCATGAGTTTGAGAGGTCTTTTTATCTGTGCACTCAGCTGCTGAAGTTCATCAAGCATTTTCTTCATCGTGCGGTCCCCTTCTTCAACCTTTCCCTGATGAGATATGCCTGGCCGAGAGAAATACAAGCGTCATTGGGGGGGATGCTCATATTATTATAAACACGCATCCCGATCTTTGACAGGAATGAATTTGTCCTCTCAAGCAGGTACCGGTTCTGGAAAGTGCCTCCGCTCAATGCGACATCCCTGAGCCCTTCCCGCTCGCTCAGTTTCCTGATGGTCGCAACGATCGCTGATACGATGGTATTATGGAACTTTGTCGCGATCAAACCCGTTGTCCTTCCGCCTTCCATGTCATAGATGATGGAGGCAATAACCGGAGAGAAATCAAGAATAGTATAGCCGTTTTCCTCATTGAACTCAACGACATACTCCTCTTCATTGTCTTTCTCTATCCTTGATTCCAACGCCATTGCAGCCTCACCTTCAAATGTATTCCTGTCGCAGATGCCGATCATAGCCGACACTGCATCAAAAAGCCGACCAGCTCCTGAGGAGAGTGGCGATAGTTCTGATGACCGGCTTAGCTTTATGACCATATCAACGGTCTCCCGTCCGTACCGTTCCATGAAGCCGATCTGCTCAAGAACACCTGCGTGATCGAGCCCCTGCAATCCCGCAATGATACTTACCGCTGTTTTCCAGGGCTCCCTGATCGCCGCTTCACCGCCGGGAAGTCGGATATACTTGAACTGTCCTACTCGCTCGAATCCATCTATGCAGGCGATCAGGAATTCTCCTCCCCAGAGGTTTCCATCTGTACCATAACCAGTCCCGTCGAAGGCCACCCCCATGACCTTCCCGGTAAGTCCGTGCTCCGCCATTACTGACCCGATATGGGCATAATGATGTTGGATCGAGAATAGTTTGATATCCCGCTCTGTCCCCTCTTCCACTGCCCATCGCGTCGAAAGATAGCCCGGATGCAGGTCATGGACGATTGCCACAGGTTGCACACGATACACTTGTTTGAGATTGGCCAGGCATTCTTCGTAGAACATCAGGGTCTCGTAATTTTCCATATCCCCTATATGCTGGCTGGGAATGGCGAAAGAACCTTTGGTGAGAGTGAATGTGTTCTTGAGGTCGGCACCACAGCCGAGGACCTCTGGCCCGGTATCTTGAAGTGAGATCGCCTCGGGGGCGTATCCGCGCGCACGACGAAGAAAAGACAGTGCGTATGTCGGATTTCGACTCAAGAATTTATCCGTTCTTTCAGTATGCGCTTGATTCCACAATCCGATATTCGCGATGCGTACCACCGAATCATCGACCCTCATAAAAATATCCCTATTGTGGAACAAAAAAGCATCCACGATACCTGAAAGCTTCTCGATCGCTTCAATATTTTTGTGTATGATCGGTTCTTCAGACAGGTTACCGCTCGTCATTACCAGTGCAGACAAGGACATTTTTCCTTCTGCGCAATCTTTGTCTTCTGCCGAGAACAAAAGTGAATGAAGAGGTGTATACGGCAGCATGCATCCTAAAAATTGATTGTTAGGGGCTACAGCATCTGAGAGAGCATGGGAGGGCGCGACTGAATTTTTCTTAAGAAGAACGATCGGATGTTTTGGCGATTCGAGCAACTCTTGTTCTTCGCGGTTAACTTGGCAAAATCCCCTTAGGGTTTCGACTGAAGCCGCCATGACAGCGAATGGTTTATTGCTCCGGCGCTTTCGAACCCGCAGTTTCTCAACGGCTTGATCGTTCATGGCATCACAGGCAATATGAAATCCGCCTAGGCCTTTGATAGCCACGATGCCGCCTTTTTTCAGGACAGTTATTGCAGCCTGTACGGGATCACCTACTTCCAAACTATTGAATATGGAATTTTGTATTTTGAATTCGCATTTAGGCCCACACACGTGACAGGCAATAGGCTGGGCATGAAACCTTCGATCGTTCGGGTCATGGTATTCACGTGAACACTCAGGGCAAAGAGGAAAATCCGCCATGGTCGTATTCGGCCTGTCATAAGGAACTGCCAGGGTAATGGTATAGCGGGGCCCGCAATTCGTGCAGTTGATGAATGGATAGCGGTATCGGCGGTCACCAGGGTCGTTCAGTTCCCGAAGGCAATCGGAGCAGACAGAAATATCGGAGGAAATATGCGTGAAATGGTTACTTCCGGAAGGGTTCCCGCTTTTCTGGATCGTGAAACCGGCGTATCCGTGGAATGGAAGCGGCGTGATGGAAATATCAGTGATGCGGGATAACGGCGGCGCTTCGACGGGCAGCCTGCGAATGAAATCCGCGATCGACGAGCCTTCAATGTCGATGTGAACACCATCAGCATTATTGATAACATGACCAGCCAGTCCAAGGCTGGTCGCGAGAGAGTAGATGTATGGACGGAACCCTACGCCCTGGACGGTCCCTTTTACTGAGATCTGAGCCCGTTCAGCCATTGAGCCCACGCATCGATCCCCGCTCCTGTGGAGCATGAAACCTCGAAGACCTTGAGCTTCGGGTTCAACGCAAGGGAATCGTTCCTCATCTTATTAATGTCCACTTTCGTGTACGGGAGGAGGTCGATCTTGTTCAGCACCAGTCCCGAGGATTGCTGGAACATTAGGGGGTATTTAAGCGGTTTGTCATGGCCTTCCGCGATGGAAAGCACCATCAGTTTGATATCCTCACCTACATTAAATTCCGCAGGGCATACGAGGTTGCCGACGTTCTCTATGATGACCATATCCAGTTGTTTGAGGGGTAGCTCACCGAGCACCGCATTGATCATGTTCGCATCGAGGTGGCACGCCCCGCCGGTATTGATCTGAACCACGGGGATATCGAGGGCTCCGATCCGCTCAGCGTCGTCCGTTCCGACGATGTCTCCTTCGATCACCCCTATCCTCAGATGCGGTTTTAGCCGTTTAATGGTCTCTTCGAGAAGCGTCGTTTTCCCCGCTCCCGGTGCACCCATAAGGTTAACGACGAATGCGCCGGATTCCCTGAACCGTTTCTTGTTCTCTTCGGCTATTCTGTCGTTGGCTTCTAGTATCCTGGACACTACATTAACTTTCACGAAATGTACTCCTTAGGTAGTTCGCCTGCATGCCAAAGTTCACAAGTATATCAATGCATCTCCATATCAGAGATCTCCATCTCGCGGCCCCTGGTTATCTCAAAATCGTTAGACCCGCAGTGAGGACAAGCAAAGACATAGGGTACTTCTTTCTCATCAAAATCCTTTTTACAGGTTCTGCAGCTGCCTCCTACAGGAACGATCTCGATCGTGAGCTTTGCGTTCTTCGCTTTCGTCGGTTCCTTCAAAGCATCAAATGCGAACTGCAGCGATTCTGGCATGACCCCCGTGGCCTTGCCAAGCCGTACGGTCAG